>OFDN01000177.1_pt1 | contig 60700 bp, 62 predicted proteins | sample 1520971 | NCBI WGS metagenome assembly OFDN01 (sample SAMEA94257418, study PRJEB24077) | hot springs metagenome | biome: Aquatic biome; feature: Geographical feature; material: Water | place: India | collected 2012-06-12 | depth 5 m
CGCCGGCTGCGGGCGGACGCCCGCTGCGGGTCTCCTCGGGGCGGCGCTTGGGCTGCTCCTCCGCCTTGCGGGCGTCCTCGGCCTCCTTGCGCTTGGCCTCCTCCTCCCGGCGGCGGGCTTCGGCCGCCTCGGCGACCTTGCGCTCCTCCTCCTGGATGCGGCGGAGCTCCTCCAACTCGCGCTGCCGCAAGGATTCCGGGTCGAGGGCGACCGGTTCCTCCTCCACGACCGTCTCGGCGGCGATGGCGGCGGCCTCGGCCGCTTCAGCCTCGGCCTCGGCGGCGGCGATGGCGGCCTCTTCGGCCTCCTGGCGCCGCAGCTCCTCTTCGAGCATGGCGCCGCGCAGGGCGCGCAGGCGCGACTCGCGTTCATCCTTGGTGAGCTGGCGGACACCCGTGCCGCCGCCACCGCGATTCGGACGTCCGGGGACGCCGCGGATCGGGATGCCCTGGGCAGCCTGGCGCGCGGCGGCACCGCCGTCCGCCACGCCGGGCAGGGCGCCCTTGTCCACCGTACGCTTGCGCTTCACCTCGACCGCCACGGTCTTGGTGCGGCCATGGGAGAAGCTCTGCCGAACCGTCGTGTCGACCGGCTTCTTCAGCTCCAGCTTCCCTTTACCGGAGCCGGAGAGGTGCAAGACTTTCTTATGATCCTGGTCGTTGCTGTCGGTCATCGGATCCGGACTGTTAAGCGTTATCACCACGGCCCGCCGGCCCCGCGCCGGCGGAAAGAATCTTGATGCCCCGGAGGCGTGCCGCATCCCGCAGCAACCCGTCGGAGAGCCGGCCCCGCGCCACGACCGCATGGACCGCGTGTTCGCGTCCCAGGGCCGCCGCAAGGCCAGCGGAATCGAAGGCGTCGATCACCGGAAGTTCCGGTGCCAGCGCCGTCAGCTTGCCCCGCTGGTCGGGGGAGCCGTCGGCGGCCTCCACCAGCAGGGCCGGCGGCGGACCGCCATGGCCGACCCGGCCGGCCTTCAGCGCTTCGCGCACCTTTTCATAGCCCGCCAGCGCCTGCCCCGCCCGCCGGGCGAGACCGAGCCGGTCCAGGCAGCGGCGTTCCAGCAGGCGGCCGACCCGGTCGGACAGATCGGGCGGCACCCGCACCGACCGCCGGGCCGCCTTGGAGAAGAGGTTCTTCCCCACGGCACGCTCGAAGGCGGCATGTTCCGCCGACAGCCACAGGCCCCGGCCGGGAAGCGTCTCCTCCAGGTCGGGCACGACCTCCGCGTCGGGGGCGACGACGAAACGGACCATCCCCTCCTTGGGCCGGACCGTGCCCGTGGCGATGCAGCGCCGCAGGGGGCCGGTTTCCCGGTCCTCCGCCAGCTCCGGCTCGCCGCCGTCCCGGTCCAGGGTCGATTCGTCCAAGTCCGTCATCCCCGCCACAGCACTCCGACCGTCAGCCCTGCGCCGCGTGGCCGGTGGCGGACGGGTCCGCCTGCGCGGCGGCACCCCCCTCGCCATCGAACCAGTGGGCACGGGCGGCCATGATGATCTCGTTGGCCTCATCCTCGGAAGGACCGTCCTTGCCGAGGATCTCGCGCAGCTCGTCGGCGGCCAGATCGGCCAGGTCGTCGAGCAGCTTGACCCCGTTCTCGCCGAGCTTGACGAGCTGCGCCGGGGTCAGGCCCGACAGCTCAGCCACGTCGTCGGCGACGCCGAGATGGCGCCGGCGCTCGGTCATGCGCACATCCTGCTCTTCCAGGAAGGCCAGCGCACGCTCTTTCAGCTCGGACGCCACGTCCTCGTCGAAGCCTTCGATCTCGGCCAGTTCCTCGGTCTCGACGAAGGCGATCTCCTCCACCGACATGAAGCCTTCGGCGACCAGCAGATGGGCGATCACGTCGTCCACGTCCAGCGCGTCGATGAAGAGCTGCGAGCGGGTGCGGAACTCCTCCGAGCGGCGCTCCGACTCCTCCTGCTCGGTCATGATGTCGATGTCCCAGCCGGTCAGCAGGGTGGCCAGACGGACGTTCTGGCCGCGCCGGCCGATGGCCAGCGACAGCTGGTCGTCGGGCACCACCACCTCGATGCGGCGGCCCTCCTCGTCCAGCACGACCTTGGCCACCTCGGCCGGGGCGAGAGCGTTCACCACGAAGGTGGCGGCGTCGTTGTTCCAGGGGATGATGTCGATCTTCTCGCCCTGGAGCTCGCCGACCACCGCCTGCACGCGGCTGCCGCGCATGCCGACGCAGGCGCCGACCGGATCGATGGAGCTGTCCTTGGACACCACGGCGATCTTGGCGCGGCTGCCGGGATCGCGGGCGACCGCCTTGATCTCGATGATGCCGTCGTAGATCTCCGGCACCTCCTGCTCGAACAGCTTCGCCATGAACTGCGGGTGGGTGCGCGACAGGAAGATCTGCGGCCCGCGCGTCTCCTCGCGGACGTCGTAGATGTAGGCGCGCACGCGGTCGCCGTTCTTGAAATGCTCGCGCGGCAGCAACTCGTCGCGGCGCAGGATCGCCTCGGCCCGGCCGAGATCCACGGTGACGTTGCCGTACTCCACGCGCTTGACGAGGCCGTTGACGATCTCGCCCGTGCGGTCCTTGTACTCGTTGAACTGGCGCTTGCGCTCGGCGTCGCGGACCTTCTGGACGATCACCTGCTTGGCGGTCTGGGCGGCGATGCGGCCGAAATCGATGGGCGGCAGCGGGTCGATCAGGAACTCGCCGGGCTTGATCCCGGGGCGGCGCTTCTGGGCATAGGCGAGGCTGACCTGGGTCGCCTCGTTCTCCACCACCTCAGCCACCTCCAGGTAGCGGGCCAGATGGATCTCACCGGTCTTGCGGTCGATGCGCGCGCGGATGTCGTGATCATGCCCGTACTTCGAGCGGCCGGCCTTCTGAATAGCCTGCTCCATCGCTTCCAGGACTTCGTCCCGGTCGATGGTCTTTTCGCGGGCGACCGCGTCGGCGACTTGCAGCAGTTCCATCCGTCACACTTTCCGAATGCAGGCGTTCGTCTTGGTTGGTGGTTCGATGCGGTCGGTCCGTCGGCGCGGGTCGGCGGGCAGCCGGCCCCCGGCCGTCACCCCTCGCCGCCGCTGGCGCGGATCAGCTCGTCCGTCAGCACCAGCTTGGCGCGCTGGATGGTTTCCACGGGCACGCGGGCCGGACCCTGTTCGGTGTCGATCAGCACGTCGTCGTCCTCCAGGCCCTTCAGCCGGCCCTTGAAGCGCTTGCGCCCGTCGATCGCCATCCGGGTCTCCAGCTTCGCCTCGAACCCGGCGAACCGTTCGAAATCCCGCCGCCGGGTCAGCGGCCGGTCGATCCCAGGCGAGCTGACCTCCAGGGTGTAGGCGCCGGCGATCGGATCCTCCACATCGAGCAGGGCGGAGACGGAGCGGCTGATGTCGGCGCAATCCTCGACGGTCATGGGGCCGCCGTCGGTGCGTTCCGCCATGATCTGAAGGACGGGTCGCTGGGCACCCGTCATCTGCACACGCACGATCTCGTACCCCATGGATTCGATCGACGGTGCGATGATCTGTTCGATGCGACCGGTTGCGTCCATTCCACCTGACCTGCCCCGAGGACCTCCCCGGGGATTCCAAACGCCGATAAAAAAATGAGTGGGCCACAGCCCACCCGCAAAGCGTCCTGCCGGCCCGGTTGCCCGGACCGCGCAAGTCGTATGGGTTCTCGTTGTCGGAATATAACCATTCCGTGGCTTGCCGCAAGGCTTTTCCAAGAAGGCGCCGGACTCCGCCCCCGCCCCTCCGGCGCAACCCCGTCCAGGCGGCGTCAGTCCGCCGCGTCCATCGGCTTCGGCTTCTTCGCGACGCCGGCCTTGTCGCGGGTGCGGGGACGGTTGAGCGCCGCGGCGCCCGCCCCTTCCGGGTCGGCCAGCGCGTGCAGCAGCCGCTCGCGCACCTGGGACAGCTTGGCCTCGTGCGTGACCTTCAGGCCGAACACGTCCTTCACGTAGAACACGTCGATGGCCTTCTCGCCGAAGGTGGCGATCTTGGCCGACGAGATCTGCAGCGTCAGGTCCGACAGCGCCCGGGTCAGGCTGTAGAGCAGGCCCGGCCGGTCGCGGCCGTTCACCTCGATCACCGTGTGGGTGGTGGAGGCGTTGTTGTCGATCAGCACGCGCGGCGGCACATGGAACACACGGGTGCGGCTGGACAGCACGGTCTTGCGGTTGGCCAGCTCCTGCAACGGCTTGAGCTGGCCGGACAAGACCCGCTCGATGGTGACGGACAGGCGGGCGAGCTTGTCCCCTTGCTCGAAGGCACCGCCGCTGGCGGCGTCCTGCACCGAGAAGACGTCGAGCGCCGTGCCGTTGGTCAGGGTGAAGATCTTCGCATCGACGATGTCGGCCCCGGACGCGGCGAAGGCGCCGGCCAGCCGCGACACCAGCCCGTGATGGTCGGCGGTGAGGATCGTCACCTCGGTCACCGCGCGCGCCCGGTCGATGCGGGTGTCCACGGTCAGCGCCCGCCCCTCCACCTCGGCCATGCGGATCAGGCGGGCATGGCGGGCCAGCGTATCGGTGTCGAAGGACAGCCAGTAGGCGGGGTAGTGAAGGCCGACGGCGTGCTCGAACGCCGCGTCGTCGAAATCGGGCAGATCCTCGCGCAGCTTGCGCTGGGCGATGCTGATGCGGCGCTCCCGTCCTTCCGCCGTCATGCCGCCGGACATCAGCTCTTCCGACCGGTGGTAGAGCTCGCGCAGAAGCGTGGCCTTCCAGTTGTTCCAGCGGCCGGGGCCGACCGCGCGGATGTCCGCCGCGGTGAGGGTGACCAGCAGCTTCAGGCGTTCCGGCGACTGCACCAGCGCCACGAAGTCGCGCGCGGTCTTCTCGTCCTCCAGGTCGCGCTTGAAGGCGGTGAAGGACATGGCAAGGTGCCAGCGCACCAGCCACGCCACCGTCTCCGTCTCCTCCGCCGTCAGTCCCAACCGCGGGCACAGCTTCTCCGCGACACGGGCGCCCAGCACGGAATGGTCGCCGCCGCGGCCCTTGGCGATGTCGTGCAGCAGCACCGCCACATAAAGGGCGCGCCGCGACACCACCTTGTGGATCACCTCGCTGGTCAGCGGCAGCTCGTCCTTCAGCAGCCCCTGTTCGATTTTGTGCAGGATGCCGATGGCGAACAGCGTGTGCTCGTCCACCGTGAAGACGTGGTACATGTCGTACTGCATCTGCGCCACGACCCGCCCGAAATCGGGGATGAAGCGGGCGAGAACCCCCGCCTCGTTCATGCGGCGCAGCGTCACCTCCGGGTCCTTGCGGCCGGTCAGGATCTCCAGGAACAGGCGGTTGGCCTCCGCATCCTCACGCAGGCGGGGGCCGATGGCGGAGAGCGAGCGGGTGATAGCGCGCAGCGCGTGGGGGTGGATGTCCACATCGTTCTGCTGGGCCACGTGGAACAGCCGGATCATGTCGATCGGCCGGTCGCGGAACTGGCTGTCGCTGTGGATGTTCAGCCGCTCGCCATCGACGACGAAGCCCTCGATGTCGCGCCGGCGCGTCAGCGCGGTCAGCCGCAGGATGTTGAACTTGGGCGGGCGCTTGGCATCGGCCTCCAGGGCGGCGCAGAAGATGCGGGTGAGGTCGCCCACATCCTTCGCCACCAGGAAGTAATGCTTCATGAAGCGTTCCACGCCCTTGGTCCCGGCGTGGTCGGTGTAGCCCATGCGGGCGCCGATCTGCGCCTGCACGTCGAAGGTCAGCCGGTCCTCCAGGCGCGCGGTCAGGTAGTGGAGATGGCAGCGCGCCGTCCACAGGAAATTCTGCGCCTTGGCGAAGCGCTGCGCCTCCTCCGGCAGCAGCACGCGGGCGCCGACCAGATCGTCCACCGAATCGACGCGGTAGAGGTATTTGGCGATCCAGAACAGGGTCTGGAGATCGCGCAGGCCGCCCTTGCCGTCCTTCAGGTTGGGCTCCAGCACATAGCGGCTGTCGCCCAGCTTGCGGTGGCGGGTGTCGCGCTCGGCCAGCTTGGCGGCCACGAACTCCACGCCGGTGTTGGCCACCACGTCCTTGTCGAAGCGCTTCTTCAGGTCGGCGAACAGCCCGCCCTCGCCCCACAGGTAGCGGGATTCCAGAATGGCGGTGCGGATGGTGACGTCGGCCTTGCTCTGGCGGATGCACTCATCGACGCTGCGCACCGCGTGGCCGACCTTCAGCCCCAGATCCCACAGGATGTAGAGCATGTATTCGACCACCTGCTCGACCCGCGCCGTGCGCTTGTAGGGCAGCAGGAACAGCAGGTCGATGTCGGAGAAGGGGGCCAGCTCGCCGCGGCCGTAGCCGCCGGTGGCGGCGATGTCGAAGGTCTCGCCCAGCGTCGGGTTGGCGCTGGGGAAGATGTGGGTGACGGTGAACTGCGCCAGCGTCTGGATGATGCGGTCGGCGAGGTAGCAGTTCTGCCGCACGCAGTCCTCACCCAGCCCCCCCGCTTCGAAGCGCGCCCGCACCTCGTCCCGCCCGGTGGCGAGAGCGGCGCGGACCGCCGCGATCACGGCCGGCCGCAGGGCGTCGCCGGTGCCATGCGCGGCGACCAGCGCGTCCAGCTCGGCGCCCAGCCGCGTGCCCGAGACGATGGCCTGCCGGTCGGCGATGGGGGCGGCGGGTTCGGGCGTGCGGGACTTGTTGCGGGCGGAGCGGGTGGGCAGCATGGGGATGAGGCCTTGGCGGGAATAACGGAGCGGAGCGATGGGGTTTAACCCGCCGACTATAGAGGCTTTCACGGCGATTCGCACGCCGGTCCGCGGGTTGCGGTGCCGGGGGTCGGCGGTGCGACGGCACCCCAGCCATGCGGCCGGTGCGGCTGGACGGGCAACCCTGCGCGCCCGTAGGATCCGTTCGCACATCAAACGATTTCCCGCCCCCAGCGAACCCCGGATGAAGCGCGCATCATGAGTGTCGAGACCATCGCGGTCGTGCTGTTCGGCAGCGCCGCCGCCGCCTTTGTGTGCGGGCTGTCCGGCTTCGCCTTCGGGATGGTGGCGCTCAGCGTCTGGGTGTGGGTGCTGGAACCGGCGATGCTGGCCCCGCTCGTCATTTTCGGCTCGCTGGTGGCCCAGCTCATCACCATCCGCACGGCCTGGTCCGGGGCCGACCTGCGGCTGCTGGCGCCGATCCTGATCGGCGGCGTCTGCGGGGTGCCGCTGGGGGCGGCGGCGCTGACCGTCATCGACCCGGCGCAGTTCCGGCTGGCGGTGGGTTGCGTGATGGTGTCCTATTCGACCTTCATGCTGCTGGTCCGCCAGCCGCCGCGCATCGCCCGTTGGGGCGGGCGAGTGGCCGATCTGGTGTCCGGCTTCGTCGGCGGCATCATGAGCGGCTTCGCCGGACTGTCCGCCCCGGCCCCCACCATCTGGGGCGTGCTGCGGGGTTGGGAAAAGGACCGGCTGCGCTGCACCCTGCAGGTCTTCAACCTCGCCATGCATAGCAGCACGACCACGGCCTATCTGCTGAACGGCACCATCACCACCGCCCATGCCGGGATCTTCGCGATGATGCTGCCGGTGCTGCTGGTGGCGGCGCTGGTGGGCGCGCGGCTTTACCGGATGCTGAACGACGTCACTTTCCGCCGCATCGTGCTGTGCCTGCTGTTCGTCGGCGGCCTCGCCATGCTGGGATCCGTGGCGCGGGGCTGAGGGTGCCGCGTCAGCCATCCGCCGCGGGGAGGGCGGGACGGGCGCCGAAGATGGCGGTGCCGACACGCACATGGGTGGCGCCAAAGCGGATGGCGGTGGGGTAGTCGCCGCTCATCCCCATGCTGACGACGGCCAGGCCGTTGCGGCGGGCCAGGTCGGACAATAGGGCGAAGTGCATCGCCGGCTCCTCGTCCACCGGCGGGATGCACATCAGGCCGGTCACATCCAGATCCAGGGCGCGGCATGCGGCCAGGAACGACTCGACCTCGGTCGGCGCGATCCCGGCCTTCTGGGGCTCGCCGCCGGTGTTCACCTCGATCAGGCAGCGCGGACGCCGGCCGGACTTCGCCTGCTCCGCCGCAATCGCCTCGGCCAGCCGCGGCCGGTCCAGCGTCTCGATCACGTCGAACAGGGCCACCGCGTCCTTGACCTTGTTGGTCTGCAGCGGCCCGATCAGGTGCAGCTCGACCCCGGGAAAGCGCGCGCGCAGCTCCGGCCATTTGGCTTTCGCCTCCTGCACCCGGTTCTCGCCGAAGACGCGCTGACCGGCGGCCAGCGCCTCGGCCACCGTTTCCGCGGGGTGGGTCTTGGAGACGGCGACCAGTTCCACCGAGTCGGCCGGGCGACCGCCGTCGGCGCTCGCATCTTGGATGGTGCGGCGCACCTCGTCCAAGCGGGCGGCGATCGTGTCGGAGGAGAGCGATGCGGTGGATTGCGCGGTCACGGAACGGCTCCGGGTGATGGTCTCGGCCATGGTGTACAGCGGGCGGCCGGGCGTGTTAACGGACGGGGAACCGTAACGCAAGTGTCCCAGGAGTTCACGTCCATGCGCGCTCTGATGCTCGCCCTGCTCGTCTCGGCCGCGCTCGCCGGCCCTGCCCTGGCCCAGGGGACCGCGAAGCCGGCGCCGAAGCCCAACGAACCCAAGGCCGCGCGCTCGGCGCTCGCCGGTGTCGCCTTTCCCGACCAGCCCTACCCGCTCCAGGGCGCCGAGCTGTACGGCGAGTTCATCGGCAAGGCCGCCAAGGACAACGGCCGGCGCTGCCAGGGGTTGGAGGTGTTCGGGTGGGAGTTCAAGAAGGGCGATCAGTCCCGGCTGAGCGAGATCGTCGATACCACGATGAACGCCTTCGAGAAGGGCGGCTACAAGCTGACCCAGGTGAAGGCGCCGTCGCTGGAAAGCCCCAATTCCGTGGCGATCACCGGCGACAAGGCGAAGAAGCGGCTGATGATCGTGTGGGCGCCGGTGGCCGACGCCGTCATGCTGCTGATGTGCGACGCCAGCGCCGCCGCGAAGAAGTGACGCTGAAACGCGAAGGGCGGCGGATCGCTCCGCCGCCCCCCGGTTGACCGGACCGGATGGAACCGGGATCAGAAGGTCAGCCAGGTCTGCAGGATCACGATGTTGCCATCGCGATCGGCAACGCCGACTTCCTTGTTCTCCAGGTTGTAGTGGGTGTACTCGACGCCGACCGTCAGGCCCGGCGACACCAGGTAGGTCAGACCGGCCTGGTAGATGTCCACGTCGCGCTTGCCGGCGGCGAAGGTCGAGCCGTTGTCCTGCGAGTAGGTGTAGGACGCGCCGGCGGTGAAGGCGCCGAACTGGTACTGACCGGCGGCGATCCAGGTGTAGGTGTCCTCGCGGCTGATGGCACCGACGCCGTTCTGGTAGCCGCTGTCGCCGGCCCAGGAGTAGGAACCGCCGACCTTGAAGCCGGCGTAGCCGACCTGCAGGCCCGCCTGGACGCTGCTCAGGTCCTCGAAGCGCACGGAGGTGCTGCCGTCGCGAGCCTCACCGCCGCTGTAGAAGACGCTGCCTTCCACGGTGGCGCCGCTGAACTCGCCCGCGTAGACCAGACCCACTTCGTAGACGTTCTTGAAGTTCAGGGTGCGGTCGCTGTCGCCGGTGATCTCGGTGCGCGACACGCTGGCGCCGTTGTTGCCGACCACCGGGGTCAGCGAGCCGGCGAACGACAGGCCGGCGAAGGACGGCGACTGGTAGAGGATGCTGCTGCTGCGGGTCTGCGAGGTCAGCGTGCGCAGATCGCCTTGGGCCTGGACCGGGAGAGCGCCGGCATCGGCGGCGAAATCCATCCAGAAGCCGTCCGGACCACCGAAGGTGCCCCAGTCGCCGACGGGCCCGATGATCGCCCACTCCGAGCTGGCGCCTTCCTGGGTGCCGAGGCGGACCTGGCCGAAGCCGCCCTGCGCGAAGATGTAGGCGCGGTCGTAATCCATCGACCGGTTGCTGTTCGCGGCGCGGATGCGGATGCGACCGCCGTACTCCAGGCCGTTGTCGGCCTTGGCGGACGGGATGATGTTCAGGCGGAAGCGGTTGCTGAACTCGGTGTCGCGCAGGTTCTCGCCGGAGTTCTCGTCGTCCATGTAGCCGGCCTGGAAGAAGGCGTCACCGCCGAGCAGGACCTGGAACTTGGACTGGGCGGCGGCGGTGCCGGTCAGAGAGGCGAAAGCGAGGGCGGCGCAGCCGGCGAGGAGGATGTGCTTCATGGCGGTCAAACCTTTCGGAGGAACGCCGGCGTGCTGCGCCGGGTTGTTCTTTGTCTCGCCACAATCTGTATCCGGCGGCATCGGACGCGGCAAGACCACTCGTCATCGCACTGCAACGGATCCCCGGCACTGTGGCAGCGAAATCACGACCTGCTGCAACACTGCACCATCCGCCCAATAAACGGGCAAACAGAGACCAAAAAAAACAGCGGCGGCCCGAAGGCCGCCGCTGCTCCCGAAGACCGGTGATGACCGGTATCAGAACGACAGAACCGAACGCAGGATGAAGACGTTCGACTCGACCTCGCGGTTGGCCGACGCCGTGCCGGTGTCGTCCACCTCGAAGTTGACGTAGGCGTACTCGGCCTGGACCCGCAGGCCCGGGGCGACGGTGTAGCTGGCGCCGACCGACAGGTAGTCCTGCGTGCGCTCGCCGGCCAGGGTCGCGCTGCCCGCGTCCTTACCGTGGGTGTAACCGACGCCGAGCTGGATCGGGCCGGTCGTGTACTGCAGACCGATGTTCCAGACCTCGTAGTCGTCCTTGAAGGCCGCGGTCTTCAGCTGGCCGGACTCGCCGTACCAGACGTAGCCGCCGCCGAGCACGAAGCCGGCGTAGCCGATCTGCGCGCCGACCTGGAAGCCGCTCAGGTCCTCATAGCGGGCGGTGCCCAGATCCTCGTAGGAACCGCCGATGTAGCCGGCGGAACCGGCAACGGTGACGCCCGAGAAATCGCCCTTGTAGTTCAGGCCGATTTCGTAGACGTCCTGCAGCGTGCCGTCTTCCTCGGTGCGGAACACGGTGGCGCCGGAGTCGCTGCCGCCGACGCGCGGGGCGTAGGCCGCACCGAGCTGGAAGCCCGAGAAGCGCGGGGAGATGTAGACGATCTTCGACTCGACGTCATCCTGCGCCGAGGTGGCGCCGGAGCCGCTGGTCGGCAGGTTGCCGAACGACAGCGTCGACAGCTTGGTCGTGCCGGCGGTCGAGTTGTTCGAGGTGGCCCAGGTCACCGCCGAGTCGTAGATGCTCAGGAACTGGTAGTCGATCGGACGGGTGATGTACGAGTCGTCGTTGAAGCTGTTGCGCGTGCCGAGCTCGACGCGGCCGAAGCTGCCGGCCACGAAGATCAGGGCGCGGTCGGCGTCCATGCCGCGATCCGCGGAGTTGGCGCGGATACGGATGCGACCGCCGTACTCGAGGCCGTTGTCCGCCTTCGCCGACGGGACGATGTTCAGACGGAAGCGGTTGCGGAACTCGGTGTCACGCAGGTTCGCGTCGTTGTCCTGGTCGATGTAGCCGGCTTCGAAATAGGCGTCGCCGCCGATGCGCACTTCGAACTTCGCCTGAGCCTGGGCCGCGCCGCTTCCCAACCCGAGAGCAACGGCGGCGCAGCCCGCCATCAGATAACGATTCATGATGTTGCCTCCATCCTGGCAGCAGTAAATTCAGCCGGGTTAACGTCCTGGCTGGGAATGTCCTACGCACCTCCCTTCCCGCCAGCAAGCCAGAAACGCCGATGCTGCTGCGTTGATGGAACAGTGTGTCGATGTGATCACAGTTTGTGCTGCGGCGCGGTGTGGCTGCACAGCCTTTCGGCAGCGCATGAGATGTTGCGCATGCCCGTTGTTTTATGGTCTTTTCAGCGGCGCGATGGCCGCCGCCGACGGGTGCGGCCAATTCCTCCGTTTATCGAGCCGATCAACGATGCGCGCTTCCCGAATCGCTTGCCTTCGCCCCGCCCTCGTCGCGGCGGTACTCGCCCTCGCCGGCTGCTCGAGCTGGGGTGGCCAGACCGAAACGATGCAGGACCAGGTCTTCAAGGACCAGAAGAAGTACGGCAGCATCTTCGGCGCGGAAGGTGGCATCAACCTGTTCGGCGGCAACAAGAAGCAGGGCGCGCAGGACAACAGCGGCGGCGGCATCGGCGTCAACAGCTATCTGTGGCGCGCCTCGCTGGACACGCTGTCCTTCATGCCCATCGTTTCGGCCGATCCGTTCGGCGGGGTGATCCTGACCGACTGGTATTCGCCGCCCGATACGCCGGGCGAGCGGTTCAAGGTGAACCTGTACATCCTCGACCGCCAGCTCCGGGCCGACGGGGTGCGCGTCTCGGTGTTCCGCCAGCAGCGCGCCGGGAACGACTGGCGCGACGCCGGGGTGTCGGGCGAGACGGCGGGCACGCTGGAGGACGCGATCCTCACCCGCGCGCGCCAGCTGCGCGTGGCTCAGACGGCGTCGCGCTGAGCGCCGCCGCCAGCTCCCGTCCGGACTCTTCCCGAACTCACGGCCTCGTCATGTCGCGTTACAATGTCAAGGAAACCGAGGCGAAGTGGCAGGCGGCCTGGGAGCAGCAGGGCTGCTTCACCGCCGTCGACGATCCCTCGCGTCCGAAATACTACGTGCTGGAGATGTTCCCCTACCCGTCGGGACGCATCCACATGGGGCACGTCCGCAACTACACCATCGGCGACGTGATCGCGCGGCACAAGCGGGCCAAGGGCTTCAACGTGCTGCACCCGATGGGGTGGGACGCCTTCGGCCTGCCGGCCGAGAACGCGGCGCTGGAAAAGAAGGTGCACCCCGCCGCCTGGACGCGCGAGAACATCGCCACCATGCGCGGACAGCTCAAGACGATGGGGCTGTCCATCGACTGGGGCCGCGAACTGGCCACCTGCGACGTGGAGTATTACCGCCACGAGCAGAAGATGTTCCTCGACTTCCTGAAGGAGGGCCTCGCCTACCGGAAGGAATCCTGGGTCAACTGGGATCCGGTCGATAACACGGTGCTCGCCAACGAGCAGGTCATAGACGGCCGCGGCTGGCGCACCGGCGCGCTGGTGGAAAAGCGCAAGCTGTCGCAGTGGTTCCTGAAGATCACCGCCTACGCCGACGAGCTGCTGGACGCGCTGAAGGGTCTCGATCGCTGGCCCGATCGCGTGCGGATCATGCAGGAGAACTGGATTGGCCGCTCCACCGGCCTGCGCTTCCGGTTCCGCGTGAGCGGCCGCGACGATGGCCTGGAGGTGTTCACCACCCGGCCGGACACGCTGTTCGGCGCCTCCTTCGCCGCCATCTCCCCCAACCATCCGCTGGCCCAGGAGCTGGCTGTCGGCAATCCGGTGCTCGCCGAGTTCATCGCCGAGTGCAACCGGGTCGGCACGTCGGAAGAGGCGATCGAAACGCAGGAGAAGCGCGGCTACGACACCGGGCTGCGCGTCGTCCATCCCTTCGACGAAAGCTGGACGCTGCCGGTCTACGTCGCAAACTTCGTGCTTATGGAATACGGCACCGGCGCCATCTTCGGCTGCCCGGCGCACGACCAGCGCGACCTCGACTTCGCCAACAAGTACCGGCTGCCGGTGCGGCCCGTGGTCATCCCCGCCGACACCGAACCCGCCGCCTTCGTCGTCGAGGGGGAGGCCTACACCGGTCCCGGCGTGCTGCGCAATTCCCGCTTCCTGGACGGGCTCGACATCGAGTCGGCGAAGGCCGAGATCGGCCGCCGGATGGAGGAGATGGGGCAGGGGGAGCGAACCACCATCTACCGCCTGCGCGACTGGGGCGTGTCGCGCCAGCGCTATTGGGGCTGCCCGATCCCGGTCATCCACTGCCCGGCCTGCGGCGTGGTGCCGGTGCCCGAGTCGGATCTGCCGGTCGTGCTGCCGGAGGACGTGACCTTCGACAAGCCCGGCAACCCGCTGGACCATCACCCCACCTGGAAGCACACACGCTGCCCGACCTGCGGCGGGGTGGCGACGCGCGAGACCGACACCTTCGACACCTTCATCGAGTCGTCCTGGTATTTCGCCCGCTTCTGCTCACCTCGGGTGGAGGACCAGGCCTTCACCCGCTCGTCGGTGGATTACTGGCTGCCGGTCGACCAGTACATCGGCGGCATCGAGCACGCGGTCCTGCATCTGCTCTACTCCCGCTTCTGGACGCGCGCGCTCAGCCAGTGCGGCTACATGGAATTGCCGGAGCCTTTCGCCGGCCTGTTCACCCAGGGCATGGTCAATCACGAGACCTACAAGGACGCGCGCACCGGTGGCTGGCTGTCGCCGGCAGACGTGACGAAATCCGAGTCGGGCCCGCTCGTACGGGTCGATGACGGCGGGCCGGTGACGGTCGGCCGCGTCGAGAAGATGTCGAAGTCCAAGAAGAACGTGGTCGACCCCGCGGCCATCATCGGCACCTACGGCGCCGATGCCGCCCGCCTGTTCATGCTGTCCGACAGCCCGCCGGAGCGCGACCTGGAGTGGACCGAGGCCGGCATCGACGGCGCCTGGCGCTACATCAACCGTCTCTGGCGGATGGTGACCGAGCCGCCGGTGCCGCTGCCAGGGGCGGACGAGACCATGACCGGTCCGTTCTCCGAGCGCGGCACCGCCGCGCGGCGGCTGGTCCACAAGACCATCGCCGGCGTCTCCGACGACCTGGAGAAGTTCCGCTTCAACAAGGCGGTGGCGCGCATCCGCGAGCTGACCAACGCGCTGGGCGAGATCGACGGCGGCGGCGAGGGGGAGGGCTGGGTGCTGCGCGAAGGGTATGAGACCGCTGTGCGCCTGATCGGCCCGATGATGCCGCATCTTGCCGAGGAGCTGTGGCAGCGACTCGGCGGCTCCGGTCTCCTGGCCGACCAGCCCTGGCCGGAGGCCGATCCGGCGCTCGCCGTGGACGACGAGATCACGGTCGCGGTGCAGGTCAACGGCAAGCTGCGGGCCACCATCGCCCTGCCGCGCGACGCCGCCAAGGATGTGGCGGAGGCCGCCGCCTTGGCCGACCCCAACGTCGTGAAGGCGCTGGACGGCAAGCCAGTGCGCAAGGTGATCGTCGTGCCGAACCGGGTGATCAATGTCGTCGTCTAGACGGAGCCTGCTGCGCCGGGCGGGGAGCGTCGGCGCCCTGGCCTTGACGGCGGCGCTGGTGGCGGCCTGCGGTTTCCAGCCGCTCTATGGCAGTTCATCGACGCGCGCCGGCGTGTCGGAAAAGCTGGCCCAGGTCGAGATCACCAACATCCCCAACCGCTACGGCCAGCAGCTCCGCAACAACCTGATCGACCGCTTCTATCGGGACGGCCGCCCCGTGGCGTCCCCCTACCGGCTGGAGGTCGGGCTCTCCGCCACGGAACAGAAGCTGGCGCTCCGCAAGGATTCGACGGCCGAACGGGCGCAGCTGGTGGTCGTCGCCCCATACCGGCTGATCGAGGCCGCGACGGGACGGGCGTTGTTCACCGGCAGCAGCCGGGCGCTGATCAGCTACAACATCCTCGAGGAGCAGTACGCCAGCGTCGTGACGGTGGACAACGCCTACGACCGCGCGCTGGTCCAGATCGCCGACGACATCACGAACCGCGTCGCGATGTCCCTCAACAACAGCGGCTCCTGACCGGGGCCGCGTCCGCGGCGGAGCAGGGCCCCCGTGAAACTTTCCGGCAAGGCCATCGACGGCTTTCTCCGCAAGCCCGATCCGAAGGTCCGGGCGGTGCTGTTGTTCGGCCCCGACGCCGGGCTGGTCAAGGAGCGGGCGGAGCAGTTGGGGCGCCACGCTGTGCCCGATCTCGCCGATCCCTTTCGTGTGGTGGAGCTGTTCGGCCGGGCCGTCGCCGACGACCCGGCGCGGCTGAGCGACGAGGTGGCCGCGCTGTCCTTCACCGGCGGGCGGCGGCTGGTCCGCATCCGCGACGCCGAGGACAACGCCACCGCCGCCTTCTCCAGCCTTTTCGAGTCGCTTCCGCCTGGCGATACATTGGTGGTGGCGGAATCCGGCGATCTCGCGACCCGCTCCAAGCTCCGCGCGCTGTTCGAGGGTGCCGACGCGGCGGTCGCGATTCCCTGCTACGTGGAGGAGGAGGCGTCGCTCGGCCGGGTCATCGGCGATCTGCTGCACGAACACGGCCTGACGGCCGATCCGGACGCCATCGGCTTCCTCGCCGGCAATCTCGTCGGCGACCGCAAGGTCGCGCGCGGCGAGGTGGACAAGCTCGCCCTTTACATGTTGGGGGCCAAGCGCGTGACGCTGGAGGATGCCCAGGCCTGCATCGGCGACAGCGCCTCGATGGAGCCCGACGAGCCGGTGCTAGCCGCCGCCGATGGCGATTTTGCCGGACTCGACCGCGCCCTGGGGCGCCTGTTCGCGGAGGGGACCAGCCCGGTGCCGATCCTGCGCGCCGGTCAGCGGCATTTCCAGCGGCTGCAGCTCGCCGTCGCCCTGACCGCGGCGGGCAAGTCGGCGGAGGCGGCCACCGAGTCGCTGAAGCCTCCGGTTTTCTACAAGCTGCGCGGACGCTTCGTCGGGCAGGTGCGGCGCTGGTCGCCGATGCTGGTGCGCCAGGCGTTGGAGCGGCTGGTTGAGGCGGAGGCCGACGTGAAGCGCAGCCACATGCCGGACGAGACCATCTGCGCCCGCGTGCTGTTCCAGATCGCGTCGATGAGCCGTCGGTGAGAGCAGGGCAGGGGAGCCCCGCTACTCGTTGCCGCCCAGTCGGCGGATGACGTCGTCGAGCTGGTCGAGCGTCTGGTAATGGATGGAGATGGTGCCGCGCTTGCCGCTCTGCGGGGCGATGGCCACGCGCAACCCGATGCGGGCGGAGATCTCCTCCTCCAGATTGATCAGGTCGATGTCCTTCAGCGGAGCCTCGGCGGGCCGGCCGCCGGGGCGCTTCGGCTTCGGGTCGCCGGCGCGGACGAGGTCTTCGGTCTGCCGCACGTTCAACCCGCGCTTCACCACCTCGCGCGCCACGGCCACCGGATCATCGACCGTCAGAAGCGCCCGGGCGTGACCCGCGGTGAGCGAGCCATCCTGCACCAGCCCCTTGATGGGGTCAGGCAGGGCCAGGAGGCGCATCATGTTGGCGACGTGGCTGCGGCTCTTGCCGACCACCTTCGCCAAATCCTCCTGCGTATGCTGGAACTCCTCCATCAGGCGGCGGTAGCCCTCCGCCTCTTCCAGCGCGGTCAGGTCCTGGCGCTGGATGTTCTCGATCAGCGCGATTTCCAGCGCTTCGCGGTCGGACAGGTCGCGGATGACGACCGGCACCTCGTGCAGGCCGGCCATCTGTGCGGCGCGCCACCGCCGTTCGCCGGCGATGATCTCGTATTCGTTGGTCGAATCGGGATCGCGACGGACAAGCAGTGGCTGGAGGATGCCCTTCTCCCGCACCGACTCGACAAGACCGCGGATGGCCTCCTCGTCGAAGGTGCGGCGGGGCTGGTAACGGCCGGGATGCAGGAACTCGATCGGCACCTGCTTGGACTGGCGCACCTTGTCCAGCGCCGTATAGTCGTCGGTGGCCTCGCCGAACAAGGCGGACAGGCCGCGGCCAAGGCTGGCCCGACGGGCCGTTTCGCTGCGCTTGGGCTCGTCCATCACGCCGTCAGCCTCTTTTCGCGGCGCAGCACCTCACCGGCCAGGTGGATGTAGGCCTGCGCACCGGAGGAGCGCATGTCGTAGAGCAGCACCGGCTTGCCGTGCGACGGCGCCTCCGAGACCTTGACGTTGCGCGGGATCACTGTGTCGTACACCTTCTCACCGAAGAATCCGCGGACATCGGCCGCCACCATGTCCGACAGATTGTTGCGCTTGTCGAACATCGTCAGCACGACGCCGTGGATGTCCAACGCGGGGTTGAAGCTGCGCTTCACCCTTTCGATCGTCCGCACAAGGTGGCTAAGCCCCTCCAGCGCATAGAATTCGCACTGCAGAGGGACCATGACCGCGTGTGCCGCCACCAGCGCGTTGAGGGTCAGCAGGCCCAGCGCTGGCGGGCAATCGATCAGCACGTAATCATACTCGATGGCGCTGCGCTCGACCGCCTGCCGCAGCCGATACTCCCGGCTGGTGGCGCCCACCAATTCGATCTCAGCGCCGGAAAGGTCGACGGACGAGGTGATGATGGACAGGTTGGGCACGTCCGACACGACGGCCGCGTCCTCGAGCGCAACATCATCAAACAGCACATCGTAGCTTCCGACGCCGCGGCGGGTGCGCGGGATGCCGAGCCCGGTGGACGCGTTGCCCTGCGGATCCAGATCGATGATGAGGACGCGCTTGCCCACGGCGGCGAGCGCCGTGGCCAGGTTGATGGTCGTGGTGGTCTTGCCGACGCCGCCCTTCTGGTTGGCGACGGCGATCACACGGGCGGTGGTCATGCGGGTCTCCGGGCCGGCGGGGGAGCGCAGCGTGTTCGGAATGACGGAATCAGGCACGGGCGATACCACTCACTCGCAAGATGGCGCCGTTCACATCGGTGCGGCTGGGAACGCGGTCGACCGACAGGGTCCAGAGTCGGGAGGCGTCGGCCACTTCGTCCTCCGCCTGCTGACCTTTGGGGAAGAGCGCCACGCCCTTTGATCCCACAAAGCGATGCGCCCACGCAAGCAGATCCGCCAGCGGTGCCAAGGCCCGCGCGGTGACGACATCGGCCGCGATCGCGGGCACCGCGTCGATGCGGCGGGCGTGCACGGTCACGGTGGTTCCCGACACCCGTGCCGCCTCCCGCAGGAAGGCCGCCTTGCGCGTGTCGCTCTCCACCAGATGGACCTCGGGAACGCCCATCACGGCCAGCACCAGACCGGGAAAGCCGGCGCCGCTGCCAAGATCGACCAGGGTGCGAGCGTCGGCGGGCAGCAAGGGGAAGAGCTGGGCCGAATCGAGCATGTGACGGCGCCAGAGGTCGTCGAGTGTGGATGGGCCGACCAAGTTGATCTTTGCCTGCCATCGGCGGATAAGATCAGCGTAGGCGCCCAGGCGGTCCAGTGTTTCACGTGAAACACCAGTTTCCGCCTGGAAGTCCACGGCGTCAAACCGCGACGCGGGCATCGCGACGCTTCACATGACGGAGAAGGGCGACCAGCGCGGCCGGTGTCATGCCCGGAATACGAGCCGCGGCACCCAGAGAGCCCGGACGTGCCTGCTTCAGCTTCTGCCGAATCTCCGCCGACAGGCTGCCGATCGAGTCAACATCGAGATCGGCGGGCAAATCGAGCGCTTCGTCCTTACGGAACGCGCGGATGTCGGCGTCCTGGCGGTCGAGATAGCCGGCGTATTTTCCGTCGATCTCCACCTGCTCGGCGATGTCTGCCGACACATCGGCCAATTCCGGCCACAGACGGGTGAGCGACGCGAAGTCGATGTTCGGGTACCGCAGCAGGTCGGCCGCGGAACGACGGACACCATCCTGGTTCACCGCAACTCCACGCCGCGCCAGATCGGCCGGCGTTGCCTGGAGCGTGCGCACGAGCGCGCGAGCGGCGTCGAGCGACAGGGCCTTCCGTTCGAACGCAGCCGAACGCGCCGCGCCAACGCAGCCGAACGCAACGCCGCGTCGGGTCAGTCGCTGATCCGCGTTGTCCGCCCGCAGCACCAACCGATACTCCGCACGGGAGGTGAACATGCGATAGGGCTCGTTGGTGCCACGGGTGATCAGGTCGTCAATGAGAACGCCGATGTAGGCCTCAGCCCGGTCGAGCACGAAGCCCTCGCCACGGCCGCCCGCCGTGATCGCTGCGTTGATCCCGGCCATCAGGCCTTGAGCCGCCGCCTCCTCGTAGCCGGTGGTGCCGTTGATCTGACCCGCGAAGAACAGGCCCGGCACGCGACGCGTTTCCAGCGTCGGCCCCAGCTCCCGAGGATCGACGAAGTCATACTCGATGGCGTAACCCGGACGCAGCATGACGGCGCGGTCCAGCCCGGGCATCGAGGCGATGATCGCGAGCTGCACGTCACGGGGCAGCGAGGTCGAGATGCCATTCGGATAGACGGTGTCGTCGTCCAGCCCCTCCGGCTCCAAGAAAATCTGATGGCGTTCCTTGTCGGCGAACCGCACCACCTTGTCTTCGATGGACGGGCAGTAGCGGGGGCCGGTGCCCTGGATCTGGCCGGAATAGATCGGTGCCCGATGCAGGTTCGCGCGGATCAGCGCGTGGGCCTCGGGTGTCGTCCAGGTGATCGCGCAGTCGACCTGCGGCGTGTCGATCCGCTCCGTCAGGTAGGAGAAGGGCGGGGGAGGGTGATCCCCCGGCTGCTTCTCCAGCGCCGCCCAATCGATCGTTCGTCCGTCCAGCCGCGGCGGTGTGCCCGTCTTCAGCCGGCCGAGCGGGAAGCCGAGCCGCGCCAGAGTGTCCGACAAGCCGATGGAGGGCGCCTCACCGACACGGCCGGCCGGCGTCCGCTCCTCGCCCACATGGATGAGGCCGCGCAGAAAGGTGCCGGTGGTCAGCACCACGGCTCCCGCTGCGATGGTCTCGCCCGCCGCGGTGACCACACCGGACAGCACGCCATCCGCACCGACCGCCAGATCCTCGACCCCGACGCCTTCGATGGTCAGGTTCGCCTGCTCGCCGAGCACGGACTGCATCGCCTGGCGATAGAGCTTGCGGTCAGCCTGGGCGCGCGGGCCGCGGACGGCTGGACCCTTGCTGCGGTTGAGGATGCGGAACTGGATGCCGGCGCGGTCGATGACCCGCGCCATGACCCCGTCAAGCGCGTCGATCTCCCGAACCAGATGTCCCTTCGCCAAGCCGCCGATCGCCGGGTTGCAGGACATCTCCCCGATGGTGGAGAGCTTGTGGGTGAGCAACAGGGTATCGGCCCCCATCCGCGCGGCGGCGGCGGCGGCCTCACAGCCGGCATGGCCGGCACCCACAACAATGACATCGAAGCGTCGCATGCGGACCTTTTACCCGACCCGGCCGGTCCGGCCAAGCGCGGTCTTTCCTCGGTGTTTCACGTGAAACATCACTTGCCGATGCAGAAGTCGCGGAAGATCACGTCCAGCACGTCCTCGACGTCGACGCGGCCGGTGATCCGCCCGAGCGCCCGCGCCGCCATGCGCACATCCTCCGCCGCGAGTTCAGGCAGGGGCGCCGCCAACGACCGCAGCAGCGCCCCCTGACACTCCTCGAGCGCTGAGCGATGACGGGCCCGGGTCAAAGCCGGGGCCCCGCCGGCCGCCAGACGATCCGCCGCAAACGATGCCAAACGCTCCTCAAGCGACCGCAACCCCATGCCGGTGCGCGCCGACACCGCCACCACCGGCAGACCCGCCACCTCTCCCGCCACCATTCCGCAAAGATCGACTTTGTTGACCACCACGATGCTGTCCTGATCGAGCAGCCGCAGCGTCGCCTCATCCACAGCAGGCCAATTCGTGCCGTCGAGCACCGCCAGCTTCACATCCGCATGCTCCGCCCGATCCAAGGCCCGACGGATGCCCTCCTCTTCGATTTCGTCCGTGGCGTCGCGCAGACCGGCGGTGTCCGCGAGGATCACCGGGAGGCCACCGACATCCAGATGGACGTCGATCACGTCCCGCGTGGTCCCGGCACGGGCGGAGACGATGGCGGCCTCGCGCCCCGCCAGCGCGTTCAACAGGCTCGATTTTCCGGCGTTCGGCGCGCCGACGATGGCGACGTGGATGCCGTCCCGCAACCGCTCGCCACGGCCGCCGTCGTTCAGATGCGCGGCCACCTCCGCCAGCAGTCCCTCGATCACCGGCCGCACCGAGTCTGAGACTCCGCCGGGCAAATCCTCCTCCGGGAAGTCGATGTCGGCCTCCAGGTGGGCGAGGGCGCGCAGCAGCCGCGTCCGCCATCCCTCGTACAGCGCGCCCAGGGCACCCGCCATCTGCCGCAAGGCCTGCCGACGCTGCGCCGCCGTCTCGGCGTGGACGAGATCGGCGACGGCCTCGGCGGCGGTCAGATCGAACTTTCCGTTCTCGAAGGCACGCCGGGTGAACTCCCCCGGCTCAGCCAGGCGAAGGCCGGCGATCGATCCCAGCGCCCCGATGACACCGCCAACCACCGCCCTGCCGCCGTGCAGATGCAGTTCCACGACATCCTCGCCGGTGAAACTGCGCGGCGCCGGGAACCACAGGACCAACGCGTCGTCCAGAGTCTCGCCACCGCCGGGCTGCGACAGACGAACCAGCGTCGCCATCCGCGGGTCGGGCAGGGCGCGACCGGTCAACGCCCGCAGCGCATCCCCCGCGGCCGGGCCCGAAACGCGAACCACCGCCACACCGGCGCGGCCGGGGGCGGTGGCGAGGGCGAAGATGGTGGCGCTCATGACGGCACCGGACGCGTCAATCAACCTGTTCCGGACGAAGCTCCCGCTGGTCGTTGGTGAGCCTCAGGCGCTCGACCGGACGGCCGCCGACAAGATGCGTCGTCAGGATCTCGTCCACATCGGCGCGGGACCGGCAGGTGTACCAGACACCCTCCGGATAGACGACGATGGTGGTCCCGAGCTCGCACCGGTCCAGGCAACCGGCCGAGTTGATGCGCGCGCGCGCGATGCCCAGCTCCTTCGCCCGCGCCTTCATGTAGTCCCGCAACTTCTCCGACCCCTTGTCGGCACAGCTTCCGCGCGGATGACCCGCCGGGCGCTGGTTGGTGCACACGAACACGTGGGCGGTGAAAAAAGGCGTCTCGTCCGTCACTTCTTGCCATCCTGTCCCATGGCTCCGGCCAACTGCGACCAGAACATCTTCTGAAGCTGCTCCATGCCCTGGATCCCCGCGGGAAGCCAGGTGTTCATGATCGCTTCCGGATCCATCGCGCTGAGATTGGCGGTCATCCGCTGCTGGATTTCCCGCATCATCGCCTCCTGCATCGGCTTGACGTCCGGCAGTCCGAGAAAGCTGCGCGCCTCGTCCGGCGTGCAGTCGATGTCGATGGTGATCTTCATGGGGCGATACCCCCTTGCGGCCAGGTGGGAGCGGTGAATATAGGGATTGTGAGCCACCCCGGCCCATGTCCCACTATACAGATGGGCTGTCCGGGCGCAACGCCGGCACCCCCATGCGGTTATCCCGGCACCGCCGGCCGCCGCGGCGACCGGCCCGAACAAGGATCATCCCATGTCCGCCAACCTGCTGCACCGCGAGACCAGCCCCTACCTGCTCCAGCACAAGGACAACCCCGTCCATTGGATGCCCTGGGGGGACGAGGCGTTCGCGCGGGCGCGGCGCGAGGGCAAGCCGATCCTCCTGTCGGTCGGCTATGCGGCGTGCCACTGGTGTCACGTGATGGCGCACGAGAGCTTCGAGAACCCGGCCATCGCCGGGCTGATGAACCAGCTGTTCGTCAACATCAAGGTCGATCGGGAGGAGCGGCCGGATGTCGACCACATCTACCAGACGGCTCTGGCCTTGTTGGGCCAGCCCGGCGGCTGGCCGTTGACCATGTTCCTGAATCCCGACGGCGAGCCCTTCTGGGGCGGCACCTACTTCCCGCCGGCCAGCCGCTACGGCCGCCCCGGCTTTCCGGACGTGCTGCGCGGCGTGGCCGAGACCTACCGTGCCGATCCGGAGAAGGTCGGCCGCAACGTCATGGCCCTGCGGGAGGCGCTGGAGTCGCTGGCGGAGAACCACGCGGCCGGCGCCGTCGATCTGGCGGTGCTGGATCAGGTGGCCGAGCGGCTGGTGCGGGAGGTCGACAGCTTCCGCGGCGGCATCGGCAGCGCGCCGAAATTTCCGCAGGTGCCGATCTTCAAGCTGTTCTGGCGGGCCTGGCTGCGCACCGGGCGCAACCCGTTCCGGCAGGCGGTGATCACCACCCTGACCCACATGGCGCAGGGCGGCATCTACGACCATCTCGGCGGCGGCTTCGCACGCTACTCCGTCGATGACGAGTGGCTGGCCCCGCATTTCGAGAAGATGCTCTACGACAACGCCCAGCTCCTGGAGCTGATGACCACCGTCTGGCAGGAGACGCGCGACCCGCTGCTGGAAGCCCGCTGCCGGGAGACGGTCGGCTGGCTGCTGCGCGAGATGATCGCCGACGGCGGCGGATTCGCCTCCACCCTCGACGCCGACAGCGAGGGGGAGGAGGGGCGCTTCTACGTCTGGACCGAGGCGGAGGTCGACCGGCTGCTCGGCGCCGACGCGGCTCTGTTCAAGCGCGTCTACGACGTCAGCGCCGGCGGCAACTGGGAACACCGGAACATCCTCAACCGGCTGCAGACGCTGGAGCTGGAAGACCCCGCGACGGAAGCGCGGCTGGCCGCCCTGCGCGCGGTTCTGCTTGCGGCGCGGGATGGGCGCGTGCGGCCGGGCTGGGACGACAAGGTGCTGGCCGACTGGAACGGGCTGATGATCGCCGCACTCGCCAACGCCGGGGCGGTGTTCGGCGAGGAGTCCTGGATCGCGGCGGCCCGGCGCGCCTTCGCCTTCGTGGTGGAGCGCATGCAGCGCGACGGGCGGCTGCACCACGCCTGGCGCGATGGGCAGCTCAAGCATCTCGGCACGCTCGACGATCTGGCGCAGATGGCGCGGGCCGGGCTGTTCCTCCATGAGGCGACCGGCGACGCCGGGGCGCTCGACCACGCGCGGGGCTGGGTGGGGCTGCTCGACCGCCATCATTGGGACAGCGCGCGCGGCGGCTATTTCTACACCGCGGACGACGCCGCAAACCTGATCGTCCGCACCAAGTCTGCGCACGACGCCGCGGTGCCGGCCGGCAACGGCACCATGGTCGGCGTTCTCGCCCGCCTCCACGCCGTCACCGGGGAGGAGTCCTACCGCGAGCGGGCCGACGCCCTGATCGCCGCCTTCTCCGGTGAACTGTCGCGCAACTTCTTCCCGCTCTCGACCCTGCTGAACGGTGTGGAGCTGCTGACGAAGCCGGTGCAGGTGGTGGTGGTCGGCGATCCGGTCGACCCGGCCACCGACGCCCTGCGGCGTGCGGCCTTCGGCCCGTCGGTGCCCAACCGCATCCTGATGCGCGTGACCCCGGACCAGACCTTGCCGGCCGGCCATCCGGCGGCGGGGAAGGGGCAACGCGACGGGCGCCCGACCGCCTATGTCTGTGTCGGACCGACCTGTTCGCAGCCGGTCACCAGCCCGGCCGACCTTGTGGACGCCCTCCGGAGTCGGTGACGCCATGGGTCTGAAGACGATCGACAGCCCGCTCGGGCCGCTGGCGCTCACGTCCTTCGCGGGGGCGCTCGTGGCGTTGGACTGGGGGCGGGCCAGCCGCGAGGAACCGGATCCCGTCCTGGATGACGCCGCCCGCCAGCTCGACGCCTATTTCGCCGGGCGCGGCACCGGCTTCACCGTGCCTTTGCGCCCGGCCGGAACGGTGTTCCGGCAACGGGTGTGGGCGGCCATGCAGGCGATCCCCTACGCCCGCACCGCCACCTACGGCGACATCGCCCGCGCGCTCGCCTCGGCACCGCGGGCGGTCGGCGGTGCCTGCGGGGCGAATCCGCTGCCCATCGTCATTCCGTGCCACCGGGTGGTCGGCAGCGCCGGTCCCGGCGGCTACTCCGGGTCCGGCGGCCTGGACACCAAGGCGTGGCTGCTCGCCTTCGAACGCCGGCACGACGGCCCGGCACCGGATTGACCGCACCCGACCGGCGGGGGCATGGTCGACGCCGGCATCACAGAGCCGGCCCCGAAGCGCCGGTTCCACAGGGAGAGACACTGCCATGGCGCATGCCATCCGCATCCATGAAACGGGCGGACCCGAGGTCCTGCGGTGGGAAGAGGTCGAGGTCGGTGAGCCCGGCCCCGGTCAGGTCCGCCTGCGTCACACCGCCGTCGGCCTCAACTACATCGACACCTATCACCGGACCGGCGCCTACAAGCTGCCGCTGCCGTCCGGCCTTGGCCTGGAAGGTGCCGGCGTCATCGAGGCCGTCGGTCCGGATGTGACGGAGTACAAGGCCGGCGATCGCGTCGCCTATTGCACCGGCCCCATCGGCGCCTACAGCGAAGAGCGGCTGATCCCGACGGACAAGCTGATCCCGCTGCCGAGCTGGATCGCTGAGGACCAGGCCGCCGCCATGATGCTGCAAGGCCTCACGGCGCAGTTCCTGCTCCGCCAGACCTACGTCGTGAAGCCCGGCGACACCATTCTGGTGCAGGCGGCCGCCGGCGGGGTGGGGCAGATCCTCTGCCAGTGGGCCAAGCATCTGGGCGCCACCGTGATCGGCACCGTCAGCACCGACGAGAAGGCCGAGCTGGCCCGCGCCAACGGCTGCGACCATCCGATCGTCTACACCCGCGACTCCTTCGTGGAGCGGGTGAAGGAGATCACAGCGGGGAAGGGCGTTCCCGTCGTCTATGACGGCGTCGGCAAGAGCACCTTCATGGACGGGCTGGACTGCCTCGCGCCGCGCGGGCTGATGGCGCTGTTCGGGGCCGCGTCGGGGCCGGTGCCTCCGCTCGACCTGCAGGTGCTGGCGGCCAAGGGTTCGCTCTACGTCACGCGCCCGACGCTCTTCGTCTACATGCAGAAGCGGGAGGACCTGATGGCCGCGGCGGCCGACCTGTTCGAGGTGGTGAACAGTGGCGGCGTGACCATCCGTGTCGGCCAGACCTTCGCCCTCAAGGACGCGGGCGAGGCGCACCAGGCGTTGGAATCGCGGAGAACGACGGGGTCGACCATCCTGCTGCCGTAACGAGGGGATGCGGCCGGGCGGCCTCCCGCCGTCCGGCCGCCGGTCACTCCTGCGCCCATATGGCGTTCTTCAGCGCTTTCACCAGACCCTCATGGGCCGCCATCTCGTCCGGCAGAGGCTGGTGGGGACGGGCCGGGCGGAAGGGGCGGTCGACCCGCACCGCCGCCGGGCCGGTCTTCGACGCACCCGCGCCCGCCAGCGCCAACCCGGCCTGCCGTCCACCCAGCAACTCCAGATACACATCGGCCAGAAGCTGCGCGTCGAGCAGCGCGCCGTGGAGCGTACGGCCGGAGTTATCGACGCCGAAACGCTTGCACAGCGCGTCGAGCGTGGCGGGCGAGCCGGGGAATTTCTTGCGCGCCATGGCCAGCGTATCGATGGCCCGGTCCATCGGCATCACCGGATAGCCGCACTCCTTGAGCTGCCAGTTCAGGAAAGTCATGTCGAACGCGGCGTTGTGGATCACCAGCTTTGCGTCGCCGATGAACTCCACGAAAGCCTGGGCGACGTCGGTGAACACGGGCTTGTCGGCCAGGAACTCGTCGGTGAGCCCGTGCACGGCGGTCGCGTCCGGCGGCACCGGGCGCTGCGGGTTGATGTAGACGTGATAGCGGTTGCCGGTGGACACGTGGTTCACCAGCTCGATGCAGCCGATCTCGACCAGCCGGTGACCCTCGTCCGGCTTGAAGCCCGTGGTCTCGGTGTCCAGCACCACTTCACGCATGGTTTCCCCGTCCCGGTTGATAGCCGCGCGGCGGCCAATGCCGGCCGCGCCGTCCCTTCACATCCCTCAACACACGGCGCAAGCCCCGCAGAGTCAGCGCACGGCCGAGCCCGGTGGCGATCACATGGTCGGCCCGCCGCCGCTTTTCACCGTCCGGGACCTGCTGCGCCAGGATGCCGGCGAACTTCTCCGCCGTCATCCCCGGCCGGGCCAGAACCCGCGCCCGCTGAACCGATGCCGGGGCGGAGACGACGACCGTCCGGTCGACCCGACGGTCGCCGCCGGATTCGAACAGCAGGGGAATATCCAAAACCACCACCGGCACACGGCGCCGCGCGACGTTGCGCAGGAAACGCGTCTGCGCCGCGCGGACACGCGGGTGGATGATGCCCTCCAGCCGTCGAAGCGCCGGCGGGTTCGCGAAGACCTGGGCGCCAAGCGCCCGGCGGTCGACCGCCCCGTTCACGACGACGCCGGGAAAAGCCGCGCCGATGGCGGCGACGGCGCCGCCGCCGTGCCCCAGCAGCCGGTGCACGATGGCGTCCGAATCACAGACCGGCACACCCATCCGCCGCAGCATGGCGGCGGCGGTGCTCTTCCCCATGCCGATCGAGCCGGTGAGGCCGAGGACGATCACCCCCGTCTACACCCCGAGAACCGCGCGTTCCAGGTCGGCGTCGACCACGGGATCGATGCCGAACCACGCGGCGAAGGCGGGGCGCGCCTGGTGCAGCAGCATGCCGAGACCGCCTACGGTCCGGTTGCCGCGGGCGCGGGCGCGTTCCAGCAACGGCGTGACCAGCGGGTTGTAGACGATGTCGTACACCACGGCCTCGCGGGGCAGGGCGGCGAGATCGAGTTCCAGCGGCTCGTTCGTACCCATGCCCAGTGTGGTGGTGTTCACCAGCAGCGCGGCACCCTCGAGCATTGTTTCACGTGAAACCCACTCCCCCACCCGGATCGGCCCGCCGAACTCCCCCGCCAACCCCTCCGCCCGCGCGCGGGAGCGGTTGAGCAGGCGGATCTCCGGCACGCCGGCGTCGAGCAGCGACACCAGCACGGCGCGGGCCGCCCCGCCGGCCCCCAGCACCACCGCCGGTCCAGCTTCCGGGCGCCAGGCGGGTATGGTCGCCTTCAGATTCTCGATGAAGCCGAAGCCGTCGGTGTTGCGGCCCTCCAGCGAGCCGTCCTCCCCGACGATCACCAAGTTGACCGCACCCATGCGACGCGCCGTCGAGTCGAGCCGGTCGACCGCGCGCGCGGCGACCTCCTTATGCGGGACGGTCACGTTGCAGCCGCGGATGCCCAGAGCCGCCACGGCCCTGACCGCGGCCTCCCCCCGGCCCGGCGGAACCGGGAAGGGCACATAGACACCGTCGACTCCGTACCGCTCGAACCAATGCCCGTGCAGCGCTGGCGATCGCGAATGCGCCACCGGCCAGCCGATCACGCCGGCCACCAACGTTCTTCCGGTCTGCGTCATTCCACCAGCACTCCATGCGCACGCAGGAAACCCAACAATGGCAACAGCGGCATGCCGAGGATGGTGAACCAGTCGCCCTCCACCCGGCTGAAGAGCTGCGCCCCCAAACCCTCGATCTGGTAACAGCCGACCGAACCCAGCACACGCTCCCCAGCGCGGTCGAGATAGTCGTCCAGGAAGGCGTCGGTGAAGGGCCGCACCGTCAGGCGGGCGCTCTGCACCTGATGCCACAGCCGCTCGCCGTCGCGCACCACCACCGCGCAGCTCACCAGCCGGTGGGTGCGACCGCGCAGCCGCAGGAGCTGGGCGCGCGCCGCCGCCCGGTCGACCGGCTTGTCGAACCAGTCGCCCTCGCACTCCAGCATCTGGTCGGCGCCGATCACCAGGGCGCCGGGATGGCGGCGGGTGACGCGCATCGCCTTCAGTTCGGCCAGCGCCTCGGCCGCCGCTTCGACGGGCAGGCCCTCGGCCTTGCAGGAGAGCTTCACCTCCTCCTCATCGACCGCGGCCGGGTGGCACGTCACGGATACGCCCGCCTGCTCCAGCATCAGCGCCCGGGTGCGCGAGCCCGAGGCCAGGACCACCGCCGTCATTTCGCCGGCTCCTTGCCGACCAGCCCGCCGGACTGGCGCCGCGCCAGCAGCATCATGATTTCGGCCGCCGTCTCCTCGATCGAGCGTCGGGACACGTCGATCACCGGCCAACCCCGGCGGGTGAACATGCGCCGGGCCTCCGTCACCTCGTTCCGCACGATCTCCGGGTCGACGTAGCTCGACCCCTCGCCCTGGTTCAACAGCTTCAGCCGGTTGCGACGGATCTGGATCAGACGGTCGGCGTCCTTGGTCAACCCGACGATGAGCGGCCGCGTCAGCTTGTCGAGTTCCGGCGGGAGAGGACAGCCCGGCACGATGGGCACGTTCGCCGCCTTGATCCCCCGGTTCGCCAGATAGACGCAGGTGGGCGTCTTGGACGTGCGCGAGACGCCCATCAGAATCACGTCCGCCTCGTGCAGGTTCCAGCTCGACTGCCCATCGTCGTGGGCGAGAGCGAATTCCATGGCGTCCATGCGGCCGAAATACTCGGCATCGAGCGCGTGCTGACGCCCCGGCTGGCGCTGCGATTCCAACCCCAGATAGGCGGCCAGCGCGTTGATGAGCGGATCCAGCACAGGGATGCAGGGGACCTGCATCTCCCGGCAGAAATCCTGGAGCCGCCGGCGCAACGTCTCGTCGACCAGCGTGAACATGACGAGGCCGGGGTGGGATTCGATCCCCTCCAACACCAGGTCGAGCTGCCGGTCTGTGCGCACGAGGTTCCAGAAATGCTCGACCGGGCGCACCTGGTCGAACTGGATCACGCAGGCACGGGCGACGCTGTTGATCGTCTCGCCCGTCGCATCGGACACAAGATGTAGATGGAACTGCTTCATCATCCCCAACACCCTGTGGGTAAACCCTGGACGATCGGTGCACAACACGGGCGGTCTCCGAACCATCCACCAAGCCGGTACCGGCCGTCCCGGATCCCGCCCCCCGAGGAACAACCCGGCTGACCGCACCGCGTCGCGTGGACAAAGATCCCCGAATGGACTCTTATCCCCACGACTCCCGCACGCCCAGCTATAGCATTCCCGCCGCGGACGGCGAAAGTGGGCCGGAGTCGTCCACAGCACCGGGCGACGGCTGCGAGCCGCGGTGACGCGGTGTGGATGAATCCGGGGATTGGGTGGATTCCCGTCATCCACAGGCATCCTCTATCTCTTCCAATCAAACTCTAAAAAGAATAGTGAAACTGTGGTGTGAACCGATCGCCCCGTGCCAAGGAACCGCCAGCCGTGACCGACCGCCAGAAACCCTTCCTCGACGCGCTCGCCGGCAACGCGCAGCAGCGTCCCCCCTTCTGGCTGATGCGACAGGCCGGGCGCTATCTGCCGGAATACCGGGCGGTGCGCGCGCAGGCCGGCAGCTTCCTCGACCTTTGCTACAATCCCGAGCTGGCAACCGAGGTCACGCTGCAGCCTCTCCGCCGCTATGGCATGGACGCGGCCATCCTGTTCTCCGACATCCTGGTGGTGCCGCACGCGCTGGGGCAGGGGCTGACCTTCCAGGAAGGGGAGGGGCCGAAGCTCGATCCGGTGCGCAGCGCGGCGGAGCTGTCCCGCCTCCGCCGCGAGGAGTTCCACGAACGGCTCCAGCCGGTCTATGAGGCGGTCCGGCGCATCCGCGGTGCCATCCCCGACGACACCGCGCTGATCGGCTTCGCGGGCGCTCCCTGGACCGTGGCGTGCTACATGGTGGAGGGCGGCGGCTCCAAGGAGTTCGCGCAGGTCAAGGGTTGGGCCTACCGCGATCCGGCGGGCTTCGGCACGCTGATCGATCTGCTGGTCGATGTCACCGCTGACTATCTCGCCGCCCAGGTCGATGCCGGGGCGGAGACGGTGCAGCTCTTCGACAGCTGGGCGGGGGTGCTGCCGCCCGGTCCCTTCCGCCGCTGGGTGCTGGAGCCGACGCGGCGCATCGTGGCGCGCTTCAAGGCTCTGCACCCGACGGTGCCGGTCATCGGCTTCCCGCGCGGTGCCGGCCTGCAATACGACGTCTACGCCGGCGAGAGCGGGGTCGACGCGATCGGACTCGACACCACGGTGCCGCCGGTCTGGGCCGCGCGCACGCTGCAGACCCGCCTGCCGGTGCAGGGCAATCTGGATCCCATCCACCTCGTCACCGGAGGCGACGCGCTGCGCGACGCGGCGTTGGAAATCCTGGAGGTGTTCGGCGGCCGGCCCTTCATCTTCAACCTGGGCCATGGCGTGGTGCCGCAGACGCCGCCCGAGCATGTGGCCGAGCTTGCGCGTCTGATCCGCGCCTGGCCGGTCATCGAATAAGCCGCATCAACCGCGAGGAACGACACCGTGCTGTATCTGTGGATCAAGGCGCTGCATGTCATCAGCATCATCGCCTGGATGGCGGGCATGCTCTATCTGCCACGGCTGTTCGTGTACCACTGCGCCGCACCCGTGGGCTCGCCGCAGTCGGAGACCTTCAAGGTCATGGAGCGGCGCCTGCTGAAGGCGATCATCAACCCGGCGATGATCGCCAGCTTCGTGTTCGGCATCTGGCTGCTGGTGCTGGAACCCGGCTGGTTCCAGCAGGGCTGGCTGCATGCCAAGCTGACCTTCGTGGCCGGCCTCGTCGCCGTGCACGTGATGCTTGCGAAGGCCCGCAAGGACTTCGAGGCCGACCGCAACACCCGCAGCGCCACCTATTACCGCGTGATCAACGAGGTGCCGACGGTGCTGATGATCGGCATCGTCATCTTCGTCATCGTCAAGCCGTTCTGACCGCGGTGCGGCGGCGGGTCAGCGCCTTCTCCGCCTCGACGGCGAGGAGAACGACCGCCGCCACCCCCGACAGCACCAGCCAGTCGGCCGGACCCAGCGCCGCGGTGCCGAACAGCGCCTGCATCGGCGGGGCGTGGGTGAAAGCTGCCTGGAGGGCGATGATCAGGGCGATGGAGATCCAGACGGGGCGGCTGCCGAACAGCCCCTTGCGGGTCAGCACGCTGGCGGTGATCGCCCGCGCGTTGACCAGGAACGCGATCTCGCCGGCCACCAGCGCATTGACCGCCAAGGTGCGCGCCCGCTCCAGGCTGGAGCCGCGCCACTCCTCGTGCAGGAACAGCCCGAAGCAGGCGGCGACCAGCAGCCCCATCACCAGCAGCATGCGCCCGATCAGGGCGCGCGGCAGGATGGGTTCGCCGGGCGGGCGGGGCGGGCGGGCCATCACGCCGGCCTCCGGCCGCTCGAAGGCGAGCGCCAGACCGAGGGTCACCGCGGTGACCATGTTGACCCACAGGATCTGAACCGGCGTGATCGGCAGGGTGTAGCCGGCCAGGATGGCGGCGACCAGCACCAGCGCCTGCGCGCCGTTGGTCGGAAGCATGAACAGGATGGTCTTGCGCAGATTGTCGTAGACGGTGCGCCCCTCTTCCACCGCGTGGGCGATGGAGGCGAAGTTGTCGTCGGCCAGCACCATCGCCGCGGCCTCCTTGGCCGCTTCGGTCCCGGCACGCCCCATGGCGACGCCGACGTCGGCGCGCTTGAGCGCCGGGGCGTCGTTCACCCCGTCGCCGGTCATGGCCACCACATGCCCGTCGGCTTGGAGCGCGGTGACGAGCCGCAGCTTGTGCTCCGGCGTGGTGCGGGCGAAGATGTCGGCGCGGCGGGCGGCTTCGGCGAAAGCCGCCTCGTCCATGCGGTCGAGCTCGGGCCCGGTCACCACCGCGCCGTCGACGCCCAGCCCGAAGCGGCGGCCGATGGCGCGCGCGGTGACGGCGTGGTCGCCCGTGATCATCTTGACCCGGATGCCGGCCGCCCGGCAGGCGGCGGCGGCGGCCACCGCCTCCTCCCGCGCCGGATCGATCAGGCCGCAAAGCCCGAGCAGGGTTAGCCCCTCCTCCACGTCGGCCAGGGACAGGTCCCGGTGGTCCGGCATCACGGGGCGCCGGGCGAGCGCGATCACCCGCTGCCCCTCCATCGCCATGGCGTCGGTGCGGGCCTGCCACCAGTCGGCGTCGAGCGGCTCGGGCCCGTCCGCTCCCAGCGCGTCGGCGCACATGCCGATCACGCGCTCCGGCGCGCCCTTCACCAGGATGACGCCGTGGCCGGCGTGGTCGTGGTGCAGGGTCGCCTGGAACTTCAGTTCGGAGTCGAAGGGGATGGCGTCGGTGCGGGGCAGCAGCCGGCTGCGATCCCGCGGGTCGACCCCGGCCTTCAGCGCCAGCGTCAGCAGGGCGCCGTCGGTGGGATCACCGGCCAGCGTCCAGCCGCCGTCCTCCAGCCGCGCCAGCTCGGCATCGTTGCACAGGGCCCCGGCTTCGGCCAAGGCCGACAGCAGCGGGTCCTCACCGGCTTCGACCGGCTGCCCGCCGCGGGTCACAGCGCCGTGCGGCTCATAGCCGCTGCCGGTGACGGCGTAGGAGGTGGCGGCGGTGGCGACGGCCTGCACCGTCAGCTCGTTGCGGGTCAGGGTGCCGGTCTTGTCGGAACAGACCACCCCGACGGACCCCAGGGTCTCCACCGCCGGCAGGCGGCGGATGATGGCGTTGCGCCGCGCCATGCGGGTGACGCCGATCGCGAGCGTGATGGTCATGACAGCCGGCAGCCCTTCCGGGATGGCCGCCACCGCCAGTCCCACCGCGGCCAGAGCCATCTCCCCCCAGGGCAGCTCCCGCACCAGCGTGCCGAACAGGAACACCGCACCGGCCAGCGCCAGGATGCCGACGGTGAGCCAGCGCCCGAAACCCGCCATCTGCGCCAGAAGCGGGGTGGTCAGCGTCTCCACCCGGGCCAGCAGGGCGCCGATGCGGCCGATCTCCGTGGCGTCGCCGGTGGCGACCATCACCCCCAGCCCCTGGCCCTGGGTGACGAGCGTGCCGGAATAGGCCATCCCCGTCCGCTCGGCCAATGGCGCCGCGGCCTCCACCGGGTCGACCGCCTTGGTGATCGGCACTGACTCGCCGGTCAACGCCGCCTCCTGCACGCGCAGCGTCCGCGCGTGCAGGAGGCGGAGGTCGGCCGGCACCCGGTCGCCGGGGGCCAGGAGCACGAGATCGCCCGGCACCAGCTCGTCGGCCGCCACGGTCCGTTGTGCGCCGCCCCGCATCACCACGGCCTGCGGCGACAGCATGGCGCGGATGGCGTCCAGCGCCTGTTCGGCTTTGCCCTCCTGCACATAGCCGATCAGCGCGTTGACCAGCACCACGCCCGCGATCACCGACGCGTCGGTGATCTCGCCGAGCACCAGCGCGACCATGCCCGCCGCCAGCAAGACATGGATCAGGATGTTGTCGAACTGCGCCAGGAAGCGCTTCCAGGCCGGTCGGGGGGTGGGCGGGGTCATGCGGTTGGGCCCGAAGCGGGCGCGGCGGCGTTCGACCTCCGCCACGCTCAGCCCGGATGCGGTGCCGTCCAGCGCGGCAAGGGCGTCCGTCGCCTTGAGCGCATGCCAGGGGCGGTCGGCGGGGGAGGGGAGATCGGTACCGGGAGACATGGCGGCCTTTCCAAATCGTTCGTGGGCCTACACTCGCAGATCGGTGGCGGAGGTCGGGCCGTCCAGAGGACTGCGGCATCGTGTAGCGCCGCGTGTGGCGTGCGGATTCCGCTTTCGTTTGACTTGCCGCGCGGCTTGGGCTAACCCATCTCCATCCGCAGGGCGCGACTCTCGCGGAATCTGTTAGTGTATGCTATTCAGCCGATCCTGCGTACCCGACGCCCGGTTCCACCGCCGGGTGTCCGTCTGGCCCCCGCCTCATGATGCCGGGCGCGGCTGCGGATGAGCGCAACGCTCCCGCCCCCGCCGAACGCCTCCCGACACGACGCCCGCCGTCGCCACGGGAATCCGGCCAACTCCCCCGCTCCACCATAGGCCCCCCATGCATCTGCAAGAGTTGAAGTGCAAGAGCCCCGCCGAGCTTCTGGCGTTCGCGGAGGAGCTCCAGATCGAGAACGCCAGCACCCTGCGCAAGCAGGACATGATGTTCGCGATCCTGAAACAGCTCGCCGAGAACGACGTGCCGATCTACGGCGACGGCGTGCTGGAGGTGCTGCAGGACGGGTTCGGCTTCCTGCGCTCGCCGGAGGCCAATTACCTGGCGGGGCCGGACGACATCTATGTGAGCCCCAGCCAGGTGCGGCGCTTCGGCCTGCGCACCGGCGACACGGTGGAGGGGCAGATCCGGGCGCCCAAGGACGGGGAGCGCTACTTCGCCCTGCTCAAGGTCAACACCATCAACTACGACGCGCCGGAAAAGGTGCGGCACCGCATCAACTTCGACAACCTGACCCCGCTCTACCCGGAGGAGCGGCTGCGCATGGAGGTCGAGGACCCGACCAAGAAGAACCTGACCGGCCGGATCATCGATCTGGTCGCCCCGCTGGGCAAGGGGCAGCGCGCGCTGGTGGTGGCGCCGCCGCGTACCGGCAAGACGGTGATGCTGCAGAACGTGGCGCACTCCATCGCCACCAACCACCCCGAGGTCTACCTGATCGTGCTGCTCATCGACGAGCGCCCGGAAGAGGTGACCGACATGGCCCGCTCCGTGCGCGGCGAGGTGATCAGCTCCACCTTCGACGAGCCGGCGACCCGCCACGTGCAGGTGGCCGAGATGGTCATCGAGAAGGCAAAGCGGCTGGTCGAGCACAAGCGCGACGTGGTGATCCTGCTGGACAGCATCACCCGCCTGGCGCGCGCCTACAACACGGTGGTGCCGAGCTCCGGCAAGGTGCTGACCGGCGGTGTGGACGCCAACGCGCTGCAGCGGCCGAAGCGTTTCTTCGGCGCCGCCCGCAACATCGAGGAGGGCGGCTCCCTCACCATCATCGCGACCGCCCTGATCGACACCGGCAGCCGCATGGACGAGGTGATCTTCGAGGAGTTCAAGGGCACCGGCAACTCCGAGCTGATCCTCGACCGCAAGCTCTCGGACAAGCGCACCTTCCCGGCGATCGACATCTCCAAGTCCGGCACCCGCAAGGAGGAGCTGCTGGTCGACCGCGGCACCATCTCCAAGATGTGGATCCTGCGCCGCATACTGATGCCGATGGGGGTGACCGACGCGGTCGACTTCCTGCTCGACAAGCTCAAGCACACCAAGTCGAACGGCGAGTTCTTCGAATCGATGAACCAATAGGCCGCCGGGGTGGAGCCGGCACGCCGGTTCCACCCCCGCGCCATGGGCAGCGGTGTTACCAGCCGCGCGGGCAGGCGGCGCTCAGGTCCGTCTTGCCGTCGTTGGGGGTGGCCGGCACGATCGCCAGGGCGGAGGGTGTCGAGGTCTTCCCGACCGACCCGTAGATCACGGTGAGTTCGCCGGGCGACGCCACGGGGCCGTTGCAAATCCAGCCCGCCTTGCCGTCCAGCGGGACCGTCTTCATCATGAAATAGAAGGTGCTGCACCCGGCCGGCAGCGTGATCGTCTGCGGCAGGCCGGACGTCCAGTAAACACCGGCCCCGTTCTTGTAATAGTTGTTGGCCTTGAAGAGAGCGTTGCCGTTGGCGTCGTTGATCACGACGCCGCTTTCGATTCCGTTGAGGCCGCTGACCAGCGCGACCTCGTTCACGGCCTTCTCGAAGCAGACGGTCACGTTCGCCGCCTGCGCCACCCCGGTCGCCCCGACGGTGAGGCCGGCAGCGAGGCCGATGGCGGACAGGAACAAAGCGGGATTGAAGCGGGGGAGCATGGCTTATACCCTTCGATTGTATGTCCGACCGACTATCGGAATATGAGGGTATAGGCCGATAACATGCGCCTCAACAACGCGCATTTTATGACGTTTTGCGCCGAATTCGAGAACAATGCGCCACTCCCCCTTCCTCATGCGCGTGCACGGGAAGGGGGTGGCAACGGCGGCGTCAGAACGGGGGCTGCTGGCCGGCGCCCTGCTGCGCCTGGGCGGCGGCGGCGCGGCGGCGGAACAGGTCCACGAAATCGATGGGGTTGACCATCAGCGGCGGGTAGCCGCCGTCACGCGTCGCCTCGGCCACGATCGCCCGGGCGAAGGGGAAGAGCATCCGCGCGCCCTCGATCATCAGCAGAGGGGCGTGATGCTCCTCCGGCACACCCGGGAGCTGGAACAGACCGCCGTAGGACAGCTCGACGATGAAGGTGGTGGTCTCCGCCTGCTTGGCCTCGGCGCGCAGTTCGAGCACCACCTCGTAGACGTCGTCGGCCGCGAGGCGGGCCTGGACGTCGACGCTGATGTTGACCTGCGGCTGCGGCTGGCCGGCCATCAGGCTCTGCGGGGCGTTCGGGTTCTCGAAGGAGAAATCCTTCACGTACTGGGCCAGCACGTGGAGCGGAAGGGCGGCCGGCCCGCCCTGGTCCTGGCCGTTGGTCGCCTGTTCGGACATCATGGAACTCCCGGCCGGGTCGCGGCCATCTGATGACGGGTGTCGGAAGCCGCGTGGCTAGCACGGATCGCGTTGCGGCGACAACCGTGCGCAGCCGTTGCGGCCCATGGTTTCAGCGTGGATCCGGCCCGTCGCCGCGGGGGCCCGGACGCCAGCGCGACTGACCGATTTCCGGCACATCGTCGTCGGGCGTCCGCACCTCGCGGTACTCGGCGTCGATCACGCCGGGCGGCGGGCGCGGCGTGCCGCCGGAACGTCCGGAACCATCGCCCATGTCGCGGCCGTTCACCCAGACGCGCATGCCGCCGCCGCGCCGCAACCGGTCCAACAGCCAGCGGCCGAGCGCGTTGCGCAGGAAGGGCACGAACAGCGCCAGGCCGACGATGTCGGTCAGGAAGCCGGGGATGATCAGCAGCACGCCGGCCACCACGATGCAGAACCCCTCGAACACCGCACCCACCGGCGCCTCGCCGCGGTCGGCCGCGGTCTGGGCCCGGCGCAGGACCGACAGGCCCTGCCGGCGGATCAGCGCGGTTCCCAGGAAGGCCGCCAGGATCACCAGCAGAACCGTCGGCCACAGCCCGATCCAGTCCCCGACCTGGATGAACAGGGCGATCTCGAGCACCGGAACAATCAGGAAGATCAGAAGCGGATTCATGCGCATCCTTGCTCTGGTGGGGCCGAGGGCCTATCTGTTTCCCGACGTCGCGTCCGATGCGGCGTCGGGATTGTGCGTGCGGCTCGCATTGCAGTGCGTTACACTTAATGCTCGCCCGTCGGAGGGTCCAGGGCAAACCCGTGAGGATTTGGGCGATGGACGGTGGTGGATTCGTGTTCATTGAGATTGTCATCTTCGCGATGATCGCGGCGTTCCTCGTGTACCGGCTGCGCAGCGTGCTCGGCCGCCGCACCGGGGAGGAGCGTCAGCGCCCGAACCCCTACACGCCACCGGCTGCCCGTCCGCAGCAGAACGGCCCCGACAACGTGGTTCCGCTGCCCGACCGCGTGCGCCCCATCGACGGCGCACCGGCCGACGCGGGCGAGCCGCTGTCCCTGGCCGCGGCGGTGGCGCAGATACGCAGCGCCGATCCGTCCTTCGACGAGAAGGTCTTCGTGCAGGGTGCCTCGGCCGCCTTCGCGATGGTGGTGGAGGCCTTCGCCAAGGCCGACACGGCAACGCTCCGTCCGCTGCTGTCCGACGACGTCTACGACAATTTCGCCGGTGCCATCCGCGAGCGGCAGACCGCCGGGGAGACGCTGGAGACGCGCATCGACCGCATCCGCGACGCGGATGTCGTGGAAGCACGTCTGGACGGCCGCACCGCCTTCGTGACCGTCAAGTTCGTGTCCGACCAGATGAACGTCACCCGCGACCGCAACGGTGCTGTGGTCGATGGCGACGCCGACAAGGTGGTCGAGGTCACCGACATCTGGACCTTCGCCCGCAACATCCGCTCGCGCGATCCCAACTGGCTGCTGGTCGAAACCCGCGTGCCGTCCTGACCCGTCGATGTCCACCCTGCGTCGAATGGCCGCACGGTGTGCGGCCGGGCTTCTCGGCGTGGCCGCGCTGGCGATTGCGGGTTGCGAGCGCAAGCCGGCGGAGCCGGTGCCCGACCGGCTGACCCTGAAAGCGGGCGGCTTCGCCGACCTTCCCGGCTGGAACGCCGATGCGGTGGCGCAGGCCGTCCCCGCCTTCAAGCGCTCCTGCGACCGGCTGGCGGGACAGCCCGACGACCGCCGCCTGGGGCCGGATGGGGTCGGCGGCACGGTGGCGGACTGGCGTCCGGTCTGCCGCCGCCTGGCCGCCCTTCCCGCTGGTGACGACGCCACGGCCCGCGCCTTCTTCGAGGAATGGTTCCGCCCCTACGCCGCTGCCAACGGCGACCGCCGGACCGGCCTCTTCACCGGCTACTACGAGGTGGAACTGAAGGGCTCGCGCGTCCCGGACCCGGCCTTTCCCACGCCGCTCTACCGCAAGCCGGCCGACCTCGTGATGGTCGACCTCGGCGAATTCTCCGACAAGTGGAAGGGTGAGCGCACCGCGGGCCGGGTGATCGATGGCCGGCTGCGCCCCTACGAGGACCGCGCGGCGATCGAAGCCGGGTCGCTGGGCGGCAAGGGGCTGGAGCTGCTGTGGGCGGCCGATCCCATTGCCGTCTTTTTCCTCCACATCCAGGGTTCCGGCCGCGTCACCTTCGCGGACGGCAACCAGATGCGGGTCGGCTACGCCGGCCAGAACGGGCACCGCTACGTCGCCATCGGCAAGGAGCTGATCGACCGCGGCGCGCTCACGCGCGACGAGGTGTCGCTCCAGTCCATCCGCGCCTGGCTGAAGGCCCACCCGGACGAAGCGGCGGGGGTGATGAACAAGAACCCCTCCTACGTCTTCTTCCAGGAGTTGAAGGGCGAGGGACCGCTGGGCGCCCAGGGCGTGGCGCTGACCGCCGGCCGCAGCCTCGCGGTCGACCGGTCCTTCATCCCCTACGGCGTGCCCGTCTGGCTCGACGCCGAGGACCCGCTGGACGGCGCCAAGCGCCTGCAGCGGCTGATGGTCGCGCAGGACACCGGCGGCGCCATCCGCGGTCCGGTCCGCGGCGACGTCTTCTGGGGCTACGGCGGGGACGCGGAGGAGCGCGCCGGACGCATGAAGAGCAGCGGACAGTATTGGCTGCTGCTTCCGAAGGGCGTGGGTCCGGCCTCGTAGCGTCCGTCGTGGCGACGCGGGTCACGGCCCGGTGCCGCCGGCCCGCACCGTGACCCCCATCCGTGCCAGGAGCGATCCGATGGGCGCGAAGGGGACCAGTCCGCTGCGCGCCGGCGTTGGCGTGGCCGGAACGGGCAGGGTCACGCCGATCAGCCGGCCGGCCTCGTCCAGCACCGGATCGCCGGGCGCGGCCCTGGCCCCGGAGAGGTCCGCGTCGCCGACATCCGAGGTGTCGCCGTCCCCCGGCTCCAATCGGGCGACGATGCCGGGGTTGAGCGCCGTGCCGCCGTTGACCGCCACGCGCACCAGCTCGCTCACCGCCGGGGGATCGGTGCGCAGCGGCAGCGCCGTCAGCCGCGCGGGAACCCGCAGCAGCACCAGCTCCCCCGTGCCGTCCCGCCGCTCCACGGTGCCGTCCAGAGTAACCCCGCGGGCCGGGCGGACGGACACTGGCGTGTCGCGTCCGGCCGCGGTGGGGGTGGTGAGGATGAGCGAGCCCCCGTCGACGGTTCCAAGCACCACACCACGTCCATGCCCGACCGGCAGGATGGCCCCGGTCAGTGACTCGGCACGGGCGGCGACGCGACTGCCGGAGGCTGCCGGGGTGAGCAGGATGGTGGGGCTGCCGGGTGCCGCCGCGGGCAGCAACGGCAGGGGTGCGGACCGGTCCGCCGGCGGAACGGCGGCGCTGATGGCTGGACCGGTGGCCGGGGTGGCAACCGGGGTGGCGGCGGGTGCGGCAGGCATCACGGCCGCTGGCGGTCCGAACACCGCACCCGGCCGCGCCACGGCGTTGCGAAAGCCGGGGTCGGCGGCCAGCTTCAGGGCGGCGTCCGTGAACGCCTCCTCCACCAGCAGCACACGGCCCTGCGGCACCCCATGGTCCAGCGCGGCGCTGCCGGTGGTGGTCGCGCGGTGGACGAGGCGTCCGTCGGACACCCGGTGCACCGACCAATCGACCCGCGCCGTTCCTTCGCCGCTTTCGCCGTGGCCGGCCCCGGTCAGCCAATGCACGCGCCGGCACAGCTCCATGCGCAGGTCGCGCAGCTCGCCCGACACGGTGAAGCGGGCGCGCTTGCGGTCGGTCTCGCGGTCCAGCGCGCCGCCGCCGGCCCCGGCCACGTCGAACCCCGCAGCGGCCAGCGCCTCGCGGAACCGCGCCTGGTAGGTGCCCTGTTCATGGAGGTTGCGCCCGGTGGTCCAGAACAGAACGTCGTAGGGCGGCACGCAGTCGAGCCCGAAGACATAGCGACCCACCTCCTCCCCCCGCCGCATCTCGACCAGCCGCAGATCGTCGAATCGGATGGGTTCGGTGGAGCCGGTGGGCACCGGCGCCACAGGCCCGGCCGACTCCGGCCGGTCCATGCCGGCGCAGCCGGCGAGCAGGGCCACGGGGAGGAGCGCGAGGAGCAGGCTGGTGGGGGCGGGTCGCATAACCGGATATGCTCGTATAAAGTGCATGGAATGCTAGACCGTGCAGCGCCCACGCGCAACGCCAGGTGCCCGGAACCGCTGCGCCCACGCCGCCATGCGCTGGCATGGCGCGCGGCTTCCTGCTAGGAATGGCGGATGGACCAGACAGCGGCCGGCGCGCGGCGCGCCACGATCGAACGCAACACCACCGAGACCCGCATCCGGGTGGCGGTGAACCTGGACGGAACCGGCGTCTACGACGTGAAGACGGGCGTCGGCTTCCTCGACCACATGCTGGAGCAGCTCTCCCGCCACAGCCTGATGGACCTGACGGTCCTGGCCGAGGGCGACCTGCACATCGACTTCCACCACACGACCGAGGACAGCGGCATCGCCATCGGCATGGCGGTGGCGAAGGCGCTGGGCGATCGCAAGGGCATCCAACGCTACGGCCACGCCTATGTGCCGATGGACGAGACCCTGACCCGGGTGGCGCTGGACTTCTCCAACCGCCCTTACCTGATCTGGAACGTCGCCTTCACCCGCGACAAGATCGGCGACATGGACACCGAGCTGTTCCGGGAGTGGTTCCAGGCCTTCGCCATGGCCGCCGGCGTGACGCTGCATGTCGAGACGCTGTACGGGCTGAACAACCACCACATCGTGGAAAGCTGCTACAAGGCGCTGGCCCGCGCGCTGCGCGCCGGTGTGGAGATCGACCCGCGCAAGCGCGACGCCGTGCCCTCCACCAAGGGCACGCTCGGCGGCTCGCTCTAAGGGGACCGGCGATGGCGACGATCGCGTTGATCGATTACGGCTCCGGCAACCTGCGCTCGGCCGCCAAGGCGGTGGAGCGGGCGGCGGCGGAGTCCGGCCGGAGCTTCGAGGTGCTGGTAACGGCCGACGCCGACGCGGTGCGCCGTGCCGACCGCGTGGTGCTGCCCGGCGTCGGCGCCTTCGCCGACTGCATGCGCGGCCTGTCCGCGGTGCCCGGCATGCGCGAGGCGTTGGAGGAGGCGGTGATCCGCGCCGCCCGGCCCTTCCTCGGCATCTGCGTCGGCATGCAGCTGATGGCGGAGCGCGGGCTGGAGTTCGGGGTACACGCCGGGCTCGGCTGGATCCCCGGCGACGTCGGTCCGCTGGAGCCGGCCGACCCGGCGCTGAAGATCCCCCAGATGGGCTGGAACGAGCTGCGCATCGACCACCCGCACCCGGTTCTGGCCGGGCTGGATCATGGCGAGCACGCCTATTTCGTGCACTCCTACCGCCTTGCCTGCGCCGATCCGGCGCACCAGCTGGCGAGTGCGGATTATGGCGGCGGCTTCGCCGCGGTGGTCGGGCGCGACAATCTGGTGGGCACCCAATTCCACCCGGAGAAGAGCCAGGAGACCGGCCTTCGCCTGATCGCCAACTTCCTGTCCTGGCGGGTGTGAGCCATGGCCGCGACCAGCGTCGGCGTCGAGCGTGTGGACAAGCTGAAGACCGGCGACCTGCACGACCTGTGCGACGCCGCCGACGACGCCATCCGCAGCGGCGGCGGCTTCGGCTGGCTGGAGCCGCCGGCGCGCGAGGTGATGGAGCGCTACTGGAAGGGCGTGCTGGTGGTGCCGGAGCGCATCCTGTTCGTGGGCCGGCTGGATGGCGTAATCTGCGGTTCCGCCCAGCTCGTCAAGCCGCCGCGCAACAACGAGGCGCAGGCCCACGCCGCCACCCTGACAACCGGCTTCGTCGCCCCCTGGGCGCGCGGCCACGGCCTCGCCCGCAAGCTGACGCTGGCGGTCGAGGCGGCGGCGCGGGAGGAGGGCTTCGCGGTCCTGAACCTGGACGTGCGGGCGACGCAGGAGGCGGCGATCACGCTGTACGAGCATCTGGGCTTCCGGCGCTGGGGCACCCACCCGCGCTACGCCCGCGTCGATGGCCGAACGGTCGCCGGCCATTTCTACGTCAAGGACCTGATCCAGACCGAACCGGACGATACGCCGCCATGATCCTCTATCCAGCCATCGACCTGAAGGACGGCGCCTGCGTGCGTCTGGTGCGCGGTGAGATGTCGCACGCCACCGTGTTCAACACCGACCCCGGCGAGCAGGCCGCCCGCTTCCAGGGCCAGGGCTTCCAGTGGCTGCATCTGGTCGACCTGAACGGCGCCTTCGCCGGCCGCCCGGTCAACGCGGATGCGGTCGACCGCATCCTCGCCTCCGTCACCATCCCGGTGCAGCTCGGCGGCGGCATCCGCGACCTGAAGACCATCGGCATGTGGATCGAGAAGGGTGTGCGCCGGGTGATCCTCGGCACCGTGGCGCTGCGCGATCCCGAACTGGTGAAGCAGGCCTGCAAGGCCTTCCCCGGCCGCGTCGCCGTCGGCATCGACGCGCGCGAAGGCTACGTCGCGGTCGCCGGCTGGGCCGAGACCTCCAACATCAAGGCGCTGGATCTGGCGCTGAAGTTCGAGGATTCCGGGGTCGCCGCCATCATCTACACCGACATCAACCGCGACGGCGCCATGGGCGGGGTGAATGTGGAAGCCACCGCCGACCTCGCCTTCCACCTGACCACCCCGGTGATCGCGTCGGGCGGCGTTTCCTCCATGGACGACCTGGTGGCGCTGAAGAAGGAGGAGGACAGCGGGATCGAGGGCGTCATCTGCGGCCGCGCCCTCTACGACGGCCGCATCGAGCCGGCCGAGGCGCTGGCTCTGCTCGGCGCCCCGGCGCCGGGGGAGGGCGGGTAATGCGGCGATTGCAGATGTCCGGTCACGTCCCTCCTAAAAATCGGAAGGTCGTGATTGCGGACCCGGCGAAGTTACAGACCATTGTCGCCCAACGTGGAATTGCGGTTTGGGAAATCTCCCGTGCGGCAAAATCGACCACGGTGACGGTGACCAAGCTTCTGAAAGGGAAACCTCTCACGAAGCGGACGGCGGTTCGGTTGGTTGAAAGCATCAGAGGAACGTTCCATCTCGGAAGTGAGCACGGTCTCGACATCATAGAGTGCACACCGGACAGGCGCCCCCCGCCCCCACCACGCCGGAGGTAAGGATGAGCGACGGCATAAGCGATCTTCCACTCCGGATAGACCAGCTCCGGTTCGGCATTGAGAAGTCGCTGCGCTATCATCAACGCCGGCGAGCCCACTACGAGCGTCTCCACCGCTATCTCATGGTCGGCGTCCTGTTCTCCGGTTCGGCCGCCTTTGCGGACATGTTCGAACAGCCACAGATCTTCGGCTTGCTGGGCGCCGCATTCGGCGCGCTCGATCTCGTGTTCTCCTTCTCGATGCGGGCACGTGACCACGAGCTCCTGCATCGGCGCTTCACGGACATCGCCCGTCAGGTGGAAACGACCGCCTCCCCGACCGAGGACGATCTGCGGCGCTGGATCTCCGCCCGCCGCGAGATCGAAGCCGACGAGCCTCCTGTCTTCTGGGCACTCGAGGCGTCCTGCGACAACGAGGTCACCATCGCCTGGGGACGTGAGCGCCACGGGCTGGTGCGGTTGACGGGATGGCAGAAGTTCGCCATGCATTGGCTGACCTTTGAGAAAGCTGAAATGCCGCGGGTCAAGCCCGAGCATGCCGCTCAGGTCCCTGCCTCACCCATGACCACCACCACGTAAGGCCACCATGCTGAAGATGCGCGTCATCCCCTGCCTGGACGTCAAGGACGGCCGGGTCGTCAAGGGGGTGAATTTCGTCGATCTGGTCGATGCCGGCGATCCGGTGGAGCAGGCCCGCGTCTATGACCGGGAGGGGGCGGACGAGCTGACCTTCCTGGACATCACGGCCAGCCACGAGAACCGCGACACCATCTATGACGTGGTGCGCCGCACCGCCGAGCAGGTGTTCATGCCGCTGACCGTCGGCGGCGGCGTGCGCGTGGTGGAGGACATCCGCAAGCTTCTGCTGGCCGGGGCCGACAAGGTGTCGATCAACAGCGCCGCCGTCGCCCGGCCGGAGTTCGTGCGCGAGGCGGCGGAGAAGTTCGGCTCGCAGTGCATCGTCGTGGCCATCGACGCCAAGCGGGTGGCCACCGACCGCTGGGAGATCTTCACCCATGGCGGGCGCCGCGCCACCGGCATCGACGCGGTGGAGTGGGCGGCCCGCATGGAATCCTACGGCGCCGGCGAGATCCTGCTGACCAGCATGGACCGCGACGGCACCAAGAGCGGCTTCGACCTGGAGCTGACCCGCAAGGTTGCCGACGGTCTGCGCATCCCCGTCATCGCGTCGGGCGGCGTCGGCACGCTGGAGCATATGGTGGAGGGCATCCGCGAGGGGCATGCGACCGCGGTGCTGGCCGCCAGCATCTTCCATTTCGGCACCCACACCATCGGGCAGGTCAAGGCCGCCATGGCCGCCGCCGGCATCCCTGTGCGCCCGATCCGCGCCGCGGAGCCGGTCCATGGCTGAGGAGCCGGCGACCGCGGCGGTGCTCGACCGTCTCTTCGCCACCGTGCTGGCGCGCAAGGGTGCCGACCCGTCCAGCTCCTACACCGCCAAGCTGTACAGCCGCGGCACGCCGAAGATCGCCCAGAAGCTGGGCGAGGAGGCGGTGGAGACGGTGATCGAGGCGGTCCGCGGCAACCGCGACGGCGTGGTGTCGGAGTCGGCCGACCTGCTCTACCACCTGATGGTGCTGTGGGCCGACGCCGGCGTGGCGCCGGAGGAGGTCTACGCCCGGCTCGCCGCCCGTGAGGGCACCAGCGGCATCGACGAGAAGAACGCCCGGCCCAAGGCCGGCTGACGCCAGCGGAGGACGCCATGACCCAGCCCTACGACCCCAACAACGTGTTCGCCCGCATCCTGCGCGGCGAGATCCCGTGCCGGAAGGTGCTGGAGACCGCACACTCGCTGGCCTTCCACGACATCGGCCCGCAGGCCCCGACCCACATCCTGATCATCCCCAAGGGTGCCTACATCGGGATGGACGATTTCACCGCCACGGCCAGCGACGCCGAGGTCGCCGACTTCTTCCGGGCGGTGGGGGAGGTCGCGCGCATGGCCGAGCTGGTCGATACCGGCTACCGCGTCCTGTCCAACTGCGGGCGCGACGCCCACCAGGAGGTCCAGCACCTGCATTACCACGTCGTCGGCGGGCGCGACCTCGGCCGGATGCTGGGCAAGCCCAGGGACTGAACGGATCCGGCCGGGTCGCCGGGTCCGGCCTCCGATCACGCTGCCCCGCGGTGTCGGCCGTGCGCCGTCACCGGTCGGTCCCGTATTGACCCCGTGCCGGCGTCTCCCACATTAGCCAACACGACACCACGGGGCCTTCGGGTCTTTTCTTTCCATATCCAGCGGGCCCATGAACGCACACGATCCCATCCAATGGCACGGCACCACCATCATCAGCGTCCGCAAGGGCGGGTCGGTGGTGATCGCGGGTGACGGCCAGGTGTCCTTCGGCCAGACGGTCATGAAGGCGAACGCGCGCAAGGTGCGCCGGCTTGCCGGCGGTGCGGTGATGGCCGGCTTCGCCGGGGCCACGGCCGACGCCTTCACCCTGTTCGAGCGGCTGGAGGCGAAGCTGGAGCAGCACCCCGGCCAGCTCACCCGCGCCTGCGTGGAGATGGCGAAGGACTGGCGCACCGACCGCTACCTGCGCCGGCTGGAAGCGATGATGGCGGTGGCCGACGCCAGCGTCAGCCTGGTGCTGACCGGCAACGGCGACGTGCTGGAGCCGGAGGATGGGTTGATCGGCATCGGCTCCGGCGGCGCCTTCGCCCTGTCGGCCGCCCGCGCGCTCATCGATGTGGACGGCATGGACGCCGAGGCGATCGCCCGCAAGGCGATGCGGATCGCCGCCGGCATCTGCGTCTACACCAACGGCAACGTCACCCTCGAAAAGCTCTGATGACCAGTTTCGACCAGCCTACCGACCAGCCGGGGCCCGTGCCGACCATGACCTCCTTCAGCCCGCGCGAGATCGTCTCCGAACTCGACCGCTACATCGTCGGCCAGCACGAGGCCAAGCGCGCCGTCGCCATCGCGCTGCGCAACCGCTGGCGCCGCCAGCAGCTTCCCGAGGGGCTGCGGGAGGAGGTTCTGCCCAAGAACATCCTGATGATCGGCCCGACCGGCGTCGGCAAGACGGAGATCGCGCGCCGCCTCGCCAAGCTGGCGCAGGCCCCCTTCCTGAAGGTGGAGGCGACCAAGTTCACCGAGGTCGGCTATGTCGGCCGCGACGTCGAGCAGATCATCCGCGATCTGGTGGAGATCGCCATCTCCATGACCCGCGAGCGGCTGCGCAAGGAGGTCGCCAGCAAGGCGGAGGTGCGGGCGGAGGAGCGCGTCATCGACGCGCTGTGCGGCGAACACGCCAGCACCGAGACCCGGCAGAAGTTCCGCAAGATGCTGCGCGAGGGCACGCTGAACGAGCGCGAGATCGAGGTGCAGGTGGCCGACAGCGGGGCCGGCATGCTGCCCACCTTCGACGTGCCCGGCATGCCCGGCGCGCAGATGGGCATGCTCAACCTCAACGACATTTTCGGCAAGACCTTCGGCAACCGCACCAAGACGCGGCGGATGTCGGTGGCCGAATCCTACGACGTGCTGATGCAGGAGGAGTCCGACAAGCTGCTGGACCAGGAGAAGGTGGTGTCGGAAGCCATCAACGCGGTCGAGCAGAACGGCATCGTCTTCCTGGACGAGATCGACAAGATCTCGGCCCGGTCGGAGACCAAGGGCGGGGCCGACGTCAGCCGCGAGGGCGTGCAGCGCGACCTGCTGCCGCTGATCGAGGGCACCACCGTCAACACCAAGCACGGGCCGGTGAAGACCGACCATGTGCTGTTCGTGGCGTCCGGCGCCTTCCACGTCGCCAAGCCGTCCGACCTGCTGCCGGAGCTGCAGGGCCGCCTGCCCATCCGGGTCGAGCTGAAGCCGCTGACCCGCGACGACTTCAAGCGCATCCTGACCGAGCCGGAAGCCAGCCTGATCAAGCAGTACAAGGCCCTGCTCGGCACCGAGGAGGTGACGCTGGACTTCACCGACGACTCCATCGACGAGCTGGCCCGGCTGGCCGCCGAGATCAACACGACGGTGGAGAACATCGGCGCCAGGCGCCTGCACACGGTGATGGAGCGGCTGCTGGAGGAGATCAGCTTCGCCGCCTCCGACCGCGCCGGCCAGACCGTGACCATCGACGCCGCCTACGTCCGCACCCACGTCGGTGATCTGGCGAAGAACGCCGACCTGTCGAAGTTCATCCTGTAATCCTCACCCTCCGCCGCTCAACTCTCGGCGAAGCAGAGCTTCGCCTGACGCTCTCAGCGCAAGCTCCGCTTGCGCGAGAAGCGGAGGAGGGCCGGGGTGGGGGCCGGTGCCGCCTTACCCCACATCCCCCCGCGGCGTCCCGAAGCGGATTCCCGGCACGGTGAACAGGCCGGCCTTCAGGCTGGAGGCCACGTGGTTGGCCGTCTTCATCGCCTTGCCATGCGCCGCGGGCGGCAGCAGTTCCGCTGCGGTCTGGTCGAACAGGGCCAGCCAGCGGTCGAAATGCGTGGGCTCGATGGGGAGCTGCGCGTGCGCCATGAACATCCGCCCGCCGCCGTGCGACCCGCCGATCAGGTGCGCCGACCAGAAGCGCCGGATGATCGCCAAGTGCCCCTCCCAATCCTTGATCGCCTGCTCGAACACCGGGCCCAGCAGCGGGTCGCGCCGGGCACGCTCGTAGAACAGGTCGACCAGCCGGGCGACGGTCGCTTCTGTGACGGTCTCGTCGGCTACGGGCGTGGTCATGGGCGGCGTCCTCGGTCGGGGCGTGGTCGGAGAGACGGGCACTACATCACCGTTGTGTCCCGACGGGAATAGCGCCATTCTGTCGCAGGGCGGATCGTTGCGGTGCAGCGTATGCTCTCCGTTATGTAGTCCAACTATACAGCGTGTCGTGACACAGGCGGAGGCGACGGGGTGACGGTCGAGGCGCGGCTTTCCTTCGGTGCGGAGAACGCATCCCCGGTGGGGCGCGAGCGGATCCGCCTGCTGGAGTCGGTCGGGCGCGAGGGCAGCATCTCCGCCGCGGCGCGGGCGACCGGCATCACCTACAAGGCGGCCTGGGACGCCATCGACGCCATGAACAACCTGTTCGGCCGTCCGCTCATCGCGGCCCAGACCGGTGGCCGGCGCGGCGGCGGCGCCACCCTGACGGAGGAGGGGCTGCGGCTGGTGCAGACCTTCCACCGGCTGGAGGCGGAGCTGGCCCGCGCGCTGCGCGTGCTGGAGCCGGAACTGGCCGGCACCGGCCTCTCGGCCTCCTACCTGATGTGGGGATTCCTGATGCGAACCAGCGCCCGAAACGCGCTGCGCGGCACCATCGCCGCCGTCACCGACGGTGCCGTCAACGCGGAGGTGTCGCTGACCCTGTCGGAGACCACGACGCTGACCGCCATCGTCACCCGCGACAGCGTGCGCGAGCTGGGGCTGATCCCCGGCCGGGAGGCGACGGCGCTGGTCAAATCCTCCTTCGTGATCCTCGCCCCGATCGACGAGGCCCGCCGCACCAGCGCGCGCAACCGGGTGGAGGGGGTGGTGACCCGCTGCGAGCCGGGCGCCGTCAACAGCGAGGTCACGCTCGACATCGGCGGCGGCAAGACGCTGACCGCCATCATCACCCGGCCGAGCGCCGCGGCGCTGGGCTTCGAACCCGGCGCGCCGGCCTGCGCCCTGATCGACGCCGCCCACATCATCCTGGCCATCGACTGACGGCCGCCAACCATGGAAGTGGAGATTTCGCGCATGAGGACCACCCTGCTCACCGCCGCGCTGCTGCTGACCGTGACCGCCGGTGCCCGGGCCGCCGAGACCAACGTGGCCGTCGCCGCCAACTTCACCGAGCCGGCGAAGGAGATCGCCAAGGCCTTCGAGGCGAAGACCGGCCACAAGGCGGTGCTCAGCTTCGGCGCGACCGGCCAGTTCTACGCCCAGATCAAGCAGGATGCCCCCTACGCCGTCTTCCTGTCAGCCGACGACACCACGCCGGCCAAGGCGGTGGCGGAGGGGCTGGCCGTCGCCGACAGCCGCTTCACCTACGCCATCGGGCGGCTCGTCCTGTGGAGCAAGGACCCCGCCGCGGTGACCGACGAGGGGACGTTGAAGCGCGCCGCCTTCGACAAGATCGCCATCGCCAACCCGGCCCTGGCGCCCTACGGCCTGGCCGCCGTGCAGACCATGACCAAAATGGGCGTCTACGACGCGCTGAAGCCAAAGATCGTGCAGGGCAACACCATCGCCCAGACCTACCAGTTCGTGGAGACCGGCAACGCCGAGGTGGGCTTCGTCGCCCTGTCGCAGGTGATCGTGAAGGGCGAGGGCTCGCGCTGGCCGGTGCCGGAGACCTTGCACGACCCAATCCGCCAGGACGCCGTGCTGCTGAAGAAGGGAGAGGCCGACGCCGCCGCCAAGGCCTTCCTCGCCTTCCTCAAGGGGCCGGAATCCGCCGCCGTGATCGCCCGGTACGGCTATGGCACCGCGGCGATGAACTGAGACCGACGGAACGGAACCGATGATCGCGGGGGCCCGATGATCTGGCAGCCGGTCCTGCTGACGCTGCAACTGGCGACCTTGACCACCCTGATCCTGCTGGTGGTCGGCACGCCCGTGGCGTGGTGGCTGGCGCGCTCGCCGGCCCGCTGGAAGGAGGCGGTGGCGACGGTGGTCGCCCTGCCGCTGGTGCTTCCGCCCACGGTGATCGGCTTCTACCTGCTGATCCTGCTGGGGCCGGACGGCCCCGGCGGCTGGGTGGCCTCGCTGTGGGGAGCCCGAACGCTGGCCTTCACCTTTCCGGGGCTGGTGATCGGCTCCGTCCTCTACTCCATGCCCTTCGTGGTGCAGCCCATCCGCAACGCCTTCGAGGCGGCCGGCGACCGGCCGCTGGAGGCGGCGGCAACGCTGCGCGCCTCCCCCCTCGACCGCTTCTTCACGGTGGCGGTGCCGCTGGCGCGGCGCGGCTTCCTGACCGGGGCGGTGCTGGGCTTCGCCCACACCATGGGGGAGTTCGGGGTGATCCTGATGATCGGCGGCAACATCCCCGGTAAGACGCGGGTGCTGTCGGTCGCAATCTACGACTATGTCGAGACCTTGCAGTGGACGCAGGCGCACATCCTGGCCGGCGGGATGCTGGTCTTCTCCTTCACCGTGATCCTCACCATGATGACGCTGGAAAAGCGTATCGGGCGCGGTGGGCGATGAGGGGCGGGCGATGAGGGGCGATCCCGTCAGCCGCATGGAGTTGCGGTTCCGCGGCGCGCTCGGCCGCTTCGCGCTGGATGTGGCGTTCGAGGCGCCGGCGCGCGGCATCACCGCGCTGTTCGGCCCGTCCGGCTGCGGCAAGACCAGCGTGCTGCGCTGCGTCGCCGGCTTGCTGAGGCTGGAGGGGCGTTTCGCGCTGGATGGCGACGTCTGGCAGGACGGGCGCCACTTCCGCCCCACCCACAAGCGCCCCATCGGCTACGTCTTCCAGGAAGCCAACCTGTTCCCGCACCTGTCGGTGCGCGCCAACCTGCTCTACGGCCACCGCCGCACGGTCGGGCGGGGCGTGCCGGAGACGATCCGCGAGGCCGACGTGGTGGCTCTGCTGGGCATCGGCCATCTGCTCGACCGGGCGCCGCTGAACCTGTCCGGTGGCGAGCGCCAGCGGGTGGCGGTGGGCCGCGCGCTGCTGTCGCAGCCGCGGTTGCTGCTGATGGACGAGCCGTTGGCCGCGCTGGACCGCATGAGCAAGGACGACATCCTGCCCTATCTGGAACGGCTGCACGAGGTGCTGTCGGTCCCGGTGCTCTACGTCAGCCACGACATCGCGGAGGTCGAGCGGCTTGCCGACCATCTGGTGCTGCTGCGCGCCGGCCGGGTCGTCGCCTCCGGCCCGATGGCGGAGCTGCAGTCCGACCCGTCGCTCCCCATCGCCCGCCTGCCGGAGGCCGGCGTGACCCTGCCCGCCGTGGTGGAGGGGTTCGAGGCGGCCTACGGCCTCACCACCCTGGCACTCCAGGGCGGCACCTTGCAGGTTCCGGGCGAGCTGGGACCGCCGGGCGCCCGCCGCAGCATCCGCATCGCCGCGTCGGACGTCAGCCTCGCGCGCCGCCCTCCGGAGGGGAGCACCATCCTGAACGCCTTGCCGGCCCGCATCCTCAAGGCCGAGCCGCAGGACGGGGTGCAGATGACCGCCGTGGTGGCGCTGGGCCCCGAGGGCATCGGCGCCCACTTGCTCGCCCGCGTCACCCGCAAGTCCTGGGACCTGCTGGGCCTCGCCGCCGGCGAGCCGGTCTTCGCGCAGATCAAGGGCGTGGCGCTCGTCCAGCCCGGAACCGGGGCCGACGCGCCGCCGGACTGATCCCTCCCCAAACCCCGCCACCAACCGACCCCGGAGTGTCAGCCATGCCGCTGAAGCCGCTCGCGCTCGCCCTCGTCCTGCTCGCCGCCACCGCCGCCGCGTCCGCGGCGCAAGAGCTTCACGCCTATGTCGGGGCCGGCCTGCGCCCGCCGGTCGACGCGCTGATCGAAGCCTTCAAGGAGAAGACCGGCATCGCGATCCGGGCGGAGTATGGCGGCTCCGGCCAGCTCCTCGCGCGCTTCGAGGAGACGGGGAAGGGCGACCTCTTCATTCCCGGCAGCACCCTCTACACCGACAAGCTGGCGGCCAAGGGTGCCGTCGGCACGGTCATCCCGCTGGTCCTGCACGGCCCCGTGGTCGCCGTGGCACCGGGCAAGGCGGATGTGATCCGTTCCTTCGCCGATCTGGCGAAGCCCGGCGTGCGCGTCGGGCTCGGTGATCCCCAGGCGATGGCGCTCGGCCGCACAGCCGAACAGATCCTGGACAAATCCGGCATCGGCGACGCGGTGCGCGCCAACACCGTGGTTCGGGCGGCCACCGTCAAGCAGCTCGCCCTCTATGTGCTGGACGGCAACGTCGACGCGGCCATCATCGGCGCGGCGGAGCTGGCGCAGAATCCCGGGAAGATGACGGCGATCGCCATCCCCACCGGCTGGTACGAGGCCGAATTCGCCCCCGTGGCCGTGCTGAAGACCGCGGCGCGGCCGGAGGAGGCCCACCGTTTCGCGGAGTTCCTGGCCTCGGCCGACGGGCTGGCGGTGTTCCAGCGCTACGGCTTCCCGCCGGCCCCGCGGAACTGACGGTCCCGACGAGGAAGGCCCCGCGATGTCCGGCCGCGCCCTCCACGCCCTGTTCGCGGTGCCGCTGGTCCTCGTCCTGCTGCAGGTGGCGGGGGTGCTGGCGGCCCTCGCCAGCCGGCTGACGGCGGCGGAGCTGTGGGCGGCGCTGGCCGCGGCGGAAACGCTGGCCGCGCTGCGGCTGTCGCTGCTGACCTCGCTGGCGGCGCTCGCGGTCGCGGCGGTGCTGGCGTTGCCCGGTGGTTACGTGCTGGCGCGGCGGCGCTTTCCCGGCCGGGCGGTGGTGGACACGCTGCTCGACCTGCCGCTGGTGATGCCGCCGCTGGTCGCCGGGCTCGGCCTGCTGTTCCTGTTCGGCCGGCGCCTGCTGGGGGAACCACTGGCAGCGCTCGGCGTGGAGATCCTGTTCTCACCCCTGGGTGTGGTGGTGGCGCAGGGCTTCATCGCCACCACGGTGCTGCTGCGCGCGGCCAAGGCGGCCTTCGCCGCCGTCGACCCCCGTCACGCCGAGACCGCGGCCACGCTGCGCGCCGGGCCGTGGGACGCGTTCCTCACCATCGAACTGCCGCTGGCCGCCCCCGGCCTTGCCGCCGGGGCGGTTTTGGCCTGGGCGCGCGCGGTGGGGGAGTTCGGGGCGACGCTGCTGCTGGCCGGCGCCACCCGCTTCCACACCGAGACGCTGCCGATGGCCGTCTTCCTGAACATCGCCACGGGGGAGACGGGGGTCGCCGTGGCGTCGGCCCACATCCTGATGGCGGTCGCCTTCCTGCTGCTTCTGGCGCTGCGCGCGCTGCGGCGGAGCGCTGACTGAACCAGCGGGGGTTCAGGAACCGTTCCGGCCGGCGGACGCCTGCCGCGCCAGCGTGTCGAGGATCACCGCCCGCAGTTCCCGCCGGGCGTCGTCGGCGCTGACCTCGCCGGCGGCGGCGGCGGCGGACAGCGCCTCGGCCGCGCCCAGCATCGCGCGCAGGGCGGGCTGGCCGAGGCTGCCGGACGGCGACACCGGGGCCAGCGCCCGCCGGCATTTCTCAAGGAACGCGCCCTCGCCCTCCCGCCGCACGCGGTCGAGCTCGGGCGAGCCGGACAGGGCCGCGATGATTCCGGGGATCTCCGACCCCTGCGCCGCCACGCAGTCGACATAGGCGTCGGCGATCACCGTCGCGCGCGCCTCCGGCGTGGCGGCGCTTCCGGCGACTGCGGCGTCGAACCGCTCGTTCTGCCGGTCGTCGAACGCGCGGTAGAGGGCGGCCAGGAGACCGTTGCGGTCGCCGAAATGGCTGTACACCACCGGCTTGGTGACGCCGGCCCGCTCCGCAAGGTGGCCCAGCGACAGCGCCTCCGTCCCCTCCCGCTGCACGATGGTCCAGGCCACCGCGATGAGCTGGCGCTTGCGGTCGTCGCGGGTGAGGCGTTGGCGGCGCTGGTCCGCCGGTCGGTCGTCCGGGCTTGACATCACTATGTACCAAACGTAACTTACGAATAGTATATAATCACGCCCCAACGCGGGGCAACGATCCTGTGGGAGCCGACATCATGCACGCGCTCATCGTCGTCGCTCATCCCGATCCGTCGTCCCTGACGCACGCCGTGGCGACGCGGCTGGCCGCGGGGGTCGAGGATCCCCACACCGCCGAAATCGCGGATCTGGCCGGGGAGGGCTTCGACCCCCGCTTCGTCGCCGCGGACCTCATCGCCTTCAACCATCGCAAGCCGGTCCCGCCGGATGTCGCGGCCGAGCAGGCGCGCATCGACCGGGCCGACGCGCTGGTCCTCGTCTACCCCGTCTATTGGTGGTCCTTCCCCGCCCTGCTGAAGGGGTGGATCGACCGCGTGTTCACCAACGGATGGGCCTACGACGACACGTCCGAAAGCGGGGTGGTCAAGAAGCTGCAACGGCTGCGGGTCCACCTCGTCGGCGTCGGCGGCGCCGACCTCCGGACCTACGCCAGGCACGGCTATCTGTGGGCCATGCGGACGCAGATCGACCATGGAATCTTCGGCTATTGCGGGGCTCCAGTGGTCACGTCGGAGGTGCTGATGCCGCCGGAGGATGGCGACTGGGAACCCCGGCTGGCGAGTGCGGGAACCATCGGCTCCCACCTGTTCCGGACGGAGAGGACGGCCGAAGCGGCCTGACCCCATAGTCGTCACCGCCGCCGCGCCACGCGCCGCCCGCGGTCGCCCGGCCTCGCGGCGGCGGCCTCGTCCAGCAGGGCGAGCAGCCGGTCCAGCGTCGGTTCGTCCAGCGTGTGGATGCGTTCGGCCAGCCGGTTGGCCAGCTCGGTCGCCTTGGGCGTCAGGCCGGCGGTGTCGACCGTCACGCGGGGATGGGACAGGGCGGCCAACCGTTCGAGCTCCTCCGCCTCGTCCCAGATGATGCCGAAATAGGCGCAGATCTGCCGGATGAGCTGGGCGGAGGGCTGGCCGCGCTTGCCATGCTCAAGCGCCGACAGATAGGCCGAGGAGATGGACAGGTCGGCCGCCATCTGCTTCAGCGTCACCCCCTTGGCGTCGCGCAGGGAGCGCACCCTCTCCCCGAACGGCGTCATCCGCGGCGCCGCTCCGCCTCGCGCCGCCGCTTCACCAGCACATAGAGCGCGCCGTCGCCGCCGTGCATGGGCTGGGCCGGCTGGATCGCCAGCACCATGCGGGCCAGCACCGGCTCGGCCAGCCAGCGGGGCACCGCCTGGCGCAGCACGCCGCCGGTCGGGCTGTAGGCGCCCTTGCCGGTGATCACCAGCACGCAGCGCCGCCCCTCGTTCCAGCAGCGGTGGATGTAGGAGGCAAGCGCCGTGTGCGCCTGCGCCTGGGTCATGCCGTGCAGGTCGATGCGCCCGTCGATCTCCAGCCGTCCGCGGCGCAGCCGGTCGGCGGTGCGCCCGTCGACCCCGTGGATCACGCCGGGGGTGAGCGGCGGCGGTGGGGGCGCCGGCCGCGGGCTCGGGGCGCTGGTCGACAGCGGCCCCGGTATCGCGACCGGCGGCGGCACCGGCGGCTGCGGGGCCGGCTCCTCCTCCCGGAAGCGGCGGCCGGGCATCGGATCGGCGTCGCGCATGGCGAAGCGCCAGAGGCGAAGCTCGTCGGTGGTGGCGGAGCGGCGGCGCATCGCGTCAGTCCCCGACCAGCAGGATGTGCAGGCGGCGGGGGCCGTGGGCGCCCAGTTCGATCTTCTGCTCGATGTCGCCGGTGCGCGACGGGCCGGTGACGAAGCTCACCGTGCGCGGAACCTCGCCACGCTCGGCGCGCAGCCGGTCCCAGGCGTCCTCGTAGCTGCCGGTGACGCGGTCCCGGCGCAGCACCACGATGTGGGTGTCGGGCAGGAAGTTCAGCGTCGTCGGGTGGCCGGGGCCGGACGCCAGCATCAAGGTCCCCGTCTCCGCCACCCCGGCGAAGGCGCCGGTCACCGACACCGCGTCGCCGTCGCGGGCATGGCCGCGGCTGACGGTCAGGGTGGGGCGGGCGTGCCAGGGGATGCCGTCGAGCGTCGGATCGGGGGCGACGCGCAGCTCCGCCGGCAGATTCAGCCCGGCCAGATACTCGGCGACGGCGGCGGGAACCTCGTCCAGCGAGGCCAGCGGCTGCACAGTGCAGGCGGCCTCCCGCGCCATGGCGGTGAAGAGGTCGAGCTGTTCGGCGTGCGGGAGTTGCCCGCGGGCCGGCACCAGCCCGCGCGGGTGGCGGGCCAGCCGCTCGTCGACCGCCGTGCAGCGCGCGGGATCGTCGGCCTTGGGGCCGAGGGCGGAACGGATTCCGCCGAGGATGGCGTTGCGCCCGCTCATGGCCCGCTCCCGCGCCGTTCAGCCGCCTGCCGCTCGGCCCAAAGCTGCTGGAAGGTCCGGCCCTGCGGAGCCGGCATATCACGATGCGCGGTCCAGCCGCCGGCGAGCGGCAGCCGGGCGAAACGCCCCTTGCCCCCGCCCAGAAGCCGCAGCGCCCGCACCGCCAGCCCGGCGGCGCGGTGGTAGAGCGCCGGCCGCCGCGCGAACCACGCCCACAGCGCCAAGCCCCGCCGCATGGCGGGCGGGGTCAGGCGGTCGGCGAACTCCTTCTCCCGCCAGTGGCGCATCATTTTGGGCAGCGGGATGCGCATCGGGCACACCGCCTCGCACCGGCCGCAGAAGGTGGAGGCGTTGGGCAGGTGCCGCGCCTCCACCAGCCCCAGCAGCGCCGGCTGCATCACCGCGCCGATCGGGCCGGGGTAGACCCAGCCATAGGCGTGGCCGCCCACCGCGCCATAGACCGGGCAATGGTTCATGCAGGCGCCGCAGCGGATGCAGCGCAGCACCTCCTGGAACTCGGTGCCGAGCAGCGCCGTGCGCCCGTTGTCGAGGATGACGACGTGGAACTGCTCCGGCCCGTCCGCGTCCTCCGGCCGGCGCGGGCCGGTGGAGACGGTGGTGTAGGCCGACGCCTCCTGCCCGGTGGCCGACCGCGCCAGCAGCCGCAGCACCGTCTGCGCGTCCTCCAGCGTCGGCACGATCTTCTCGACGGTGGCGAGCACGATGTGGACGCGGGGCAGGGTCTGGGTCAGGTCGCCGTTGCCCTCGTTGGTGACGATGACGGTCGACCCGGTCTCCGCCACCATCAGGTTGGCCCCGGTGATGCCGACGTCGGCCTGCTGGAAGCGGCGGCGCAGCACGGCCCGCGCCTCGGCGATCAGCACCGTCGGCTCTTCCAGCACGCGGTCGGGAGGCAGGTCGGTGTGCACGGCGCGGAAGGTGTCGGCCACGTCCTTCTTCGACAGGTGCATGGCCGGGGCGATGATGTGGCTCGGCGGCTCCTTGCGGAGCTGGATGATGTATTCGCCGAGGTCGGTCTCCACCGGCTCAAGCCCGGCGGCCTCCAGATGGTCGTTGATGCCGATCTCCTCGGCGATCATCGACTTGCCCTTGGTCACCGTGCGCGCGTCCACCGAGCGGCAGATGGAAAGGATGGCGTCGCGCGCGTCGGCCGCGGTGGCGCACCAGTGGACGTGCCCGCCTTGGCGGACGACCGCCTCCTCGAACCGCTCCAGATAGAGGTCGAGGTTTTCCAGCACATGGTTCTTGAGGTCGCGGCCGCGGTCGCGGAGATCCTCGAACTCGGGCAGCCGCTCGGCGGCCTTGCGGCGGCGCTCGATGAAGCCGATGCCGGCGGTGGCGAGCACCCGTTGCAGCCGCTCGTCGGACAGCGCGCGCCGCGCGTTTTCGGGAAAGGCGTGGGTGGTGGGGTGCACGGCTCAGCCCCTTTCGCCGCATGCAGGCTCGCCGATGGGCGGGGCGTCGCCGGTCATCCCGGCCAGCACCTCGGCCACATGGCGCACCCGCACCGGGCTTCCCTGGCGCGACAGCTTGCCGGCGATGTTCAGCAGGCAGCCCATGTCGCCGGCCAGCAGCGTGTCGGCCCCGGTCGCCGCCACCTCGGCGGCCTTGGCCTCCACCATGCGGTTGGACACGTCGGGATACTTGACGCAGAAGGTGCCGCCGAAGCCGCAGCACACCTCCGCCGAGGGCAGCTCGGCGAGGCGCACGCCCTCGACGCCGCGCAGCAGCCGGCGCGGCTGTGCCTTGATGCCCAGCTCACGCAGACCGGAGCAGGAATCATGGTAGGCGACGGTGCCCTCGTAGCGCGCGTCGACCCCCGTCACCCCCAGCACGTCGGTCAGGAAGGAGACCAGCTCGTGCGTGCGGCCGGCGAGGTCGCGGGCGCGCGGTTCCCATTCGGCGTCGCCGGCCAGAAGCTCCGGGTAATGGCGCTTGATCTGACCGCCGCAGGACCCCGAGGGCACCACCACATGGTCGAAGCCCTCGAAGGCCGCGATGGTCTGGCGCGCGAGGTCGGTCGCGGTGGCGCGGTCGCCGGCGTTGAAGGCGGGCTGGCCGCAGCAGGTCTGCGCCGCCGGCACCTCCACCACGCAGCCGGCATCCTCCAGCAGCTTGACCGCGGCGAAGCCCACGGTCGGCCGGAACAGGTCGACCAGACAGGTGACGAACAGCCCCACCCTGGGCCGGGGTCTTGTCTCCACCATGGCGCTGTTTCCGGTCCCAACCGATGTCCCGTGTCGCACCGGGACAATAGGTGCGGGTCCGCGGGGTGTCCAGGGCGGCGGGGCGGACTATCTACCCGCCGTCACCACGGAAAGGACGCCACCCCATGGTCGAGGCCCTGCGCTTCGTCGTTCCAGGACCGATCACCCAGACCACCGGCGGCTACATCTACGACCGCCGGGTGGTGGAGGGGATGCGCGCGGCGGGGCACGCCGTCGCTGTGGTCGAGCTGCCGGGCCTGCACCCGCTGGCAGACGACGCCACGCGCCGGGCCGCTGCCGACGCCCTCGCCACCATTCCCGACGGCGCCGCGGTGGTGGTCGACGGCCTGGCATTGCCGGCGCTGGCCGACGCGCTGGCACGGGACGCCGGCCGGCTGCGGCTCAACGCCATGATCCACCACCCGCTGTGGCTGGAGACCGGCCTCGCGGCGGGGGAGGCGGAGCGGCTGCGGGCGCTGGAGGCGGGGTGCCTGTCGGCGATGCGCCGCATCGTCGTGCCGAGCGCCCGCACGCTGGCCGACCTCGTCGCCATGGGCGTGCCGGCGGAGCGCGTCGCCGTGGTGCCGCCGGGCACCGACCCGGCGCCGCTCGCCGTCGGTTCGGGAGATGGGGTTGTGCGGCTGCTGTCGGTGGCGACCCTGACCCCGCGCAAGGGGCACACGACGCTGATCGAGGCGTTGGCGGGCTTGCAACCCTCTCCCCCCCGGGGAGAGGGCAGGGTGAGGGGGCCGCTCCGCGACGACGCGACGGGCGTGGCGACGTTTCCCCCTCACCCCGACCCTCTCCCCGGGGGGGAG
>OFDN01000178.1_pt1 | contig 60543 bp, 50 predicted proteins | sample 1520971 | NCBI WGS metagenome assembly OFDN01 (sample SAMEA94257418, study PRJEB24077) | hot springs metagenome | biome: Aquatic biome; feature: Geographical feature; material: Water | place: India | collected 2012-06-12 | depth 5 m
GCCCCTTGGGATGCGATAGTACGGTAAGAGATACAATCACGGTTATCTATACCCCTGTTCCGATTATCAGTGGTCCGGATACCAGTTGCCATAATAGGATTCATAGTTATGCAGTTCCTTTTGTGGCAGGAGATACCTACAACTGGACAGTAACAAACGGAACCATCATCTCAGGCCAGGGAACTAACAGTGTGGATGTATTATGGGGTACAGCAGGAGTAACAGGCAGTATTTTTGCTACTCAAACCTCCCCACTAGGCTGTGACAGCACAGTGGGATATACTGTGGTTGTTATACTATATACCCCTGCTCCTGTCATCATAGGAGTCGACAGCGTATGTGACAATAATATTTATACTTATTCAACTCCTGTGATAGCAGGTGACAGTTATGTGTGGAATGTATCCGGGGGAACGGTACTGAGTGGTCAAAACACCAATACCATAGATGTGGTATGGAATGGTGTAGGTACAGGGGACATTACTCTGACCCAAACCTCATCACTGGGTTGCGACAGCACAGTAAATAGCACCATTACTATTTTGTACACTCCTGCCCCTGTAATAACAGGAGCGGACACAGCGTGTCACAATAAGATATACACCTATACAACGGCAAGCATAGGGGGAGACAGCTACAACTGGAGTGTAACAAACGGAACGATTATATCAGGTCAGGGAACCAACAGCATCGATGTGATGTTAGACACCGTTGGTAGCAGTGTAGTGGCGGTTACCCAAACCAGCCCCTTGGGTTGCGACAGCACGGTAAGTGATACCATACGAGTTATCTATACACCTACACCAATAATTACCGGACCCGATACCAGCTGCCATAATAAAATATTAACCTATTCAACTCCGTTTGTACCCGGCGATAATTACATCTGGTCTGTGACTAACGGAACCATTATATCAGGTCAAGGGACAAATACAGCAGATATATTGTGGGGTACAGCAGGAGTGGGAAGCATATCCGTAAGGCAAATCAGTCCATCACTTTGTGATAGTACAGTTTCAATTAATGTAGTTGTGGTATTATATACCCCGGCTCCTATAATTACGGGGGCTGATAGTACGTGCGTTGATAAAGTGTATTCATATAGTGTACCGCAAATGGGAGCGGATACCTACCAATGGAGTATTAGTAATGGAACTATCTTATTAGGACAAAATACCAACACGGTATTGGTGCAGTGGGATACAGTTGGAAGCGGTGTGATAACCATCAGGCAAACTTCAATAGCAGGATGTGATAGTGTGATGAGTGATACTGTTACAATTTTAAGAACCCCTGAGCCTGTAGTGATTGGCAGCGATACCGCATGTCATAATAAAATGTATACATACAGTATAACACCTGTGGCAGGGAATATTTATAACTGGAATGTAACCAACGGTACAATTTTAAACGGTCAAAACACAACTTCAATTATAGTTAGATGGGGGGCTGCCGGTTTCGGTACAATCACTGTAACACAAACAACACCGCAGGGCTGCGATAGCACAGTTACTGATACAATCACAATTTTATATTCACCGGCTCCGGTTATTTCAGGAAACGACAGTGTATGCCATAACAAAATATACAATTACGCTGTAGCAAATATTGCAGGCGATACATTTAGCTGGACCGTAATAAACGGCACCATTATTAGCGGGCAGGGAACCAATAATGTAAGTATATTGTGGGGTTCGGCCGGTGTGGGCAACGTGTCCGTTACGCAAACATCGTCATTGGGTTGCGATAGTACTGTTGCAATGCCTGTGCGTATTCTATATAGTCCGGCACCTATTATTGTTGGGTTAGATACCGTGTGTAATAATAAAATATATACATATTCAACTGTAAATATTCCTTTTGACAGTTATAGTTGGAGTGTAGTGAATGGTACCATAGTATCGGGGCAAGGAACTAATTCAATAAGTGTTATGTGGGGAGCTCCGGGCTTGGGTAGACTATCCTTATTGCAAATGAGTGCTTTGGGTTGCGACTCGTTGGTACACGATTCAGTTACAATTTTATATTCTCCTGCACCAGTAATTAGCGGAAATACGGTGGTTTGTTTTAATCAAACACATACTTACCATGTTGATTCGGTGGGCATGGATACTTACCAATGGCAAGTAAGCGGCGGCACGATATTATCAGGACAAGGAACCGATACAATAGTTGTACAATGGCTTACTGCCGGAGCAGGATATGTGCGTATTACTCAAACTTCGTCGCAAGGGTGCGATAGTACAGTGTTGCTTCCAGTAACTATTAGGTACAGACCTACGCCACAAGTTAATGGTAACACATTGGTTTGTTCAAACAAAATTGTTAGTTACAGCACCCCGGCCGTAAGCGGGGATAGTTATGTATGGATGGCGGTTAATGGAACTATCATTGCCGGCCAGGGTACCAATAGTGTAGATGTAATGTGGAATTTAACCGACACCGGATACATCTACGTTAATCAGATAAGTCCGTTGGGCTGCGATAGTATGGCTCGTGATACGATATTTATTCGTCCTTCACCGGCACCGGTTATCAATGGTAACGATACCGTTTGTCATAACAAACTTGCTATATATACAGTTGATAGCTTGCCAGCTCATACCTATTTGTGGACGGTAACCAATGGTGCTATTTTAAGCGGACAAGCAACAAAACAAATAGCCGTGCTTTGGGGTGCGGCCGGTATGGGAATAGTGCGGGTTGAACAGTACTCTGATTTAGGATGTGATAGCGTGATGACTATGAATGTATTAATTCATCCGTCTCCATCACCGGTTATCAATAGCCCTGATACCGTTTGTCATAATAAAATATACCAACACTCAGTTACATCAGTAGCCGGCAATACCTATCGTTGGAGGGTTACCAATGGAACTATAGTTTCCGATTCGTTGCAAAACATCGTAAGTATTATGTGGGGAGCTTCGGGTAAAGGTTTTGTACAATTACTTCAAACCAATCCATTAGGATGTGATAGTCTGATTACGGATAGTGTAGTGATTGTTGGTTCTCCGAACCCACAAATAAACGGCCCTGATTCAGTGTGCCATAATAAAATAACAACTTATGTTGTTACACCTGCTTTAGTCGGCAATACTTATCAATGGGCGGTTACAAACGGAACAATTCTTACCGGACAAGGAACTGCTACAGTTAGCGTACGTTGGGGAACTGCAGGCTCACCTGCATCTGTAAGTTTAAGGCAAGCCAATCAATTTGGGTGTGATAGTTCAAGAGTGTTAAACATCCATATCGATCCAACTCCTCGTCCGATAATACAGGGCAACACCAATATATGCTCTGAAAATTTTGAATACTACGCTATTACTCCTCAAAACGGTCATACTTATGCTTGGGCGGTGACAGGCGGTACACTAATGTCTCCTCCCGATTCAGTAGGTGCAAGGGTTAATTGGGGCGCACCGGGTGCCGGAACGGTACGAGTAGTACAAACCAACCAATACGGTTGCGACAGCTCATTTACACTTCCTGTGATAATAAGGCAGGGGCCGATAAGAACGATTAACGGGCCTGATACTGCTTGTGTTGAAAATGCCTACAATTATTTGGTAACAAATGCGCAAGCCGGCGATATTTATTCATGGTCAGTAATTGGGGGCAGCATACAAGGGGCCGCTAATATTGCACAGGTGAACGTTTTGTGGAATGCTGTTGGATGGGGAAGGGTTACATTAAATATTACCAATGCGTTTGGTTGCGACTCTGTATTTACTATGGACGTAAACGTATTTGATTTAATCAGACCGGATATACAAGGAAACGCTATCGCTTGCAGTAACACCAAGAACAACTTGTTTAAAGATTATAAATACAACTCAATACAATCGGGTAGGTTTATTTACTCTTGGAGTTTATCCGGCGGTGGTATAATAACTACTTCACCTACTGCTGATTCGATACTTGTTGATTGGTTAACTGTGGGCACTCATACTGTTAGCCTTACCATTACTGATAGAATTAGCGGGTGCGTATCCACTAACACGTTCCCTGTTTTAGTTGATAGTTTGCACGTTCCTTCTATCAATACCTCAGGTGTTAGTGGTTGTTCTCCTTTTGACGTCACATTTACCGAAACACAAAACAACAATAATTTAGCGTACCAATGGCAAATTGATGGTTTGGGCTACTCTACTGCACTGCAACCTGAATATACCTACCACTTACCCGGAACCTACAATGCAAGGGTAATAGTTACTAATGCGGTGGGTTGTGTGGATACTGCATACACACAGGTAATTGTTAGGCCAAGCCCCAATGCTGATTTTATTGCCAGCAAAAACGGCATTTATACCTATGATCAAGACACGGCTTATTTTACAAATACTTCGACAGGAGCAGTATCCTACGTGTGGTCGTTTGATGACACTACAGTAACAGATACAAACCTAAACACTAAACGCATGTATAGTTGGCCCGGCGAATATTTGGTGAGATTGCGTGTTGAAAATGAATATGGTTGTCCTGATTCGGTTGAGAAAAAAGTGCAGGTGATAGTAAAACCCATTCTGTATGTACCCAACGCTATAACCCCTAATGGTGATAATAATAACGACTACTTTGAGGTAAGCACTTATTTTGTTACCGAAATGAAAGTAATAATATTTAACCGGTGGGGTGAGATAATCTTTAGGTCCGATGATGTGTATTTCAAATGGGACGGCACTTACGAAGGATATCCCGTGCAACAGGATGTATATGCTTATTACATTGTTGCAAGGGGCTTCAATCAAGAGTTGCTGGTTCGTTCAGGAAATATTACGGTGCTAAGGTAACCGCTTAAATCCTCTTTTTTTAAAACGCTAAATTTGCCAATTTGCCAATGTTGCATTAAAAAACACAAGCAATCCCGGAGCTTTTAATGGCTGGTAAGGCTAAACGTTTTTATACCAACTAAAGTGGTTTGTAATAATCTCTTCTTTATTTTCCCGGAGAAATGTTATGTAGGCATTAGCCGCCGGAGAGAATTTTTTGTCCTTTAGCCAAATAAGGTTCCAGTGGGTTGTTATAGGTAGCCCCTTCACATTTATAATAGCCAGTTCACCGTTTTTCAACTCATTTTTAATCCCGATTAAAGGCATGATAGAATATCCTAAGCCTGCAATAACGGCTTGTTTCACAGCTTCGTTCGATGTTAGCTCAAGCTTTTTCTGTACCAAAACATTGTGGTCGGCCAAAAAACGCTCCATCATTTGTCTTGTCGCTGAACCTTCTTCCCTGTAAATAAGCGGTAACTTCTCTAAACTTTTCAATGTTACTTTAGCGGGACTCTCCGGATTGCTTTTTCCTACCAGGTAGAGGTTGTTATCCATCAGCTGTATGCTGTTAATAGCAATATTTTGCGGAAGTACTGATACCAAAGCAAAGTCAACATCATTACGTTCCAAATGGTTTATTACCGTTGCTTTGTTGGTTACATCCATTGTTAAATCAACCCCTATGTTCTTGTGCAAAAAATCAGTTAAAAAATAGGGCATTACATATTTTCCAGTAGAAACTACAGATATTCTCAACTTGCCAACCACTTGTCCTTTGTGTTCTAACACTTTATAATTAATCTGCTCAACTTGGCTTAAAATCATTTGCGACGCTTCGGCTATTTCCATTCCAAACTCGGTTATGTATAGCTTTCGTCCTATTACTTCTGTAAGCGGTACTTCAAACTGGTCTTGCAAATTTCTTAACTGAATTGACACTGCTGGCTGGGTTAAATGCAGTGCTTCAGATGCCTTTGTAATGCTTCCTAATTCAGCAATTTTTAAAAATACACGTAGCTGGTTTAAAGTAAAGTTCATAAAATATTTTTATGATTAACATATAAATTATAAATGTAAATATATTAAAACAAACAATCACTTTTGCAAATCAAATAAATTAAATAGTAAAATGGACCTTGAGAAAGTTGATAATCAAAATAAAATCAGTGAGTTAAGTGTTGATACTGAAGAGAGTGTTGAGTTTATTAATATTCAACTTACATCTTCTGAAGCCACAGATATGCTTTGGGATATGTTTGACAATGCAATTAATTTTTGCAATGTACAAAGGCTTAGGCAATGGGTTGGGAACCATAATGCCGATACTAGTTATTATACCGATAAAATGGCTGATTTATCATCAAAGAAAACAATGATAAAAGAATATCTTAAGCAAGTAGAATTGCAAGGGCAAAGCGTGAAGCTAAAGATTGAGTTGAATATAGAAATAGCAGGGTAAGCATTTGATAAGCCATAAAATAATGGAATTTAGTTTATTAATAGATAATTTAACCAATCCGGCGCTTCTTTTTTTCTTCTTAGGCATCATTGCCGTTCAGCTAAAAAGCGATTTAGAAATCCCCCCCAATTCCTCCAAATTCATTTCGTTATACCTGCTGTTTTCCATCGGGTTCAAAGGTGGTCAAGAGTTAGCGCACAGCGGAATAAATTTCGAGATTTTTCAATCACTTATCTTCGGTATTTTAATGGCATTAGTAGTGCCCATGTACACTTTTTTCATCCTTAAAAAACGATTGGGAGTTGAAAACTCAGGTGCAATAGCGGCTTCCTACGGTTCTGTTAGTGCTGTAACATTTGTTACCGCCGTATCTTTTTTAGAGCAACATAAAATTAATTTCGGAGGCCACATGGTGGCTGTTATGGCGCTTATGGAAGCACCTTCAATAATTATTGGGGTTTTACTTATAGATATCTTTAAGAAAAAAGATGGCGAAGCGGTTTCATTTAAAAAAGTAATTCATCATGCCATCACAAACGGAAGTGTTTTATTGATAATTGGCAGTTTGGTGATAGGTTTTCTTGCCAGCGAGCAACAAGCACAAGGTATAAAACCATTTACCACAGACATCTTTAAGGGTTTCTTGGCAGTGTTTTTGTTGGATATGGGCATTGTGAGCGGAAAAAAATTATCCAACCTTAGTCAGCATGGGTGGTTTCCCTTTGCTTTTGCAACCCTGATACCATTGGTAAACGGGAGTATTGCAGCAGCATTAAGCGGGTTTCTTACCAATGAACCGGGAAATAGATTTTTGTTTGCAATACTGGCGGCAAGTGCTTCATACATTGCCGTGCCTGCAGCAATGAAACTAACAGCTCCAAGAGCAAACCCGGGACTATATATCCCAATGGCGTTGGCTATCACTTTTCCCCTGAACATTACACTGGGAATGCCCCTTTATTTGGCTATGACTACTTCGTAAAAACAATTCAATGGTAACGTTGTTTAATAATAGTATGCTCATTATTAATAGTAAAACTATCGGTGATACAAATATTAAACTCATTACAAATGGATGAACTATTAAGTAACATAAAAATTAATGTTGACGATTGTCTTTTTCTTAGAGACCCCGACTCATCTGCTTTGGGTAAAAAGATTATTGAATACAGCATAAGCATGATTGATGAGATTGGTTTTGAGGAGTTTACGTTTAAGAAATTAGGAAATGCAATAGGCTCACCAGAAAGCACCATTTACAGGTATTTTGAAAACAAACAAACCCTGCTTGCATACCTTACATATTGGTATTGGGCTTGGTTAGAGTATCGCTTGGTCTTTTTTACCAACAATGTGAGTTCACCATCTGAGCGCTTAAAAAAGCAATTGATGTGATTACAGAAACGATTGATGAAAAAACAACACTGTCTCACATTAACGAGGTGAAACTGAATAGAATAGTGGTTAATGAATCGTTTAAAGTATATTTTACCAAAGAGGTAATAAGTACCGATAAAAAAGGATTTTACCACATATATAAACGGATAATTGAGCGGGTGAGTGAAATGATTTTAGGTGTTTCGCCTGCATTTGAGTATCCGCATGCATTGGCAACAATGCTTATTGAGGGCTCGCATCAGCAAAAACTATTTTCAAAACACTTGCCTTTATTAACTGAGATAGGGGAGGAAGATGCCCAACAATCAATATTTTTTAGCAGAATGGTTTTTAACATGTTGAAATATGAATAGTACAGAAACAAACATGAGCCTTAGCCCACTACAACGGTTTTGGCGTTTGCTGCAAGTGGATAAGAAAGAGATTGGTAATGTATATGTATACGCCCTTTTCAACGGTTTAATAAACTTATCACTGCCATTGGGAATACAAGCAATAATAGGGTTGATACAAGGTGGCGAAGTTTCAGCTGCTTGGATTGTGCTGGTGTTGTTTGTAATAGCCGGTATTGCAATTTCGGGTGGTTTGCAAATGATACAACTTAAAATTACTGAAAACCTGCAACGAAAGATATTTACCAGAGCAGCGTTTGAGTTTGCGTTCCGCATACCCAGGTTTAAGCAAGAAGCACTCTACAAGTATTACGCACCTGAGCTGGTAAACCGTTTTTTTGATACATTATCCATACAAAAAGGGCTATCTAAAATCCTTATGGATTTTTCAATGGCATCATTGCAAGTAATTTTCGGTCTTATACTACTATCATTGTACCACCCCCTATTTATAATGTTTGGCCTGTTGTTAGTGTTGTTGGTGTACCTGATATTTCGTTTTACTTCAAAACGAGGGTTAATGGCAAGTATTGAAGAGTCGAAATACAAATATGAAGTAGCCTATTGGTTAGAAGAGTTAGCCCGTACAATGAATACCTTTAAGCTGGCCGGTAAAACAGATTTGCCGTTAGAAAAAACCAATAATAGCGTATCAAAATACCTCGATTCAAGAAAAAAACACTTTAAGGTATTGTATGCACAATATGGTTTTTTGGTAGCCTTTAAGGTTATTGTTGCCGCAGGATTATTACTTGCGGGGGGTATACTTGTATTTAGGCAACAAATGAATATTGGCCAGTTTGTGGCGGCAGAGATTGTGATACTAATGGTAATATCATCGGTTGAGAAGCTCATTTTGAGTATTGAATCAGTATATGATATGCTGACATCATTAGAAAAATTGGGCAATGTAACTGATTTGCCGCTTGAAGAACAAGGGGGGTTAAAGTTAGAATCACTTTGTAAAGAGGAGCAACTTGAGGTAGAGCTGGACGGTATAGAATATACCTACCCCAACCTTGAAAACCCCACAATTAGTGACGTTTCTTTAAAAGTAAAACAAGGCGAAAAGATATTTATAACCGGCGATAGCGGTTCAGGTAAATCAACCTTAATGCAGATTATGGCAGGGTTGTACCCGCCACAAAAAGGAAATATCAGTTATAACAGCATACCAGCAAAAAACATTCAAAGCGAATCCATACGAACCATTATCAGCAACCTAATGTCTCAAGAAGTTTTGTTTAATGGCACCATTGCTGAAAACATCAGTATGGGCAAAATAAACGTTGGGCACGAGGATATTAGGTGGGCGTTAGAAAAAGTTGGGTTAAGTGATTTTGTTAAAAATTTATCAAACGGTTACGATACAATGCTTTTTCCTGAAGGAAGGCGATTACCACGCAGCGTAGTACAAAAAATATTAGTAGCCCGCAGCATTGCAAGCAAACCCCGCATACTAATGATTGAAGATATGTTAGATGCTGTTTCGGCAAAAGATAAAAAACAGCTAATGGCTTTTTTAACATCAAAAGAAGTTCCTTGGGGTATAGTAATCACCTCACAAGATATACAGTGGGCATCTTATTGTGATAAAACAGTAATTCTTGATAAAGGTAAAATTGCTTTTGAAGGAACGTATGAACAAGTAACAAAAAACCAATGGTTTAAGGAGGCACAAAATGCTTAATATTTCAGAAAATACAATCAAAGACTCCGTTAATACTGATAGGTATAGTGCTTTTTCAAAACTGTCACATCCCCAAAAAGATGTTTTACTACGGGTAATACTCATTACTTTATTTGTGAGTATTTTGGTAATGTTTATACCTTGGACCCAGAACATACGGGCTAAAGGTTTTGTTACAGCATTGCAGCCTGAACAAAGGCCGCAAACCATACACTCAATAATACCGGGTAGGATTGAGCGTTGGTTTGTTAATGAAGGGGATTACGTGAAAAAGGGAGATACAATCATTTTTATTTCGGAGGTAAAAGAAGAGTATTTAGATCCCGAATTATTGCAGCGAACTGAACAACAGGTAAAAGCCAAAGAACTTACGGCAAGCTCTTACATGGAAAAAGTGAAGGCGTTGGATAATCAGGTGGATGCTCTTATCAGTAACAAAAAACTAAAGTTTCAACAGGCACAAAACAAACTTAAACAGGGCTTGCTAAAGGTGCAGAGCGATAGCATTGCTTTTCATGCCGCAGAAGTAGATTATACTATTGCACTACGACAATTAGAGCGTACAGAGGGGTTATACAAAGACGGTATTAAATCGTTGACTGAAGTGGAACAAAAGCGCATAAAAGTGCAAGAAACTTTATCTAAGAAAATTGGGGCTGAGAACCGCTTGTTAACCAGTCAGAACGAGGTACTGAACGCCGAAATGGAGATAGGGTCTATTGAAGCAGAGTACAACGATAAGATTGCAAAAGCACGCTCAGAGAAGTTTTCGGCACTTTCAAACATGTACGATGCCGAAGCCGTTGTAACCAAATTGCAAAACCAATACATGAACTACTCCATACGCAGTGGTATGTATTACATCACTTCTCCGCAAAACGGCTACGTAACCAAAGCCATAAAATCGGGTATTGGTGAAACCGTTAAAGAAGGGGCAGAAATAGTTAGCATTATGCCTTCTAATTACCAATTGGCGGTAAGCATGTACGTTGAACCTATTGATTTACCGCTGGTAAATAAAGGGCAGTTGGTACGCATACAGTTTGACGGTTGGCCAGCGATAGTGTTTAGCGGTTGGCCTAACGCCTCATTCGGTACATTTGCAGGCAAAGTGGTAGCCGTTGATAATTTTATCAGTGATAATGGCAAGTACAGGGTATTGGTTGCCCCCGATGAAAGCGACCACAAATGGCCTGATGCAGTGCGGGTAGGGGCAGGGGCAAATACCATAACATTGTTGAAAGATGTACCTATTTGGTATGAATTGTGGCGACAGCTGAACGGATTTCCGCCTAATTATTATAAGCACACTGAACAACAACCAAACAGTGAGGGTGTAAAATGAAAAAAGTAATTCTTCTTCTTTTCATACTAAAGGTATGCTTTCAGTCTGTATCAGCCCAAAAGGCTGAGGGTGAACTTACCTATGAGACGTTTTTAGGATATGTAAAGCAATACCATCCTATAACAGTACAAGCCGGCACAGTAGCTAAAATTGGTAAATTAGAAATACTGAAAGCAAGAGGTAGTTTTGATCCACTTGCAACCTCAGAAATAAAACAGAAATATTTTGACGGTACTACGTATTATGATTTAAACCAACACCAATTGAAAGTACCAACATGGTTTGGAATGGAGGGTAGAGTTGGTCTTGAAGATAATTCGGGTGATTTTTTGAACCCTGAAAACAACTCAAAATCGGGGTTGTGGTATGCCGGTATAAGTTTTCCCTTAGCACAAGGATTAGTGATTGATAGGCGGCGAGCCATGCTTAAGCAAGCAAAAGAATTCCGCTTAATGTCTGAAGCCGAACAGCAATTACTAATAAACGATTTATTGCTGGAGGCATCTTATGCGTATTGGAAATGGTATGTAGCCTACCGGGAGATTGGTATTTATGAAGAAGGGCTTAAACTTGCCGATGAAAGACTTGAAGCAACCCGTAAATGGGCCATTGCTGGCGATAGGCCGATAATTGATACATTAGAAGCCAATATACAAATGCAAAACAGGCTTATCAGCTATACACAGGCACAGCTTAATTTTGCAACAACCTCACTTGAACTTTCAACGTTTTTGTGGTGGGAAAACAGCATCCCGCTTGAGTTGGCAGAAACCGCATTACCCCAGCAACAAATACCTGATATTAATAATTTGCTATCGGTTATGGGGGTGGGTATTGATAGCCTAAACGCAAACCATCCGCTAATTATACAGCAGCAAAAACAGCGCGCTATACTTGCTGTTGAAAGGCAACTAAAGGCAGAGATGTTGAAGCCGCAATTAAACATTAACTATACGCCGCTTTCAAACGCTGTTGGCGATAACCCGCTGGCACAATACTCTATTAATAACTACACATGGGGGTTAAATTTCAGCTTTCCTGTATTTTTAAGAAAAGAAAGGGCAGAACTGCAACAAACTAAGCTTAAAATTACCGCTATTGAACAAAAAACAGCTCAAAAATCATACGAGTTGCTAAACAAGGCAAAAGTATCACTGGCAGAGGTAGAGAATTTTCAAAGACAGATTGGATTATATACCACCAACGTTGAAAGTTACCGCCAGCTATTAAATGCCGAGCTTCAAAAGCTATCCATTGGCGAAAGCTCATTGTTTTTGGTTAACCAACGAGAACAAAGTTATCTTGATGCACAAATGAAACTTGCAGAACTTGTTGCAAAACAACAACAGGCATTGGCAGGATATAAATGGGCAGTTGCCAAGTGGTAAGGAAAAACCCGCCATTATCGTTATTTCTTTAAAAAGCTATTGGCCGTTAGCCATTGGCTTTTTGTTTAATGGGCGGTTAATAATTAATCAAGGGATTATAGCCTACCAATCGGTTCTTTAAACTCTTAGTTAAGTTTTCGCATTAGTTTAGTGGTGCTGCGGAAAAGTAAAAAAAGAGTCCGGTATTTGATAAAATCCATAATAAATTAAGGATTTAGCCTCCGCTTATTTCGCAATCTTCTAACGTCTTTAAAATTACTTTTAAAAATCCCTCAAGGGTAAAAAAGCCTGATTTTGAAGGGCGGTTGAGCCATAATGAAAATAGTGTTAATTTTTTCAAATAGTAACCGGACTCGCTACAAAAGTAATACTATTTACCGACTTACAGTGGGTTTAGCTAATCCACTAACTCTAAAGTAAACAGTGGGCAATTTGTTAGTCAGCTTTACAAACAGAAAATCCCGCTTTTAAGCGGGATTCCGGTTTCAGATGGGCTTTTACTTTACAGGGATGTTACTTAATCACTTCACTAACTTCACCGCATTCAAGCATTTTAACGCCAAAATAGGGGTTGCGTATCTTGTCAGACTCGCTTAACCAATAGCCGCCTTTGTCTTCATTCGCCATTGGGCAATATGAGTAATACACCGTCTGGCCGGCTCCAAAAGCCTTTACCAGCGCATACATATTGGCAGTTAAAGGGTCAAGGTGCAAGCGTTGGTGCGATAAATCGGCAGAGCCTGCAATGTGCTCAGTATTATTAATTATTTTGGCGTAGTACTGGTTGTACACCTTGTTTTGTTCAGGGGTAAGTGTGGTAGAGTCAAAAGCCTTAAATGCATCGCGTAGTGCAGCTGCACTTTTTCTTGAGTCAACGGCTTGGTCATCAACCATTGCATTTTTCATCTGCATATAATGCCCGAAAGCAGTTTTCATCAGTTCAGCAGTTTGGGGGGCTATGTCACCAAAAGAGTGTGGGGTTTCAGTAGTTTTTGTTTCTGCTTTAGGCGCTTTTTTCTGGCAGGCGGCCAGTACTAAAAGGCCTAATAATATCGAAACTATCAGTATTTTTTTCATAACGTTTATTAATTGTTAGATGTACATGGATCTACGAATTAAAGTTAATACAAACATACGGTATAAAATAGGCACAAGGCTTTATTAGTGCTTTGTGCCTCCTAAAACCTTATTTTTCCTCGGCAGTGAAGCCTACTGACTTTACTGCGTCTTCAATAAGTTCGGGGGTGATGTTTTCACCTGTAACCGTTAGGGTTTTTTCGGGGTTGTTAATATCAACCGACCAATTGTTTTCGCCTACGGTATTGTTTAGTGCATTGGTAACTGTGCGCACACAACCCATGCAGTTAATGTTGGTTTTAAATTGTAGTGTTTCCATTTTATTATTTCTATTAATTGTTTGTAATTATTTTTTCAATGTTTTGAACTTAAGGCGAAGGCTGTTACTTACTACGGATACCGAGCTTAAGGCCATTGCAGCTCCGGCAATCATAGGGTTTAGCAAGAAACCGAAGGCGGGGTACAAAACCCCGGCGGCCACAGGTATTCCGATAATGTTATAGATGAATGCCCAAAACAAGTTTTGCTTAATGGCCGTAACCGTGAGTTTTGATAGCTTTAGGGCTTGGGGTATTTTGGTAAGGTCGGAAGATATAATGGTCATTTTTGCCACATCAATCGCAATGTCCGAGCCTTTGCCCATCGCTATACTTACATCTGCCTGAGCAAGTGCCTGCGTATCGTTGATACCATCGCCCACCATTGCCACTATTTTGCCTTGTTGTTGCAGTTGTTTAATAAAATCGTGCTTATCCTGCGGCATCACTTCGGCTTTGTAATGTTGTATTCCTGAGTGGGCGGCTACTGCTTTCGCTGTATTTTCATTATCACCTGTAAGCATATACACTTCTACACCCATGCTTTGCAGTTGTTGCACGGCTGTTACCGAAGTAGGCTTTATCACATCGGCAACTGCAATGGCAGCCAACACAGCGGTTTCATCGGCAAAATAAAATACAGTTTTTGCCTGTTGTTGCCACTCATTAGCCGTATTGAGCAATGATTCTTTTACCGAAATATTTTTGACCGAAAGCAATTTTTTGCTACCCACATAATAAGTACGGTTGGCTACGTGGGCTTGTATGCCCACGCCTGTAATACTTTCAACATGAATGTGATGATGTTCAGCCTTGGCAATATTGCCGTCAAGATATTTTACAACGGCTTCGGCCAGCGGATGCTCGCTTTTGGCTTCAATGGCATACAATACAGGGGCAAGGGTTGCTATATCAGTATCGGCAGTCCATTCAATATTAGTAACAGTAGTATTTCCCTCGGTTATTGTGCCGGTTTTATCAAGCACAATGGCGGTTACTTTGTGGGCAGTTTCAAGGCTTTCAGCATCTTTTATCAATATCCCTGCATCAGCACCTTTACCTACGCCAACCATAATGGCTGTGGGTGTGGCTAATCCCAATGCACAGGGACACGCTATTACCAAAACAGTAACTACAGCCAACAGTGCTTGCGATACGGCATTATCTCCCCCGAAAACCAACCACACTAACCCGCTCAGAATGGCCAGCACTATTACAACGGGCACAAATATTTTGGCTATTTTATCTACTAAGTGCTGCACTGGGGCTTTACTGCCTTGCGCTCCTTGCACCATTTTAATTATTTGAGCAAGAATGGTATCGCCGCCAACTTTTTGAGCTTTGAAACGCAAACTGCCTTTTTGGTTAATGGTACCTGCAAATACTTTAGCACCTTCGTGTTTTTCAACGGGCAAAGGTTCACCGCTAATGGTGCTTTCATCTATAAAAGAGTGTCCTTCGGTAACAATACCATCCACAGGAATTTTTCCGCCCGGCTTCACTACTAATATGTCGCCTACTTTTACTTCCGCAATTTTTATTTCTTGTTCATGTCCGTTGCCGTGAACTACCGTAACGGTTTGCGGTTGCAAGCCTATCAGTTTTTTTAGTGCCGTAGAGGTGTTAGATTTTGCTTTCTCTTCCAGCATCTTACCCACCAAAATAAAGGCCACTACTACCGCAGCCGCTTCAAAATACACGTGGTTGTGTATGCCTTGCTGATGAAACCAAGTAGGGAAAAATGTTACCGCAGCACTAAAAATATAGGCCATACCCGTGCTTAGTGCCACCAATGTATCCATATTGGCCGAGCGGTGTTTGGCTTGTTTATAGGCGTTTGCAAAAAACTGCCTGCCAAACCAAAATACAACGGGGGTGGTAAGCACCATCATTATATAGTTGGCAAAAGGCATATCCATAAACAGCATACCTATTACCACTACGGGGAGACTAAGCAAAGAAGCCCAAATGGTTTTGGTCTTTAGTTGGCGGTAATAGTTTTGATGTGCCTCTTCTTTTAGTTGTCGGCTGTTGGTTTCGTCAATCAGCAAATCATATCCGATGGATTGCAACGCAGCTTTTATTTTATCAGGAGTGATAATATCAGGCAAAAACTCAACTTGCAGTGAGGTATTAGCAAAGTTTGCCGATGCATTAATAACACCCGGTAGGGCTTTGGTGATGCTCTCGGCACTAACTGCGCAAGAGGCACAAGTCATACCTGTTACCGGATACGTTTTTTTGATAGCAGGCACATCGTAGCCTACGTCACGTATTGCCGCTACAAGGTTGGCAATGCCGGTTTTCTTCTCGTCGATTTCAACAATCGCTTGTGCGTTGTTCAACTCAACTTTGTGGGAGATAACCCCGTTTTCTTTGGCAAGGGTATTGTCAATTATCAGGGCGCAATGTTCACTATCCATACCTTGTATGGGTAGGGTTACTTTTGTGAATCCGTTTGTTGCAGCCATTTTTGTATTAAATTTTACGATACAAAGATGGCGTAGGAAAATGGGGTGGGTGTTACAGGATTCCGGGTGAATGTTTCAAAATTTACACCTCGTCTAAACTTTTACGCTGATGATTTTTGAGCTGCTTAAAGGTGCTGGGCGTAAAGCCGGTTACTTGTTTAAACTGTGAGCTTAAATGCGCAACACTGCTATACCCCAGTTTAAAAGCCATTTCGGATAAGGTCAGTTCATCATACACCAGCCATTCTTTTACCTGTTCGGTTTTTTGGGCAATAATGTATTTCTCTAACGTGGTGTTTTCGGTTTGAGAGAAAAGCTGGCTAAGGTAGTTGTAGTCTTTACCAAGCTCTTGTTCAAGCAAGACGGACACTTTCAGCTTTTGGTCTTCCAGATAGCCTGAGCGGATAAGGCTGATAACAAACGACTTTATGTTATTTATCAGCTTAGCTGATTTTTCTTCAATCAGCTCAAAGCCGTTTTCTTTCAATACATCGGCAAGGGTAGCAGTGTCGAAGTCGTCGTTCAGAATTTCGGCACTGCCAAGTGTTACCTCACCTATAATAGCCCCCGCCTTCGTAAGCTCTTCGCTTACTACTCTTATGCAGCGGGGGCATACCATATTTTTTATGTTTATTTTTTGCATTGCTTTGGCAAATGCTGTTAAAACGGACTTGAGTACCGAGAGTCTTTAGTTAATGTCTCATCGGTAAGTGTTTTTAAAAACGCTATAAGGTCGGCTTTTTCCTGTGCATCTAACATCAGGCCTTTGCTTAAGGTTTGTTCCAATGCAGGGTCAAGCGTTGCCGATTGTTTAAGCCCGCTGTTGTAATGCTCCACTACCTGTTCAAGCGTAGTAAACCTGCCATCGTGCATATATGGTGCGGTAAGGGCAATGTTGCGTAAGCTGGGTACCTTAAACTTAGCCTTATCACCGGCTTTGTTGGTTACTTTTTCCCTACCTATGTCGGTAATGCCTGCATTATCATCAAGGCCGTTGTTCATGTATTGGTCGTTTTCAAAATTATCGCCTCCGTGGCAATGGGCGCAATCAGCTCCCGAAGAGTCGGGGAAAAATGGGTTATATTCTTTAAAAAACAAAATACGGCCTCTTTCTTCGGCAGGGGTAAGCTGGGCTTTGCCCTCCAAATACAAATCGTATTTAGATTTGTTTGAAACAATAGAGTTCATAAACTGCTCCATAGCCAATGAAATTTTAAGCGGGGTGATTTCCTCGCTGCCAAAGGCACGCTTAAATTGGTCTTTGTACGTTTGGCTTTGGTTTAGTTTTGAAACGATATTGGCAAGGGTTTCGTCCATTTCCAACTCGTCCTGAATAGGCTTTAATGATTGGTCTCTCAACAAGTGCGACCTTCCGTCCCAAAAAAACTCGTTAGAGTGCCAAGCCATGTTAAAAATAGTCATTGCCTGACGTTTGCCATTCAACCCGCGCACGCCTACAGAGAACTTTGCAGTATCAGTAAAGGCATGTTCTTGGCGGTGGCAACCCGCACAAGCTAGCGAGCCGTCCTTCGACAGCATTTTCTCATAAAAAAGCATCCTGCCCAGTTTCACACCTTGTGCGGTTAAAGGGTTGTCTTGGGCAATAGTAGGAGCGGGGAATGTGCCATATTCAAGCACATAGGGGGTATTGTCATACTCAACACCTTTAGAGGTATTGTTATTCTCTTTTTTACAACTGTAGGCGGTAATAAGCATTACCGAAAAAGCTGCAAAAACCGTGATATACGCTGTAGTTCTCATGGTTTAAATTTTTTGTTGTTTACAAAATCATAATCGGTGAGGCTTTTTAAGAAAGCCACCAGTTGTGCTTTTTCCGTTGGTGTAAGCTGCAAAGGCATTATGAGTTTGCTTTTATGCGGGTGGTTTTTCCCTCCTGTATTATAGTGTTCCACAACCTCCTCCAATGTTTTCACTGAGCCGTCGTGCATATAAGGTGCGGTTAGTGCAATGTTGCGCAGGGTTGGCACTTTAAACAACGCTAAGTCTGTGTCATTATTCGTCAGACGTTTCCGACCTATATCGGCATAGGTTTCGTACAAACCGTTGTTACTAAAGGCGTAATTGCTAAAGTTAAACCCTCCGTGGCACGATGAACAATTTGTTTTGGCACTGAAAAACAGCTCCATTCCCTTAATCTCATCAGCCGTTAACGCCCCCGTATTTTTTTGAAAGTAATAACGGTCATAGGCACTGTTACCGCTGATAAGACTGCGTTCAAACATGGCTAAAGCACGGGTGATAACAAAGTGGTCGGGCGGACGGTTATAGGCCTCCCAACTCATTGCTACATACTCTTTGCTTTGCTGCAACCTGTCAGCAATCAGTACAATGTTAAAATCAAACTCATTGTGCTCCTGTATAGGCACCAACACTTGCATTTCAAGCGTAGGTACGCCGCCCTCTCTTGTAAAATAAGGCAAATAGGCTACGTTAGTCAGCGTTGGCGAGTTGCGAGTGCCTGCACGTCCTTTTACACCCATACTGAAAGCCACATCATCACTAAAAGCAATATCAGCTTTGTGGCACGATGCACAACTTAACGAACTATCGGAAGACAGTATCGGATCGTAAAACAGTCGCTTACCCAATTCCCATCGCTTCAAACTATATTGGTTATCAGCAGGGTAGGGAATAGGAGGGAAACCTTCGGGCACACTAATCCCGTCGCCAGTAGTAACGACAGGAGTTGTGTTTGTCTCTTTTTTGCAGGCAAACACCAGCAGCACAAGGGCTGCAAAGAGTATGTATACCCGAAGATTGCGCATGGTTTACAGATTATTGAACTATCAGTTTTTTGGTAAGCAAGCTATAATCGCCGTTCATCAGGCTCACCATATAAATCCCTTTTTCAAGGTTGGCTATCTCAACCGATTGTCCGGCGTTTGCAGCTATTTCAGTTACCACTCTGCCTGTAATATCGGTTACCTGTATTGCAGTATACGAAACGGTGTTGTCAGTAATTTCAACACTTACATTGCTACCATTGCTTGGGTTGGGGTAGATGGCAAGCGCATTGGTTGATACTGCCTCATTAACTCCGGCCAATATATTTTTAGCTCCTGAATCAGAAGTAAACACATGGTCTCTAAAGTTTTGCATCAATTTAATAGTCTCTGCACCTTCGCCGTGTACAATCACGCCACCGGAAACATTAATGTTTTCGAGAGCTTTTGTATAATCTGCCTTAAGGTTAATGTGTAGTTGACCGAAAACATCCTGTGCCGTTAAGGGTATCTGGATGGCATAGTAATAATCGTTGCCCAAAGCGTGCAGTTCATAACCGGTATTTAGGTTACTGCCTGCTTTACCTTCCATGGCTACAAAGCGGTAGCCCGCAGTCCAACCCCAGTGCATTGAAGGTGATTTGGGTGCCAAAGGGTGTCCTACCGCCCATTGCGAAGGGTCTTGGTTGTTTTGTGGTGAGTTTACACCTACAGAAAACTTAACGCCTTCAATAGTTGTAACATTGTACGAACCTAAATCAACCGATAAGTCTGATGCAGCATTGGCAAGAATGTAAACACCCGTAGCTTCGGTTGTTTTTCCGCCATCATGTATAATGCTGATTTTTGAAATGTAGTATTGTAACCTGCTTACATTAAACGCATTGCCCAAGTTGTTTTCAGCGGCTAAGTTTAATGCAAAATCTTTATCCTTTAGTAGGTGTTTAACGTTCAGTTTTACAGTGGTTTGTGCTGAAACTACAGCAGCTGTAAATAGTGCCAGAACGGTTGTAATTATCTTTTTCATAGCGAAGTATTACGTGTTGTTAAATTGTTTTTTAATGTAATAAATGAAAACAGTTCAGCAGTTGATGCCGAACAATAAGAAGAACTGCCCGTGACTACAGGCAAGGAGAAATCAGATGCGGAAAGTTTGATAAAGCACCCCAAAATCTTTGGATAGGGGCGGTGATTTGGAGTAATGCCCGATATTGTTTGGTGCACCGGTGCTGTATGTAGCCACACCCATTGTTGAGGGGATGACGGCAGCAATAATGCTTAAAGTGCTGTGTTGTTGGTCGGCTGTTTGATGTTGCGCAGTGATATCAACTTTACTGAAAAAAGTATGGTTGCTGCAACAAGGGGTTTTTGATACCTGAGGCAAGTTGGAAGCTTGCGTTGCTTTTGAAGGGTTAACACATACGCCCGAGCCATTGTTGTTGAGGGCAGCCTTGCAGTTTTCAGCTGTACCGAAAAAGCTGACGTTCTTTATTGTGTTTTTGCAAAAGTGAATATCCACTGCAAGCCCTACGGATGCAGTAAAAGTTAGTACAGCCAATAGCAGTGCCAACACTTGTATGGATATTTTTTGTCTCACAACGTATAAAACTCAAATATAAGTTATTTTATAAATTTTACTGTTGACTTTTAATGTGTAGTAAGACGGCTAATAAGTTACAAATGTGAGTTTAGTTAACACAAAGCCCTAATTTTGCTGTAATGAAATACTATTTAGTAGCCGGCGAGGCTTCGGGCGATTTACACGGCAGTAACTTGATGAAGGAACTGAAACGGATGGATGCTGAGGCCGAGTTTAGGTTTTGGGGCGGGGATTTGATGCAGGAGCAAGGCGGTGAATTGGTGAGCCATTATAAAGAGCGGGCCTACATGGGGTTTTTAGAGGTGGTGATGCACCTGCGCACTATATTGGGTTTTATGAAGCAATGCAAGGCGGATGTGCTGGCTTGGAAACCCGATGCATTGATATTGATAGACTATCCGGGGTTTAACCTGCCTGTGGCTGAGTTTGCCCATGCACACGGTATTAAGGTACATTATTATATATCGCCGCAGGTGTGGGCATGGAAAGAGAACAGGGTGAAGAAGTTTAAGCAATACGTAGATGAAATGTACGTGATACTGCCCTTTGAGAAGGATTTTTATAAAAACCGCTGGCAGTATGATGTGCATTTTGTGGGTCACCCGTTGTTGGATGCACTTAAGAGTTTTGCTACCGAGGATAATTTTAAACAAAAGAACGGACTTGACGACCGACCTGTGATTGCCCTGTTGCCGGGCAGCCGCAAGCAGGAAATAACCAAGATGCTGGGTGAAATGTTGAAGGTGATTGGTGATTTTCCCAAGTATCAGTTTGTGATTGCCGGAGCGCCATCGCAGCCCGTAGCTTTTTATGAGAGCTTGATACCCCAAGCGGTAAAGAGTTCGGTTAAAATCATTTCAAACAAAACCTACGATTTATTAAGTATTGCTGAGGCTGCCCTTGTTACATCGGGCACTGCCACGCTTGAAACCGCTTTGTTTGAAGTACCCGAAGTAGTTTGCTACAAGGGTAGTAATGTATCGTACCTTATTGCCAAGCAATTGGTAAAGAATATCAAATACATTTCGCTGGTAAACTTGGTGATGGATAAGGAACTGGTGCGTGAACTGATACAAGGCGAGATGACCGAAAATAACATCAAAAGCGAGTTGGCAGCCATTATTGAAGGCGGTGCTAAACGCGATGCAATGTTACAAGGCTATAAAGAATTGAAAACTAAATTGGGCAACGAGGGTGCCTCGGCCAATACGGCGCAACTGATTTACCAATCGTTGCGATAATCTTTATTTTAGATGTTGCATCAGGTTAAAACCTGATTTTATAGCAATTACAATATGCGGGAGGACTTAAGTCCTCTCGCATATTGTAATTTTAATAGTATGGGATTTTAATCTCATATAAAAAACAAAGCCCGCGGAGTAAAATCTCCGCGGGCTTTTTGATTGATATAATGTTGATGCAATTACATACTGGCGGTTTGGCCTGCAGGGTTTTGCAAAGCTCCGGTAAATCCTATGGGGCCTTCACCTGCATAAGTCATGGTACCGTTAAGGGTTTGACCGCCATCTGTAGAGCTGATATTCAAGGCAACTACATTTTGGTTAGGTCGGCAGCCCATTAACCAAGCACCGCCCGGATGCCAAGGAGCTGATGAACCGCCCCATTGGTTTTGCACTTGATAGGTGTTGTTACCTACCAACGTTGCTATAAACCCTATTGGGCCTTCGCCTGCATAGGTCATAGTGCCGTTTAAGGTGTTACCGCCGTCGGTAGAGGTTGCATTCACCGCTACCACGTGTTGGTTGTTGCGGGCACCAATTACCCAAGTACCCCCGTTGTGCCAAGGAGCTGATGAACCGCCCCATTGGTTTTGGGTAGCATAGTTGTTGTGTACCAAACCGTACAATACTTGTTGCTGAGTTTGCTCAAACAAAAAGTTTTGTGAGTTTAATCGCCAGTTGATATATGAGTTAAAATGGTTGTTGGCAGTATTTAGTTGATAGCCGTTAAGTGCAGTTTGGTTGCCAGTGTACCATGGGTTGCTTGTTTGTCCGTTTGCTTCAAACTTCACTCCGTAACCAAACAGGTTTTGGTTAACACCTGTAAACTCTGAGGGTAAACCGGTGCTGTAATACATCTGCAAATTCACAAAATTGATGTAGTTATTAATGGTATCAACATCGGTGTGGTCGTTGGTGGCAGGAGAAATCGACAAATAGTATTGCTCGCCTTGTTGCTGAAACACTTCGCCGATTGCTTTGAACAGCGTTTTAAATTGGTCGGTAGTAGTAACAGTAGATAAGTTCCATTCCCAATCCACGTCAAATCCGTTCAGCCCATAGTGTTGCATATACTTCAACAAGTTCTGGGCAAAGTTTGCGGCATTTTGTTCAGGGGTGTAGTTTGAGTTTGAAAATATGTTCTTAATCTGGTCGCCTGCACCACCGTAGTCAAGCGTTACACCAAATTTAAGGTTGGGGTTGTTTTTCGGAGCATCGTTTAAAATATTCTCCATATACACCTGATTGTGCGGGGCATTGCCCATCGCAATGGTGTAAGATGAACCGTCGCCCACAGGTATAGTGCTGCTGCTGGTAGGCACGGTTTCTACAAAACACATGTACAGTATATCAATGGCTTGATATACGTTGTTTTGAATAAGGGTTTGATAACAGCTGTTAGGGCTGTTGTAAGTAGTTCCGCTGGGTTCGTCTTCGTTCAGATAAATCCAAGCGTTTACAAGATTTGCATTTGTTGTCATGATAGTAATGTTTTTGATAGTAGTTAGTGTTAATAATTTCGATTGATTAAACAGCAGGATAGGCTGCCCAGCAAGGTTTAATGTGCCCGCAGTAGCACAAATTATGGGGTGTTAGCCCGTATGGAACAATGCAGTGATTTGTTACTCAAAGCTACTATTATAAACACGATACCGTACATTACTTTTTGATTATTTTTTATCAGCATCAGTAGCTCATTAATAAGCAAAAGGCACTAAAGTGAATTGTAATCTCACTTCAGTGCCTTTGGCCTATACAAATCAATTACTGCTTTGCCGTTGTAATATTATAAGCTTGCACTTTCGGCACGGCCGGGTACAAGGGGCAGCAAAACATCCAGCAACTTATCCATTGCGCGGTGTTCGGGAGTAAAATCAACCCATTTACCGCTTTTAGCAAACTTTTGTAACTCATTCACCAGCACAGGCAATTCTTTCCAGTGCGGTATGCACCTTTTGTGTGCCTCAAGCCAGTTGAAACGGAACAATGGGTTTGTTGTATCGAGGGTTAATATCCCAGTAGCAATTAATTGGGCTGCATCGGTTATTTTTTGGTGACACAATACACACTCTCTGTTTGCGTTGGGTAAAATGGTTTCGTGCACAAATTGTTTTTGGCGTACTGCCATTTTGCCCCAAGGGTGTTGGTTTACACAAGTTTTGTGCAGCGCAGCACCGTTAAAAACAAACAAAGGATCGTGCAGGTTGCTCACCAAGTGTGGGAAGATGATAACATCCCTGCGGTTTTCCATTGGCACCCCGCATAATTTGCAAAGGTTGCCACGGGTAAATAAAGCCATATATTTAATATTTTTAGTTATTACATTTATCTGAACAAAATACATCCCTGCAATTGCCAAAAAGCAAAAGTTTAATAAAGGATGGTGTTAAAAAATTACAGTATCAACAAGCGGTTTTCTTGTCGGATAGGGGAGCGTTCTTACAATCTCAGCGGCGTTTAATCTTCGCTGGGCTCACGGCCTTCGGCCATGCGTACAATTTGCGGGCTGAATTTTGCCAGCACATCCACTAAATCGGTTTGTGCGGCCATTACCTGCTCGATGTTTTTGTAGGCCATCGGCGATTCGTCCACATCACCACCAATCAGTTGTATTCCTTGTGCGCTTAACCGTTTTTTCATTTTTGATGAAGCGTGAACATACTTTTAGCGGCACTTCTCGACATGGCTCTACCCGCCCCGTGTGATGCCGAGTTGAGCGAGCCTTGTCCGCCTTTGCCCATTACCACATAACCGGGTGCCAGCATACTGCCGGGTATAATGCCCAGCACACCTTCGCCGGCGGGAGTAGCTCCTTTGCGGTGCATTATTACCTCTTCGCCATTGGGCAGGGTTTCTTTCCATGCAAAATTGTGATGGTTTTCTACCCTTGCTATGGGTCGTTGGCGTAATGCTTTAGCCATTTTGCTGTGAATCTCGTGGTGGTTGGCACTCGAATAATCTCCGGCAAGGTTCATCGCCAGCCAGTATTCTTGTCCTTCTTCACTGTCCAAATCCAGCCACGCCAAGTGTTTCACTTCTTTTACCAAGCGGGTTTTTCGCATGGCAATATTGCTGTAGGTATTAGCAATATGCGCCCCAAAGCCGCGTGAGCCAGAATGCGAAAGCAAAGCAAGGTATTGGCCTGCCGGTACATCAAAGCCTGCTACGGGTGCAGTAACATCAATAATTCCCCATTCAACAAAATGGTTCCCTGTGCCTGATGTTCCTAATTGTCGCCATGCCTTATCTTTCAGCCGCTTCAATCCTGAAAAAGCATTCCAGTCGTTGCGGTCAAAAAGCGATTCATCGTGTTTCACTTTGGTTTCTCCGCCGCTGCCAAACACCGTATGATCAACCAGCAGTTTTTTCAGGGTATCAGCATCTTCAAACACCTTGTTTCCGGGCAGGTCAAACACACTTAAGCACATACGGCAGGCAATATCCACGCCTACTGCAAAGGGTATTACAGTATTTGCATCGGTTGCCAGTACACCGCCTATCGGCAGGCCATAGCCCACGTGCGCATCGGGCATTAGTGCCCCTGCTTTTGCTATGGGCAGTTTCATTGCCAAATCCATTTGGGCAGTGGTATGGCTGTCAATGCCGTCAGCCCCAAACACCTCATACCCCAGCGAGCTTCTCAGCTTCCATGTGTGTTCCTGCATGGCAGGCACCACGTTGGCTTTGTGTTTTTTTATTTCGGGAATTACCGCTGCAAAAGGGTGGCTTTTATCTTGCTCTACCGTTTCGGGTTCATCCCATGCTTGCTTCGCCATTTCAAGCACTTTGCGTTTATCAACGCCTTGTTTTTTTATCATCACTTTTGCCAGTTGCCCTATAGATTTCAGTATGGTTTTGTCACTGATACCAAGGGCTGCCAACTCGTGATTATTAATCTTTACGTTCTTAGCCATTATGATATTTGTTATTTTTTTGCCCCATTATCCGTTGTGGTAATGGGATGCCGAAACAAGTTCAGCATGAAAACAAAAAGCCCCGGATGCTTTGTTACTGCGTCCGGGGCCTTTTAATATCGGGGCTAAAAGCGGTTAGCTTTTATGTTTAGGCACACGGACGTGCAACCCACCATCGTATCCTTTGGTGTTGCTAAGTAGTTGTATGTCGCGGTGCATTAGCATTTTATTAATTCTGTTAAAGGGTTAAACTTCGTTATATAGGTTTAATACCTTATTGTGCTACAAAGGTAAATAATAATTTTTGGTGTTAGCAAATATTTTTTTGTAAAATTTATGTAAAGATGGGAAATAAGAGTTTAATATAAGTAAAGATTAAATGGTTATGGTAATAGCTCCGGCTTTTCTTTCTATGGAGAGAGGCCGAGTATCGGGCTTTCCATGATAAAGAGGGAACACAAGGAGGGCGCACAAACCTATCCTGCTGACGAAGGAAGCATCTTATTGGAAATGTGTGACAACTATCATTCAACACATTTGAACGAAGAAATTTCGCTGCGCTCAATTTGACAGTGTGGGGTGCGCAGGGATTTCCCGAGCCTGCCGAAGGGTGCGCAAGGAGATAATGGAGTGAACTCCTTATGGTTATTTACAAACCGTATCAGTTGCTTTTAACTCCATTGCAGCTTGTTGGGTAGCAGAGTCTCCTACAACCTTTAAATCAAAAGAATTGGCTTGTTTGCTGATACGATAGCCTTTACGAATGTGTTCTCCTGTGTTTTGGTGACCGCCCCAGCCTGTAAAATACTCAACAGTGTCATTGCCGTTTAGCAATTGTACGGTAACTATACCGCGGCTGTTTTCTTCTAAAAATACTTTTACTACCTGACCGCTGAATTGTTGTTCGTACGCTTTTTCGCACTGGGTTTTCAGTTTATCACCGTGTTGCTTAAACCAAAAGTATAAGTACGCACCAAAGGCTAAAAAACCACCGATAATAATGAGGTTACGGATTTTACCCATCCGTTTGGTAAGCCAGTAAATACCGGTGTCGTTATCGTTGTTCCTGTTGCGAAGGGTATTAAACTTGTTTGAAATGTCGCCTTTCTGCATGGTTATTCTTTTATCAGCAAATCTTATCTATATATCACATCTAAGCATAACTTGGGTATATTTTCCTTGTTGGTAAACCGTCCAAGCTATTGTAGTATGCAGCAAAGGTCGTAATTTTAGTGAAATAGGGGAGTCCTCCTTTTAAGTAATACGCATTGAGGAAAATAAAGCGGGGTTTCAACGGATTGCCACCCTAATTGGTATTAGTTTTTACCTTTGCATTATTATGCCCGAACCCTTAAAAAACTATTACAGTCCTGCATTTTTTGAAACGTTAGCAAGCCGATTATCAAAAGCCATTAAAAATTTTGATGCACAGTTGTTTACCGAGAAGATATTTAGTGAAGGTTGGGAGGCGCTGGAGTTGAAACAACGTATGCGCCATGTAGCAGTTGTGTTGCATGATTTTTTACCCGATGATTTTAAAAAGGCAGCCGACAGTTTGATAAAGATAACCGATGTATTGCTTGACGGTAAGGAAGGTCAGCTGGATTTTTTGCATATGTTTTTGCCTGATTATGTGGAGCTGTACGGTATTGATGATTATAAAAACAGTATGCGGGCTTTGGAGAAAATTACCTGTTTTTCAAGTGCTGAGTTTGCCATACGTCCGTTTATTATGAAGTATCCGCAAACCATGCAACAAATGCTGATTTGGAGTAAACACCCCAATCCCTACGTGCGCAGGTTGAGTAGCGAGGGTTGCCGACCACGTTTACCTTGGGCAATGGCTTTGCCTGCTTTGAAAAAAGACCCAGCACAGATTTTACCCATACTTGAGAACCTTAAAACCGACCCTACTGAAACGGTGAGGCGCAGCGTGGCTAACAACCTGAATGATATTGCTAAGGACAATCCCGATGTGGTGATGGAGATTGTGAGACGCTGGCAAGGAAGCCACCCCAATACGGATTGGGTAATAAAACACGGGAGCAGAACGCTGCTTAAGAAAGGGCACCATGATGCGTTGGATGCGTTTGGGTTGAAAAAAGATATCAAAGTACAGGTAGATGCCCTGAGCATAACACCCGGAAAGTTAAAAATTGGTGAAAAAGCTACCTTGGACTTTACCATTACCCAAAAAGAAAAACAACCAGAGAAATTGCGTGTTGAATATGGGGTGTACTATGTGAAGGCCAATGGTGCGGCTAACCGTAAACTGTTTAAGATTACCGAAAACAACTACCAACCCGCTAAGAAAGTGGCCTTTAGCCGAACCCTGCGGTTTAATGATATGACAACCCGCAAACACTATGCGGGTATTCATAAAATTACTGTGGTAATAAACGGAAAAGAATATGCCGAAACCTCAATAGAATTGGAATAGTTACTGTTTGTAAGTGGATTTTTCAAGCATGGAAGTATACAAATTTGCAGCACGCCTCAGCTACATTGATGGTAAGTTTGTACAATACATATTGATTGTGCCCGATGAGATTATTGAGCAAATAAATAAGAAAGGCCGGATAAGAACCAAAGGAACCATGAACGGGCATCCGTTTGCATTGGCCATCCAACATCTTCAAACAGGGGAGCGTTATTTTTTAGTAAGTGCTGCGTTGCGAAAAGCTGCTAAAATACAGATGAGTGTGCCTGTACAAACTGAGTTTGTGGTAGTGGATGAAAACGAGTTGGATATTCCTGAAGAGCTTATCGCAGTGCTAAATGAAGACCCCGAAGGCCAAGCAGCGTTTGATAAACTAACTACCGGCAGTAAACGCGGGTTGATACACTACGTTACTTCGGTGAAAAATATTGATAGCCGCATTAAACGAGCCATGCAGTTGGTAGAGAAAGCAAAAATGGGTTTGCTGAGTGTGCAGCGCAAACAGGGTGAGGAATGAAAAAATGTCGTTGTATTACAGTTTAATTAGCCCTGCGCCTTATTTGATAATTAAAAAAATGATGTACCTTTGCACTGCTTATTAAGAAAGACGGAGGGACTAGGCCCTGTGAAGTCTTGGCAACCCATCCCGGTGGGTGCCAATTCCTATCCCAAACAGCCTCTGCTGTGGAGGGTGAAGATGAGCAGATACCGACTACAAATCCTAGCTGAATTTATCATTTAAAATGCATATTTTTTGTTGATGTGCTAATGCATCAATATGTTAATGTGCAAATGATTTTTGTATGCAAAAGAAAGACAATGTAATTGTTCAAAAGACTTTTGATTTTGCCCTTAAGGTGATTGAGTATACAGAACTTCTTGAGGAAAGAAGAAAGTATATAGTCGGCAAACAATTACTAAAAAGTGGTACTTCTGTTGGAGCAAACATTTGGGAGGCTCAAAATGCTGAAAGTAGGGCAGATTTTATCCATAAGGTAAAAATTACCGCAAAAGAGAGTGAAGAAACTAAGTATTGGCTTTTGCTGTGTAAACATTCCAAGAGTTATCCTGATTGCGATTATCTTATTGATGAGCTTGGACACATACAAAAAATCGTAACTAAAATTATTACCACTGCTAAAAATGCCACTTGAGAATTGGCAAATTAGCATATTATCGAATTAGCACATTTAAAGAAATGAATAAACAGCAACAACTGGAAGAACTGTTAAAGCAACGTATCTTAGTATTGGATGGTGCTATGGGCACTATGATTCAACGATATAAGTTGGAGGAAAACGATTTTCGCAACGAAAACCTTAAAGACCATCCCCACCCCTTAAAAGGAAATAACGATCTTTTGGCTCTTACCCGTCCTGATGTATTGGCGGCAATCCACCGTCAGTATTTAGAAGCAGGCGCAGACATATTAGAAACCAATACATTTAGCGGTACCACTATCGCACAGGCGGATTATCGTTTGGAAGATTGGGTGTATCAAATCAATTATGAGTCGGCAAAGTTAGCCCGACAAATCGCCGATGAGTTTACAGCCAAAACCCCTAACAAACCCCGCTTTGTTGCAGGCTCAATGGGGCCTACCAACCGTACCGCTTCGCTATCACCCGATGTAAACGACCCCGGATATCGTGCCGTTACATTTGATGAGTTGGTAATTGCGTTTAAAGACCAAGCCAAAGCACTTATTGACGGGGGTGTTGATATTTTATTGGCTGAGACTATTATTGATACTTTGAATGCAAAAGCAACTTTGTTTGCCTTTGAAGAATTGTTTGAAGAACTGGGTTACCGTGTTCCTGTGATGGTGTCGGGAACAATTACCGATGCCAGCGGACGCACCCTTAGCGGACAGACTACAGAAGCCTTTTTGATTTCTACTTCACACTTGCCACTATTGAGCATTGGGCTTAATTGTGCGTTGGGGGCATCAGCATTGCGCCCGTATTTACAGGTGATGGACCAAAAGTCTGATTTCTTTGTAAGTGCACACCCCAATGCAGGATTACCCAACGAATTCGGACAATACGACCAAACCCCCGAAGACATGGCCAACCAAATTGAAGAGTTTTTGAAAGAGGGCTTGGTAAATATTGTAGGCGGTTGCTGCGGAACTACCCCTGACCACATTAAGGCAATAGCCGAAGTGGCGGCAAGGTATGAACCGAGGAAGTTAACAGTAAACAGCCATCAGCTTTCAGTATAATGCAAGATTTCAGAAACCTTAAAGTTTGGGAAAGATCGCATTTATTAGCGTTGGAAGTTTACAAGCAAACTAAAAACTATCCAAAAGAAGAACTTTATGGCATCGTATCACAAATACGCAGAGCGGCAACTTCAATACCAACAAATATCGCAGAAGGCTGTGGCAGGTTTTCTTACAAAGAAACGGCTCAGTTTATGCAGATTGCCTTTGCATCAGCCAATGAGTTAGAGTACTTATTATTGTTATCAAAAGATTTAGGATTATTACCTGAAACAGACTACAATATTTATGTTACTAATTTAGAAGAGGTGAAAAAGATGTTAAGCGCACTAATAAAGAAAATTAAAACCGACAAATAAACTGAAAGCTGATAGCTGACAACTGACAACAGAGAGCTTTATGACGAACCCAATTACAGACTACACCCTCCGCCTTTCAGGCCTTGAGCCGCTTGTAATATATGAAGGCAGCAATTTTATTAACGTGGGCGAGCGGACGAACGTTACCGGCTCACGGATGTTTTTGCGGCTGATTAAAGAAGGAAAGTACGACGAAGCACTTACTGTGGCGCGAGACCAAGTTGAAGGCGGTGCACAGATTATTGACGTAAACATGGATGAGGGGATGTTGGACGGTGTGGAGGCCATGACCAAGTTTTTGAATCTGATTGCCTCTGAGCCGGATATTGCCCGCGTACCTGTGATGATTGACTCTTCGAAATGGGAGATTATCGAAGCAGGATTGAAGTGTGTGCAAGGTAAATGCGTAGTAAACTCCATCAGTATGAAAGGTGGAGAAGCAGAATTTATCCGTCAGGCTAAATTGGTTAAACGTTATGGAGCGGCGGTAATTGTAATGGCATTCGACGAAGTAGGTCAGGCGGATAACTACCAGCGTCGTATTGAAATATGCGAGCGTGCCTACCGCATTTTGGTGGATGTAGTGAAATTCCCTCCCGGTGATATCATTTTCGACCCTAATATATTCCCCGTTGCAACGGGTATAGAAGAACACAGGCTGAATGCCCTTGATTTCTTTAATGCTACCAAATGGATTAAAGAAAACCTGCCCGGTGCAAAGGTAAGCGGTGGTGTAAGTAACGTGTCGTTCTCGTTCAGGGGTAACGATGTAGTGCGCGAAGCCATGCACAGTGCTTTTTTGTACCACGGTATAAAGCATGGTATGGACATGGGTATTGTGAACCCTGCCCAGTTAGCCATTTACGACGAAATACCTAAAGACCTGCTTGAGTTGGTAGAAGACGTGCTGCTTGACCGCAGAGACGATGCTACCGAGCGTTTGCTGGCGTTTGCCGAAACGGTGAAAGGTAAAGGCAAAGAAGCCGTGAAGGAAGATCAAGAGTGGCGCAAAGGGACCGTTGAAGAGCGCTTAAGCCACGCCTTAGTTAAAGGTATTATAGAATTTATTGAAGATGACACAGAAGAAGCCCGACAAAAGTATGCCCGGCCATTGCACGTTATAGAAGGGCCTTTGATGGCGGGTATGAGTATAGTAGGCGACTTGTTTGGTGAAGGTAAAATGTTTTTGCCGCAGGTGGTAAAAAGTGCCCGCGTAATGAAAAAAGCGGTGGCATTGCTTACTCCATACATGGAGGAAGAAAAACGCCTGAGCGGAGACCAAAGCAAAAATGCAGGTAAAATATTGATGGCCACCGTAAAAGGTGATGTACACGATATTGGTAAAAACATTGTAGGCGTTGTATTGGCCTGCAACAACTTTGAAATTATTGATTTGGGAGTGATGGTTCCGGCTGAAAAAATACTAGCCGAAGCCATTGCGCATAATGTTGATGTAATTGGCCTTAGCGGTTTGATTACCCCCTCATTGGATGAGATGGTACACGTAGCCCGCGAAATGCAACGTCTGAACTTTAAAATACCCTTGCTGATAGGCGGTGCAACCACATCAAAAATACATACAGCGGTAAAAATCGATCCTGAATACATGGGGCCTGTGGTACACGTGTTAGATGCTTCAAAATCGGTACCTGTGGCATCAGCTTTGTTGAGCGAAGACCAGAAGGAGGCAGCCCAGCGCGGACACAAAAACGAGTACGAGCAAATGCGCGAAGCACACCGCAACCGCAAAGAAAACAAATCGTACATCAGCTTGGCCGAAGCGCGTGAAAACAAGCAACGCATCAACTGGCTGGATAGTAAAATTACCAAACCTTCGTTTTTGGGTACCCGCACGTTTACAGATTTTCCGCTAGAGAAGCTGGTAGATTATATTGATTGGACGCCGTTTTTCCAGACATGGGAGTTGCGCGGAAAATTCCCTGAGATATTTAATGATGAATACGTGGGCACTGAGGCTAAAAAGCTATATGAGGATGCCCGCAAAATGATTGACAAAGTAATTGCCGATAAATCACTGCAAGCATCAGCCATTGTTGGATTTTATCCTGCCAATACGGTAAACGATGACGATGTTGAATTATATACGGATGATACCCGCACGCAAGTGCTTACAACCTTTCACTTTTTGCGTCAACAAAACCAAAAAGGGACTGATATAGCCAATAATTCGCTGGCGGATTATATTGCACCCAAAGAAACCGGTATTGCTGATTATATGGGCGCGTTTGCGGTTACTACCGGAAAGAGTATCGAAAAACTGGTTCAACAATTTGAAAGCGACCACGACGATTACAACAGCATTTTAATAAAAGCAGTTGCCGACCGTTTTGCAGAAGCCTTTGCTGAATATATGCACGAATATGTGCGTAAAGAATTGTGGGGCTATGCTGCTGACGAAAGTTTGAGCAACGAGGACTTAATCCGCGAGAAATACCAAGGCATACGCCCAGCACCGGGTTATCCTGCCTGCCCCGACCATACCGAAAAAGGTATTTTGTGGGACTTGATGGATATTGAAACCCAAACGGGTATAAGAATTACTGAAAGTTTTGCCATGTATCCCGCTGCGGCTGTTTCGGGCTTTTACTTCTCACACCCTGATAGTAAGTATTTTGGGTTGGGTAAAATAGAGAAAGACCAAGTAGAAGATTACGCCCGCCGCAAGAACATGGATGTTAAAACAGTTGAACGCTGGCTGGGACCTAATTTGTCGTACGGCTTGTAAGTTTTTAGTTTACTGTTTTCAGTTTATTATTTTTTTGCATCAGAGTCACAACGATTAAACAAAAAACCACGCTGCAGGTGTTGTAGCGTGGTTTTTTGTTGTGTAACAAACTCATCTATAATTATTAGCTAAAAACAGCACTGTTTTGTGCTACCCAATTTTCAATAGGTGTCATTTTTATTGGGAGTTTCTCCAAAACATCTGTCATTTCAGGGGCAAACATCACCGGATACCGTTTAGTATCTGTAATCTCTTGATACATTGCCTCAGCACCTCTTCCGGCACCTTCGCCAAAAAGGCCGTCAAGAATTTTCCCAAACTCTTTAGGCGGCATTTGCTTATACCCGATTTTTTTGTTCAAACCTATTGTAAACTTCTCAGCCAGTTGGTTTCCTGTTAAATTTTCCGTTCCACTAACTTTAAACGATTGTCCTGCTAAATGCGGGCTGTAAATTGCCTCTGCAACCAGCGCTGCCACATCATTAGTAGCAATCCAGCCCACCGGCATTTCTTCGGGGGTAGGGTAGGTTACAAGGTTTTCGCCCTTAACAAACGGAGCCGTCCAAGGCCCTAAAAGATTTTCTGCGTAAACAGAAGGCTGAATGATTATGTAATTCAATCCGCTGTTTTTTAGATAATTGGCAATGTCGATGCGAACATCAATGGAAGGATTACCAATTTTTTCGGGGAGCAAAAAGCCGCTTGAGTTCCAAACTAAAAGTTTCACCCCGTTTTTTACAGCCGCGTCAATTGCATTTTTTGCCAACCCAAAACCATCAGCGGGATTGGGTAAGAAAAAGGGTACCAAAAACGAAATAGCATCCATGCCTTTTGTCACCTCGTTTAATCGTTCACCATCCTCCATATTTGCAATCAGTACCGTTGCACCGGCTTTTGTTAGTGTTTCTACTTTTTCGGGGTGGTTTGTTGTTGCAAACACCTCAGCACCTTTTTGCTTTAGAGCTTGAATTACGGGGAACTGCTGTGAACCCCCTGCTCCATAAACCAATACTTTCATTTTCTTTATTTGAGTGTTAATTAATAAGGCAAAACTATGTATGTTTGCTATACATTAGTAAGTAATATACTATAGTATATCAGTATACTGTGGTATAGCAGGTAATAAAACATACCATGAATACAAAGCAAGAATGCGTTGATTTCATACGTCCGGTAAGGGATGTACTTGATTTGATTAACGGAAAGTGGAAACTCCCGATTTTAATAGCTTTATCGTTTGAGAGTATGCGTTTTAAAGAGTTAGAGAGGGGAGTTGAGGGGATTACACCAAGAATGCTGTCTAAAGAACTCAGGGATTTAGAAATGAACGGACTTGTAGTAAGAAAGGTTTACGATACGGTGCCCGTAACTGTAGAATATAGTTTGACTGAATACGGAAAATCGTTGGATAATGTTATTGCAGCCCTAAGAGAGTGGGGTAAAAAGCACAGGGCACATCAGTTTGCAAAAGAGTAGTGAGCTACTTTATTTACAAATCGTCAGACCTGTCCACCAATTTGGGGTCAAGTTGTTTTGACACCTTTGCTCCCAGCTCGCGTAGTGTTTCGGCACGGCGTATCAGGTTACCGCGGCCTTCATACAGTTTCTTCATACTGTCCTCATAGGCTCCTTGTGCCGCTTTCATTTTCTTACCTAAATCAATAAGGTCTTCGGTAAAACTCACAAACTTATCGTACAAATCACCGCCTTGTCGGGCAATCTCCAACACGTTTCGGTTTTGGTATTCTTGCTTCCAAATGCTTGATATGGTGCGCAGTGTAGCCAATAGTGTGCTGGTGGTAACAATTACAATGTTTTGTTCAAAGGCATCGTTAAAAATTTCAGGGTCGGCTTGTACCGCAGCTGCAAATGCCGACTCTATGGGTACAAACATCAATACAAAATCGGGGGAGTTTATTTCGTACAACTGCTGGTAGCGTTTATCACTCAGTTGCTTAATGTGCTCACGAATGGATTTTGTGTGTGCCTTTAGCCACGCTTGTTGCTCTTCGGTATTTGCCGCAGAAGAGAATCGTTCATACGCCGTTAGCGATACTTTTGAGTCAACAATCAAGTTTTTATTATCGGGAAGTTTAATAATAACGTCGGGTTGTTGGCGGCGGCCATCTTCGTTCACAAAACTTTCCTGTACGGTATATTCCTGTCCTTTGGTTAGCCCACTTTTTTCAAGTATGCGTTCCAAAATCAATTCACCCCAATTACCCTGTGTTTTGTTTTCTCCCTTCAATGCCTGGGTTAGTCGGTTGGCATCTTCACGCATCCCTTGGTTCAACTCCGTTAGTCCTCGTATTTGTTCGGCCAATCGGCTTTGCTCTTTGCTGTTTTCCATGTGGGTGTCTTCCACCTTTTTCCTAAACTCCTCCATCTTTTCTTTTAAGGGGTTTAGGACAATATCAAGGCTATCGCGGTTTTGACGAACAAATTTTTCACTCTTTTCTTCAAAAATTTTATTGGCAAGGTTTTCAAACTCTTTGGCAAGACGTTGTTGCAGGGTTTCAATCTCCTGCTTCTGGTTGTTCAGTTTTTCTTCAAGGTTTTGCAATTGGTTGGCCATCCGGCTGTTTTCAGCAGTTAGTTGCAGGGCTTCTTTTTGGGCAATGTCAAACTGCGTTTTAATTTCAGCTACCGTGTTTTGTGCAGCAGCGGCTTGGGCTGCTACCGTTGCCTTTTCAGCAGTCAGTCGGGCAATCTCTTGCTGGCGCATATCCAACTCATCACGCCCTACCATTTGCGCCATTTTGTTTTTGCCCACTAACCAGCCAATAGCCACTCCTGCTATTAAACCTATAATTAGAAATAGTATTTCCATATTTTTGCCCGATTTTTAAGTTTTGCTACCCCGTAACACCAAAGGGCAATATTCGTACTAATTTGGGACATTTTACACTCAAAACACCCACAAAACCTACACGTGCCATTACATTTAAAGGCAGGTTGCTGGCTCGCGTTGTTTGGTTGTTAATGGGTTGCCTGCATTTATTTAGGTGGAAAAAATGGCAATATCCGCCTGCGGGTTTTCACGATGACCCCTTGCATTTTACTTTTAAAGATATCCTGTTTTTTGCTTATAAATATTATTTCAGAACGTTGGAAAAGGCAGAAAAAAACTCAGGTCTTGAGGAGTATTTTCTGACGCAAGATTTTTCATTCCCTGAAAAACCGAAAGGCAGCACTACTATTACCCTAAGCGCAGGGGGTGATTTGATGCCGTATGAGTGGGTGAACCCCGCCGCAACAAAACATTTGTGGGACGAGGTTGGGGATTATTTTTTCGGGGCGGATATTGTTTTTGCTAACCTTGAAACCCCTTTTTATATCAACGAATCGGCATCGTTGTGCCCCGAAGTGATGCTGAACGATATGTACTTTAATGGCTCACCTGAATTGTACAATATTTTTAGCGGTAATGGTTTATACAAAGGATACGACGTACTAAGTACCGCCAACAATCATATGTTGGATAAGGGCGTTGCAGGACTTGAGGACACCCTTGGCTTTTTAGAGAACAAAGAAGTTGAGGCAGTTGGTTCGGCATACAGTAAAGACGATCAGGATAATTTCCCTATTGTAGAGCGGGAGGGGGTGAAGGTGGCGTTTTTGGCCTATACGTACAGTCTTAATAAGTTGTTACCTATTGCAGGCAAAGAGTACATGACTAATTACCTGCCGCTAAACCAACCGGGCTGTGATATTGGTTTAATTGTGCGACACGCAAAGCTGGCCAAAGAGCGCGGTGCTGATATGGTAGTATGTTCGCTGCATTGTGGCTGCGCCTATCAGGCCTATCCGGCCAATCATACAGTTGATTTATACCACCGAGTGTTTGACGAGGCAGGAGTGGATGTGATATTGGGGCACCATCCGCACAACCCGCAACCTATGGAGCAGTATCAATTTACTGACCCTTTTACGGGCGAGGATAAGTTGGGTTTTGCTGTTTACTCATTAGGCGATTTTGTTGCGTATGATTTAAACATTTTTTGTCGCATGCCCCTACTGCTGAAATTTGAAATTACAAAATCAACTGCCCATACGTTTGTATCGGGCTTGCGGGTGTTACCCGCTTATATAGCCGGCAAACATACCGCTAACGGCCACGAATTACGCTTACTGAATTTGCAAAAACTGGCAGAAAACAATTTTAACCATCCTTTTATGGATAAAGTGCTAACCAATGAAGGAAAAATACTGCACGGCTTTTTGGGCAAGCACATTATCCCCTCGCAACATCGTCGCTGGGTTGTGTAGGGTTTAGCTGCGCATTGGCATACAGGTAAAACCACCTGTTTTTACCCATGGTTTGAATTTTCTTACCCAATCTTTAAAAAAAATCAACTTACAGGGATTGTATATTTGTAGCAGCGTAGGTTTTACACACAATACGGACAAATGAAGGTGCTTTTTGTATGTTTAGGGAATATTTGTCGGTCGCCGATGGCCGAAGGAGTTTTTCTTGATTTAGTAAAAAAAGAAGGGTTAGAAGGTAAGGTAATTGCCGATTCAGCCGGTACATCGCGGTACCATGCCGGTAGTTTGCCCGATGCCCGTATGCGTCAAGTAGCCCGTCAAAAAGGTATTGAGCTTACACACAAAGCAAGACAGCTTAGTTTCGGTGATTTTTATGATTTCCACTATATAGTTGCAATGGATGAAAGCAACTATGCTGATATTATTTCAGAGAAACCCGTGAACGATGATCATCGTGCAAAAATTGTGATGATGCGTGAGTTCGACCCTATCCCTGATTCTAATAATGTACCCGACCCTTACTACGGGGGTCCCGAAGGTTTTGAAAATGTGTACTCGATACTACATCGCAGCTGTGAAGTATTTTTGCAGCACTTAAAGGCTGAAATAGCCATGCGTACGGTTTAATTTATTCTCTTTAGAAAATATTTTTAATAATTCGACAGCCCGAACGGTACCATAATACCCCGCAACTTCGTACGTTCGTCGAAAAAATATCCTGTTAAGGGATGTCTTTTTTTTTGCTATTGGCAATTCATCATAATAGTTTATTTTGCATCATAAACTCAAATTACATCCTTACAGTGTTTAGTCTCTATTCCATCTAACATGAAAAAAATCCTTCTTGTATTCCTCTCTCTTTTTTTAATTTTTACTACTGCCTATGCCCAAAAGAAATACCAAGGTTTACTTTGGGAAATTTCGGGTAACGGACTTACAAAGCCATCATATTTGTACGGCACCATGCACGTAAGCAGTAAGTTGGCTTTTCATTTGGGCGATTCGTTTTTTATTGCTCTTAACAACACCGATATGGTGGCACTTGAACTTAACCCCGATACATGGGTGGATGATATGCTTGCCTACGACCCTTATGCTTTTTGGGGCGATGGTATGTTCTACTCAGGCAGGGGGGCTAACGACGGTAAAGAGAAACAACGCCGCGAAGCAATTATGGATGCCCTAAGCCGCGACCCTAGTTTGATTAACTATTATTTATATCGCAGTCAAGGATATACCGGCAATTTTGAAGAAAACACTTATTTGGACTTGTATATTTTTCAGGCAGGTAAAAAGCTGAAAAAAGAAGTTGGCGGGCTTGAAATTATGAGCGAAACCATGATGCTGACCGATGAGGCGCAGCGCAGGCAACGCGAAGAATATAAATATAAGAAAAACAAACGTAACCCCTACAGCTACGATGAAGAGTACGTAAGTTTTGAAGAAATGCTTGAAAATGCCTATCGTGCGGGCGACTTGGATGTTATCGACTCATTAAACGCAGTTGACGGTACCCCCGGATATTTGGAGTATATGCTGTACAAGCGTAACCAAAATATGGCCGACCGCATGGATAGCATTATGCGTGATGCAAAGCGCAGTTTATTTGCCGGTATGGGTGCCGCCCACCTACCGGGCGAAAAAGGGGTGATAGAAATGCTACGCCAAAAGGGGTACACGTTACGTGCCGTAACTCGCGGCGAGCGTGACCCGAAACAAAAAGAAAAGATTGACGAAATGGTGATACAGCGCAAATTCACTACCCAAAAATCATTTGATAACTACTTTGAAGTGGATTTGCCCGGAAAGATGTATGAACTAACCGGTTTTGGCCCTACACGCAGCTATTTCCATCCTGATATGGGCAATGGCAGCTATTATACAGTAACCCGTATTAAAACCTTTAACCGTGAGTTGGAGCAAGACCCTGCTTACGTGCTAAAGGTGGTTGATAGTTTGTTGTATGAAAACGTACCGGGTAAAATACTGAAACAAAAGAAAATTGAGAAAAACGGGTACAAAGGATTTAGCATCACTACCCGCATAGCTAAGGGCGATATCCATCGTTACGAAATACTAATTGCCCCCGATGAAATTTTTGTGTTTAAGCTGGGCGGTATGGGTGAGTTTGCCAAAGGCAAAGAAGCCGACAAGTTCTTCAACTCAATAAAATTAAATATCCCTGTAAAAACCGATTGGAAAGACTTTACCACACCTGATGGTATGTTTACCGTGCAAATGCCGCATGCACCCTTGTTTTACGGCGATACATCGTTGATGGGTATTTTTTACAGTACAGAACCTTATACCGCTGTTGATTTTAACAACGGAAATTTATATACGGTGCACAAAGAGTACGCCTACAGTGGTAGTTCGTTGCTTACGGCAGACTCATTGATGCTTGAAAAGCAGGTGTTTGTAAATGGTGAGCAAAAGTATTATGATGTACTTGAGCGCAACCACAGTGTTGAAGGGGATTTGGCATTTACCGATGTGCGCTACCGTGTTGACGAGAACTACAACATGCTTGCGCGTTATTTTTTGCGCAATGGGTATTTTTACACCCTTTCTGTAAAGTATAAGAATGATAGTGCTGATGCCGAACGATTTATACGCTCAATAAAGTTTGCAGCTCCTCCTTCGTTTACTTATGCACTTCATGATGATACTGTAATGCATTTTACGGTTACTACGGCTGTGCAAAAAGAAGATATGGAGAAGTTGTTGCGTAAGTTTAACAACTTTAAAGAAAAGGAAAAAGCCTACCGCACCTTGCGTGAGAGTCGTGCATTTATTGAAAGCACAAAATCTGAAAACTCTGTAACTGTTACCTATATACGTTACGGTAAATATGTACGCTTTAAAGACAGTGCAACTTACTGGGCTGATATTGAAAAAGCTTACAACAGAGATAGCAGTAATATTATTATTGATAAGAAATTTTACACCAAAAACGGGTTTGATGTATTTGAGATTGACTACACAGATACCGGATGCAGCTATGCTACCAAAGAGGTAAATATGCAACGCAACGGTGTGCTGTATGAAATTCGGTCGTCTTATGAGCAAAAGAAAGGGTTATCAGACTTTAGCAAAAAGTTTTTTGAAACTTTTACACCCAAAGACACCACAATTGGTGGGGATATATTTGGTAATAATGCTGAGCTGATAATGGCTGACTTGAACAGTGCTGATAGTGCCACACGCGCCGAAGCCCGAGAATATCTATCGAATGTGAAGGTGAAGCCTGAACACTTTAAACAATGGATTGTGATGGTTGATACCTTGCAACCCGAGCAAGAAAAGTACTTTGAATTTAAATCGCAACTGATTGAAGAGTTGTGGGAAGTGAAAACGCCTGAGAATATTAACTACCTCAGAGGGTTGTATGAAAAAGCCGGCGATACGGTTACCTTCCAGCTATCAGTGCTGAAAACATTGTTGTATATGGAAACCGATGAGTCTTACAAAGCATTCAAAGAGCTGCTTATCAACGAAACTCCGTTGGGTAATCAATATGAAATCAATTCATTGTTTTGGAGTATTGACGATAGTCTTGAGCTAACGTCCAAGTTGTACCCTGATATGTTAAAGCTATTTACGTTGGATGAATACAAAGAGCGGGTGATAGGTGTATTGGCCAAGTTAGTGGATAGCAATAAAGTTGCTTTGCCTGTGTATAAAGACTTTTTGCCCACGTTGATTAATGAGGCCAAAAACGAGTTGAAGCGTCAAGCTGCCGCAGATGTAGAAAAAGATGAAGACAATAGTTACTATTCAGGCTACGGATATAATAGCAGCAGTCTTTATTTAGGTTATTTGGCTACCATACTTATTAGCCAGTACGACGATAAAAATGTGAAACAGTTTTATGACAGACTGCTGCAAATGAAAGATAACGACTTACGCACTGAAGTAGCCTTGAAACTATTGGATAATAAGCGTACAGTGCCTGATACTTTGTGGGAAAGTATAGCTGCAAAAAACAATGATCGCATCAGCTTGTACGAGACTTTGGAAGAAGAAAAACGACTTAGTCTATTCCCGGCTAAGTACAGTTCACAAGACTCTATGACCAAAAGTCTTATCATACGGTCAGTTACCGGCGGTTATAACAGCAAAGAAGTGGACACTATCGTACAGCTTAGCAAACGTTATGTTGAGTTTGAAGGTGAAAAAGGCTATGTGTATTTGTATAAATATAAGTTGGCTGAAAGTGAAGCATGGCGTTTAGGGATAGTGGGTTTGCAGCCTGCCGATACTACAAAAGTTAATGCCTCAACCCGTATTTTTACTACCGGTGAAAAGGTAAATGATAAAGTAAGTATTGAAAAGCAGTTTACCGTGATGTTGAAAGAGGAGTTGCTGGGTATTGCTATGGGGTATGATTATGACTTTGGCGGCGATGAAGACTATGCATACGATGAAGGTGCAGAATATTACGAAGAGGAAGGCGACTATTAATAGTCCCCGAATAAAAAAGAAAGGCCCCGTCGCAGACGGGGCCTTTCTTTTTTATAAGAAAATCAGGTTGGTACAAATTACATTGCTTCGGCTTCTACCGCTTCTACTTCAGGTACCATACGCTTAAGCATATTTTCGATACCGGCTTTTAATGTAATGGTTGACGATGGGCAACCGCTGCATGAACCTCGGAGTTCCACCTTCACAATACCCTCTTCAAACGATTTAAAAGCAATTGCACCGCCATCCATTTCAACGGCAGGCTTCACATACGTATCCAGCATGTTTTTAATCTTAATCACCGCCTCACTATCTTCACCGCTGGTCTCTTTTTTCTCAACAGGGTTTATAATAGTTGCACCACTTTCAAGGTATTCCTTCACAAACTCTTTCAATTGAGGAGCTATATCAAACCACTCGTAAGTGCTAAGTTTGGTAACGGTAACAAAGTTGTTCATGATGAATACCGCATTTACAAACGGAAATTCAAACAACTTGGTAGCAAGCGGCGAGCGTAACGCTGATTGCCTTGTTTGAAAATCTGCGCTGTCATCAGGCAAAATCATGCGGTTGGCCACAAATTTCATCGTTTCGGGATTTGGGGTGGCCTCAGTGTATATATTTATTAATTCTTTGGTCTCCATTGTGTTCGGTCTTTCTTATTTAGAATTATTCTACAAAAATAACACAAATCTTTGTTTTTAGTTCAGCAACAAATTTTATCTTTGGCACAACGTTTGTTTAAACAAACAATGTTTAAACATTAATTTGTTTTTAACTATGAACCGTAAGAACTTCTTAAAAACAGGCTTTTTATCAGCAGCAGTAATAGGGCTGGGCGGCAAAATAATGCAACTGGCCGGTAGAACCGAAGAAACGGAACATGGAACAATTGGCTACAACCATTTACCCAACAAGGAGATTAAAACAATGAACACTGTATTGCACAAAGCCGAAACCCGCGGACATGCAAACCACGGCTGGCTTGACACCCATCACACTTTTAGTTTTGCAAATTACATGAACCCCGATAGGATGCACTTTGGCAACCTGCGTGTGCTTAACGATGATATTGTTGACGGGGGCATGGGCTTTGGAACACACCCGCATAATAATATGGAGATTATCTCTATACCGCTTAGTGGTGATTTGGAACACAAAGACAGCATGGGCAATGTAGCGGTGATAAAGCAAAACGATATACAGATTATGAGTGCCGGAACCGGCATTTATCACAGCGAGTACAATAAAAACACCGATAACAAAGTAAACTTTTTGCAGATATGGGTTTTCCCAAAGCAAAAGAATATTGAACCCCGCTACGACCAAATAACCCTTGTGGCTGCTGACCGTGATAATAAGCTACAGCAAATTGTATCGCCCCACAAAGACGGTGCAGGTGTTTGGATAAACCAAGATGCTTGGTTTTACTTGGGTAGCTTGAAAAAAGGCTTTACAACCAACCACAAACTGAATTTGAAAGGAAACGGTATTTATGCGTTTGTAATAAATGGTAACGTTACAATCAGCGGCCAGGCATTGAATAAGCGCGATGGTTTTGGTGTATGGGATACTGATGCAATTGATATAACTGCCGATAGTGATGCTGAATTGCTTTTGATGGAAGTACCAATGGCTATTTAACACGATTTACATTTAACAATTTATAACATTTAAAAATTTAAACACAATGGCAACAACAACTTGGAACATTGACAACGCTCACAGCGAAATTCACTTTAAAGTGAAACACATGGTAATATCTACTGTTACCGGAAAATTTAATGAGTTTACTGCTTCGGCTGAAACCGAAGGTGATGACTTTACTACTGCTAAAATAAAATTTGAAGCTAAAACTGCTTCGGTTGATACAGGTGTTGCTGACCGTGATGCACACTTGCGCAGCGATGATTTTTTTAATGCTGAGAAATACCCAGCGTTAACCTTTGAAAGCACTGAATTGGTGAAGAAAAGCGATAGCGAGTATGTATTACGCGGGCACCTTACTATTCGCGACATTACTAAACCCATTGAGTTGGATGTTGATTTTGGCGGTACTACCGTTGACCCTTGGGGCTTAACCCGTGCAGGTTTTGAAATTAGCGGTAAAATTAACCGTAAAGAGTATGATTTGAAGTGGAGCGCAGTAACCGAAGCCGGTGGCCTTGTAGTGAGCGATGAAGTGAAGTTGGTTTTGAACGTTGAGATGGTAAAAGCACAACCTGCTACTGCATAATTTACAGCAACACACAGTATATGTTAAAGCCGGACAAGCTAATTGTCCGGCTTTTTTGTTTTATGCAGGGGAGTGAAGGGCTTTTTTGCAAACTTTAGGACTCCTTAACCCCCTAAATTGTAAATGCATAACTCCCATTGTCAAATTGAGCGCAGCGAAATTTCTTATCTCAACTGTGTGAACATGAAGCTAAACACACATTTCCAATAAGATGCTTCCTTCGTCAGCAGGGCAGGTTTTGTGGTTACTACCTGCACCCAGTCATGTTGAACTTGTTTCAACATCGCATTACCAATTCACGTTAAATACAGATTGAGATCCCGAACCAAGTTCGGAATGACCGCAGCCGCACCCTTCGGCAGGCTCAGGAAATCCCTGCGCACCCCACACTGTCAAATTGAGCACAGCGAAATTTCTTATCTCAACTGTGTGAACACGAAGCTAAACACACATTTCCAATAAGATGCTTCCTTCGTCAGCATGACAGGAGTAAACAATAAAGCCACCAAAACACTTGTGTTTTAGTGGCTTCGCAGCTATAAGTAAAACAAACTATTAATCGCAGTCTTTGCCAGGCTCGCAACTGGGACCGTCACCAACCATTTCAAAAGCAGGCTGTGGGTTGGCTTTTCGCCACTCTTCAAACGATTTGTTAAGGGTTTGTAAGAAAACATTGGGGTCTTGCGCACCCGATACTGCGTATTTTCTATCGAACACAAAAAACGGAACTCCGCGCACGCCTAATTGCATGGCCTCGGTTTCATCTGCGCGAACCTCGGAAGCATAGGCATCGCTATCTAAAACAGCTTTAAGTGCTGCACTGTCAAGGCCTATTTCAACACCTAATTGCAGCAAAACATTCAAGTCGTCCGTGTTTTTGCCTTCGGTAAAATACGACCTGAATAATAGTTCTTCGGCTTCGTCTTGCTTACCATATTGTTTAGCAAAATGGCTAAAACGGTGCGCATTAAACGAGTTAGCTACAACTGCCTTTTCAAGGTGGTATTCAAGTCCTACTTGTTTTGCCATATTAGTTACATATTCGGTCATACCTTGTGCTTCCTCAATGCTAATGCCCTTGTGTTCAGCTAAGTATTGTGTGGTACTTTTAGAAGTATCGGTCACCATATCCGGTGATAGTTCAAAACTCTTCCATTCCAATTCTATCGCATGGCTGTTAGCAAACTGCCCCATGGCAGCTTCAAACTTCCGTTTGCCTATGTAGCAAAACGGACACATTACGTCGCTCCAAATCTCTACTTTCATTTTTTTAGGTATTGTATCGGTGTTAATTTCTGATTTTACGGTACGTGCAACGGATTGCCCCCAAGCAGCGGTATTGCTTAGCAGCAATACAATGGTGATGATAACAGTTATTTTTTTCACTTGTTTGTTGGTGGGGTAATTCAGTATCGCATTACAAACTTACTTATATTTGCTATGTATTTTATAGTACTATGCTATTGTATAGCACTATACTTTTAGTAAGTAACGATGGAACCTGAAATTGTAGTTGAAAATCCTACCCTAACTGAACAGGCATTGTGCCTGCAAATGATTTTACCCGTTAGAGATGCGCTGAATGCATTAAGCGGACACTGGAAACTACCCATCATTGTTTCGGTTTCTTTTGGACCAAAGCGGTTTAAACAAATCTCAAAAGAGGTGAGCGGCATTATGGATAAAATGCTATCGAAAGAGTTGAAAGAACTGGAGGAGAATAAGTTGGTAAAAAGGACGGTGTATGATTCATTTCCACCAAAAGTAGAATACTCAATTACTGAGCATGGTAAATCGTTGAAAAGGGTGATAAAAGAATTGTGTGAATGGGGGACTGAACACCGCAAAACGGTAATGGAGTAAGTACTACTTATCCATGTTCACTTTTTCATCGATAATGTACTCGGGACGGTTTTTCACCTCGTCTAAAATGTTACCGATGTACTCGCCCACCACACCGATGGTGAGTAACTGTACACCTCCAAAAAAGATAATTGTAATGATGGTGCTTGCCCAACCGGGTACGGTATAGCCGCCACCCAACTGCACATACAGCACATATACGGTAAGTATGATACCAATCAATATGCTGATAAAGCCAAGGGTAAGGGACGTTTTAAGCGGCTTTTTGCTAAAGTAAAACATGGCAATACTTGCCAAATGCAGCATTTTACGAAGTGTGTACTTGGTGCTGCCGTGTTGGCGGGCATCGCGGTTATAATGCAGTGGCATTTGCTTAAAACCCATCCAGCTGATAATGCCGCGTATGTATTTATTTTTCTCGCTAAAACCGTTAAACGTATCAATCACCTTGCGGTCAATCAAACGGAAATCGCCGGTATCAGTGTTTAAATCCATATCCGCAAGTCGGTTTAGCAAGCGGTAGAACCAACGGGCGGTTAGTTTTTTAAACCATGTTTCGCCTTTGCGTTCTTTGCGCACGCCGTACACCACATTGCACGTATTTTGACGGTAAATAGCCACCATTTCGGCAATCAGTTCAGGGGGGTCTTGCATATCGGCATCCAGTATCACTGCCACATCCCCTTTGCAATGGGCAATACCTGCCCCCACGGCTGCCTGATGCCCGAAATTTCGTGAAAAAGAAAGCAGCTTTACCACAGGGTTAGCTACGGCAAGCTGCTTCAAAATATCCAACGTGGCATCTTTGCTGCCATCGTTTATAAAAAGCACTTCGTAACCATTGTTCCAATCGCCTTGCATGGCTGCCAACACACGTTGGCAAGCAAGGGCTATCCCTTCCTGCTCGTTAAAGCAAGGAATAATGACCGAAACAAAGGGAGCTGCTTTCATAGATTCTTACAACGGAATATTACCGTGTTTCTTGCGAGGAAGGTTAGCTACTTTGTTTTCCAACATTTTAAAGGCCGAAATCAGTCTTTCGCGGGTTTCTTCAGGCAATATTACCTCGTCGATAAAACCGCGAGCCGCTGCACGGTAGGGGTTGGCAAACAATTCGGCATATTCGGCTTCTTTGGCTTTTAGTTGAGCCTCGTGGTCTTCGGCATCTGCTATCTCCTTTTTGAAGATAATTTCAGCCGCGCCTTTAGCACCCATTACAGCAATTTCTGCCGTTGGCCATGCAAAGTTCATATCGGCACCAATGTGTTTGCTGTTCATTACATCATAAGCACCACCATAAGCCTTGCGGGTGATAACGGTAACGCGGGGAACAGTAGCCTCGCTAAATGCGTATAGTAGTTTAGCTCCGTTGGTAATGATGGCGTTCCATTCTTGGTCGGTACCGGGAAGGAAACCGGGTACGTCTTCAAACACCAACAAAGGAATGTTGAAGCAATCACAGAAACGAACAAAACGGGCTGCTTTTTGCGATGATTTTATATCCAATACACCCGCTAAAAACGCAGGTTGATTGGCTACAATACCTATGCTGCGACCGGCTAAGCGGGCAAAACCTACTACAATGTTTTCGGCAAAGTCTTTATGTACTTCAAAGAAACTGGTATCATCCACCACACCTTCAATTACCTCGCGGATATCGTAGGGTTGGTTGGCGTTTTCAGGAACGATATTTTTTAGTTGCGGCCTCGATTCATCGTGAGGAGTGTAGGGCAACATCGGAGCGTTTTCTTCACAGTTTTGAGGGACATAACTCAACAGGCGTTTCAACCCGTTGATACACTCAACCTCGTTGGCACTGGCAAAGTGAGCCACCCCTGATTTGGCCGAATGTACCGATGCACCGCCCAAGTCTTCGCTGCTCACTTCTTCGTGGGTAACGGTTTTCACTACGTTAGGACCTGTTACAAACATGTAAGAGGTTTTCTCAACCATAAAAATAAAATCTGTGATAGCAGGCGAATACACTGCACCGCCGGCACAAGGCCCCATAATGGCTGATATTTGAGGGATAACCCCCGATGAAAGGGTATTGCGGTAGAATATATCGGCATAACCGCCCAATGATACCACACCTTCTTGTATACGTGCGCCACCTGAGTCGTTAAGACCGATAACAGGGGCACCGCTTTTCATGGCCAAGTCCATCACCTTGCAAATCTTCTCAGCAAAGGTTTCTGAAAGCGAACCGCCAAACACGGTAAAATCTTGCGAAAACACATAGGTAAGCCTACCGTTTACTGTACCGTAGCCTGTTACTACACCATCGCCCAGTACTATTTGTTTATCCATACCAAAATCGGTACTGCGGTGGGTAACAAAGGCTCCTATCTCATTAAAACTGCCTTCATCAAGCAATAGGTGTATGCGCTCGCGGGCAGTAAGTTTACCTTTTTTATGCTGGTCGGCTATGCGTTTTTCGCCACCGCCCAAAAGGGCTTCTTGGCGCATTTGCATCAGTTTTTCGCGTTTATCCATCATGGTTAGTTTAGTATTTCGGCTATTTCTTCTGAAAATTCAACGTTATGGTAAAATGTTTTTACATCATCGTCTGCATCCAGGTTGTCAATCAGTTTGGCAAACTTAGCAGCATCTTCTTTATTTATCTGTTTAAAAATTTTGGGTACGTATTGTAAACCGCTTTTTTGCGGGGTAATGCCCAACTCATCCAGTTTTTTGCTCAACGAGCCAAAGTCTTCACGGGCACACGAGGTTGATACAAAAGTGTCGTCCACTTCCACCTCATCAGCACCGCCGTCAATCAGTTCAAGGGTCAGGGTATCCTCGTCCATGCCTTCGGGCATGGTAAATTCAAATACACCTTTTTGGTCGAATACAAAGTTTAGTGAGCCATTGGTGGCAAGGCTTCCTTCTACTTTGTTAAAGTAGGTGCGCAGGTTGGCAATGGTGCGGTTTAGGTTATCGGTAGTACATTCAATAATAATCCCTACGTTTCCGGGGCCGTATGCCTCATACATCACATCGCTAAAACTTTCTCCCCCTGCACCGCTGGCTTTGTTAATAGCACGGTTTATGTTGTCGCTCGGTACGCTTTGTCCGCGGGCGTTTTGCATGGCCAAACGCAGACGCGGATTGCTATCAGGATTAGGGCCGCCTACTTTGGCAGCCACGTAAATTTCTTTAACCAGCTTGGTAAACAAGGCCGAACGGCGTTTATCAGCTGCCCCTTTCTTGTGTTTTATATTGGCCCATCTGCTGTGCCCTGCCATTTTTTGCTATTTTCTTTTTTTGGTGAAGGGCAAAAATAGGTATTCTGTCTGTTTTATGGGTAGGAACGGCCATAAAACAAAAAAGCCTTGCTAAAAAAGCAAGGCTTGGTAATACTCTTGTTTATTTATTTCGACTCATAAGTTGTTATAGTGGCATAAAACACGCCATCTTCTAACTGATAAGACTCTAATACAATTTTTGATTCAGAAAATTCTAGTATTTTATAAGTTGATTTTAGACCTATCGCTGAAAACATATTAAATCGCGTTTCATCTTCTGCAATTTCCCAGGTCCCTATTGCTGTTAGGTCTGGATCGTTAGGGTTGCATCTACTAAAGCCTTCTACACAATCAAATGTTTTATCTACATAGAATAGAAATAGATTATCAGTACTACAAGTATTTTCTTCGGCAAATAAATCCGTAACTTCTTTTCCGTTAATAAGTTTGGCCGGACGTATGTTTTGGGCTGTCTTTTGCCATCTTTTGTAAAGAAGCATATCTTCTTTTGATGGTGTAGCTGTAATAGTACTTTCGTCAGATTTTGAGCAGGAGAAAATGCTCATCACCATAATGCTGATGCAGGCGATAGCTAAAAGTTTTTTCATGATGTTAGTTAGCGTTTGTAATCTATAGGGCAAGTTATATTTTTTAAGTAAAAATGAATAGAGAATAAAATTTTTTTGGAAAGGATTGTAATTGTGTTAGATAAGCAAAACAATATAAAAACCAACAATACAGCATTGGTTTCTCATTTCCGATAAACGGTATAAAACAAAAAATCCCCTACATACTATGCAGGGGATTTGTATAAATTAACTTGTTAAGCAATTACTTCTTAACAACAATTTTGTCTGTTTTCAATACTGAACCTGCTTGTAGTTGGTAGAAGTAAACTCCTTCGGCAAGGTTTTCAGCGTTAAACTTAACAGTTTGTTCGCCAGCTTCTTGCATACCTTCAAAAATGTTCATTACCTCGCGGCCTGAAATGTCGAACAATTTCACAGCTACTTCTTGAGCAACAGGAAGGTTGTAGCTAATGCTGGTGTTACCTGCAGTTGGGTTAGGGTAAACATTTACTTTACCTACTTTACCGTAGTTTTCCATGGTTTCTTCAACCGATACACCAAAGCTGTTAAACCTTAGGTTATCAACAAACAAAGCTGTGTTTGGACTGATTTGGCTGGTTTGTGTTGGCAACAATATAAAGTTGATGAAGCATGAATCAGGGTTACCTGTTACATTTTGCCTGTAGTTTAGATTCAATGAAAGGTCTGTCCAGTTAGCAGCAGTAGATTGCCCTAAAGTACCAAGTGTTTGGCTCACAGTATCACCGTTGTTCTTTTTGGTTGTGATAACGATTGCCAAGCCTTCACCTTGAATTTGAGGGAAGTACATTGCTGAAAAAGTAAATGATACAGGACGTTGAGTGAATGCAAATCCACCACCGAAATTTCCTAAGAAGTATTGACCTGCGTTGTTGGGGTCGGGAGCATGGAATACGCCTACGAAATAAGTACCTGCGTTTGCATTGCGAACAACAGCACCTTGCTGAGTATTGATGCTGATTGACTGGTAAACCCTGAAGTTATTTCCATTCCAGCCATCGCCCATAACGGTATCGTTATTAACTACGTTCCAAGTTTCAAAGCTGCCGTTAGGGATTTGAGCGAAAGCTGCAATGCTGCAAACAAATAGCATTACTGCTGAAAGTAAAATTTTTTTCATGACTTATGGTGTATGTAATTTAATTGTTAATTGCAAAGTAAAGACTAATGTTTAATAATACACGTTGCCTGCTAAACAAAAATATTTTCTAATTCCTCAACACTTAAGGTAGAAAGAAACGTATTGTCTGTATTTATAAGTGTTTGTGCCAGCTCCAACTTTCGTTTTTGCAGGGTAAGTATTTTTTCTTCTACTGTGCCGCGGGTGATAAATTTATAGTTAAACACGTTTTTGGTTTGCCCGATGCGGTAACTGCGGTCTGTGGCTTGTCTTTCTACAGCAGGATTCCACCATGGGTCAACTATAAAAACATAATCAGCTTCGGTAAGGTTTAAACCCACCCCACCGGCTCGTAATGAGATTAGGAATACCCCTGCACTTTTATCTTTTTGGAACTTATTTACCTCCGCTTGTCGTTGCTTGGCACTGTATGTACCGTCAATATAGCAATAAGGTACGCTCTTATCATCGAGGTACTTTTTAAAAATGTGTAGCTGCTTAACAAACTGAGAGAAGATAAGCACCTTGTGATTTTCAGCAAGTGCTATCTCCAGCTTACGAATAATTTCGTCAAACTTACCGCTGTGCCCCAAGTATTCATCGTTCACTAATAAGGGATGGTTGGCAATTTGGCGCAGCATCATTAAGCCTTTTAGTATTTGCAGTTTCGATTTATTAAGACCAAACTCAGTTACCGATTTCAATATCTGATTACGGTATTTGGCTTTAGTAGCTTCATAAATTTGCTCCTGCTCTTCGGTCATCTCACAATAATATACTTGCTCATATTTCTCAGGCAGGTCTTTAGCTACCTGCTCTTTGGTACGGCGCAGTATAAACGGGTCGATGATTTTTTGCAGGCGGTTCCGTTGCAATTCGTTCCCGTTTTTCTCAATCGGGATAACAAACTTCTCACTAAAGAAGGTGAAGTTACCCAGCAAACCCGGGTTTAGGAAGTTCATTTGTGACCAAAGGTCGGTGATAGAGTTTTCAACCGGAGTACCTGTAAGTACCAGCTTGTTACGTGCTTGTAAACTGTTTACAGCCCTTGCTGTTTGCGAAGCAGGGTTTTTTATGAACTGACTTTCATCCAATATCACATAGTGGAAGTTAAAGTCCTTTAATATGTCAATATCCAACCTTACAACACCGTAGGTGGTGATTATCAAATCGTAATGCCTGAAATAAGCAATCTCACGGTTGCGGTAGGTGCCCGTGTAAATAAACACCTTTAGTCCTGGTGCAAAATGTTCCGCCTCGCTTTGCCAGTTATATATCAGCGAAGTAGGCAATATAATAAGGTTGGTATGCCTGTTTTTTTGGTACGAAACAACTTTGGGCGGTAGCGAAGGCATTTCTATAGTCCCTGCATTGCCAAAAAGGTCAAGCTGGTTAAGGGCAGCTGCCTTTTTAGCCCCATCGTCAAACAACAGTGTTTGCCCTTGTGCAGCTTCGGTTTGTATGGCTTCCTCCAGCACAGGGTTTTGATCGGCAAGGTCGGCCTCGCGTTGCAGCATGGCAAGGGTTTGTACAGTCTTTCCCAAACCCATATCATCGGCAAGGCAGCCCCCAAAACGGTTTTTCTGTAAAAAGTAAAACCAGTTATATCCCTCACGTTGATAAGGCCTCAGCTCGCCCTTAAACCCTTCTGAAAGCGGTTCGCCTTCGTGCAGGTGTTTAAAATCAAGCTTCGAAAGTTTGTCTTTCAACTCTTTACTATCGGCCGGCGATTGTAATTCATCTATCAGTTTCCAGTGGTGCTTGCGTATGCGTATCCCGTCGCCGCTTTCGCTAAACTCAAGCAGGCTGCTGTATTTTTCAAACCATTCCTCGGGGATAATCGCAATTTCCCCATTGGGCAAGATGTATTCACGTTTACCTTGCAAAATGTAGCTACGCAGTTGTATAAACTGCACTTCGTAAGTGCCAAACTTCACCACAGCCATCACATCAAACCAGTCTTTATACTCGTTTACTTGTATTGATAAGGTGCTTTGGCCGATAAAGTATTTACTGTTGTGCGTGTCTTGCTCAATTATAAATTTATTGTCCTTAAGCAGTTTGCTGTATTCGTTCAGCCATTGTATGGCTGCATACGGGCTTTTACTCCCATCAGGACGACGCACGGTAAAGGAACAACCTTCAATCAGCTTTAAGCCTTTTGAGGCAATCAGCAGCTTTTGATGTTCTTCCCATTCCTTGGGTCGTTTCAGGCGTTTAAAGATGTAATTATCGCCTTCTTTTTCAAGTATTACTGAGATACGCTTTGTAGCGTGGTAAGGAAACTCTTGCTTGTTGTAGCGGAAATAAAGGTTCAGCCTTACTTCATCACCCCAACCGTCGTCAATCTTTAAAACGGGTATCCCTACTAATGATTCGGTTTTTATGTCAAACCCAACGGCGTGCACGTCGAATTTCTCTACCAACGGCACTACAAACTTTTCAAAGTACTTGGCCTCGGTAGCTTTGGGTATCATAATAAACCGCTTGCTAAGGAAGGGCAGCAGTTTATTACCGTCAACGTTCTTTTCAAAATTATACAGCATACCGTTTACCAGCATCCACGCGGGGCGGGTGGTAACCATTATACCGTCGCGCTGAGAAAACTCAACCCGTTCGTTATTGTATTTTATAGTAGGGAAGTAGCGGACTTTGTCATCGTCGCGCCTGAAATGAAACAATACCGATGCTTTTTGGGTAGCCACTTTCACCACTTTTGAGGTGGGATTACCTTCTTTGCCCAATATAAACAGCTTTTTTCCGCGCAGCATTTCAATGGCCTCGGCTACACGTTTTTCAATGTAGGGGCGTATGAAACTTTTGTTTAGCTCTTCGGTAAAGTGTTTTTTGAAAAACTCGGCAGGGCGTATGGTGGCTTGGGTATGGAATTTTTTTACAATTACCTCTTGATCCAGCTCTCCCAATAAATTCACCAGCTTACGGTCGGTATCGTCTACCCCTTTCTCGTAATAATCAATAGTGGTATTAAACACCTTTTGATGGGTGAGTGTGTAATTGCCCAATGTGTTAATCTGCACCACATGCGGCTCTATGAGCAGCCCGAGATGGGGATGATCAACAAGGGTATATACCAATTCAAAAGGTTGTGTATTTACTACTTTCAACTCCGTACTGCTTTTTTACATGCAGATTAACCGTGCAAGATAGGCCAAACAGACCTTTGGCTACAAGTATGTGGAAAACAGTTTTTAGTAACGGTTGGCAATATTGAGGCCAACTATGTAACTGTCAAGGTATTTGATAATGAACAAATGATAGGTGAAGAGCGGGGTACGGTTCAATGGCTCTTCTGAGTAGATAGGGCACGAGTATCCGCTTTGCTCTACAATATTAGCATAATCATTCGGGTCAAAAAATTCATTGTAGGGTAAAAATTTCCACTGCAACCGTTGCCTGTTTTTTTGGCTGAAGCGTTTATCGGCAAAAGCATTGTTTTTTACCTTACCATCCCACGTCTTAAATATTTTTTTAGCCTCTGCCAAACTGGGGCCTACATAAAACTCAGCAAAGTAACCGAAGGGCATCGCCAAATTTTCAGGAATGGCCTTTATGTAGGCGTTACCTGCCCCTGTTATCATCACATTAGTTTTGTAGATGGTTTGGTTGTAAAGGTCTTTAGTAGCTTGGCCGCGTATCAGAGAGATATCGTCTAAAAGTCCTTTTTCTATTTTCTGAAACTCATTTTTCAGTACAGGGTCTGCTTTCTTTGCATCGACTTTGTAGGGAACAAAACGACGGCGCACATCGCCGTATATTTCTAAATTTATTTGCCCTGTTGAGTGGAACGAATCAGCATCAATAGTAGGGTAGGTGCCCCACATACGGATAAAAATTTCCTCCACCGTATCGCCTTCTTCATAATGGTAAGTGTATAGCAATGAGTCGCCGCGAGGGTTACGTTTTAAGCCTGAAAGACACCCTACAAGGTTGTAGTCCATTTCTTGCAAGGCCATCAACACCGAAGCCGAATCGGGAATATTGGGTATCATACACTCGTAATACAAGCCTTCAATGCCGCGCGAGATTATCTTTTCGTACTCAAAAAAGGCAAGGCCGAATGTGGCGTCGTAGCGGTCTTCGTTCGCAGTATTTAGTAAGTAAATACGGTCGCGCCCCGTTTGCTGCACAAATTGCTGGTTGGCATCGTTAACCACATCGGTAATACCAATGCAGAAAAAACTATTGGGCTGGGCCTTGGCAACGGGCAACAGCGCGATAAAGAGTACAACGGTATAAAGGGTACGTAAACAGGCTTGCATTTTTTGTAATTATACAACAAAGATGCCTGAAATGGTATAAAAGTGGCCTTAGTGTGAAATAGGGATTAGTTGTTGGTGTTTACAGATTAAAAATTAGAAGCTCTAATACGCATACGACTCGTACCAACCGAAGCCGTACGAAAGGAAGTTGTAGTTGCAATCGCACTCAATGTTGTTATTGCTTTCGGTAAGCTCAATGTGTGCATACCCATATTGTGATGTGTAGGGAAGTAATTTGTAATTACCCACAACGCTTTTGCCGTTTACCGTAAGTTTATCAATATCATTCATTTTAAACAGCACAGTTACGTAATAACGGTTAATGTGTTCGGTTTTCATGGTGGGTAGTATCGTCTCGCCGCTATACCCCAACAAAGGTTTCAACACCACGTATGAGGGGTCGCCGCGTTGGTTATCGCACCGTGAACCTATGGTGTATTGGCACACCATTATATTATGGCTGCTGGTTATGTACACAGGCTCTTTCAGTTCCAGTTCAATAAACTTTCCGGCTTTGGTTATCTCTTTGCGCTCGCCATCTACATCCACCCACGTATTATTTTCTTTGGCCATAATACGCACCACATATTTTTCGCGGGTATCAAAAGGTACGGTCGCAAATTGATGTCCCCAGTTTTGCACGGGTAATAATTGCTCAAACAAATGGTCGCAACTTTGGCAATAACGAGGCACATAGGCACAGGTATTCCCGCCGAACACTGCCAGCTTTTTGCCGTTTACCTCTTTTATATAACTGCCGGTTAAATCCTTTTCAGACTGAACAATGTGGTACTCGCCTTTATTAAGTTTAATCGTATAGGTTTGATTAGTAGGTTGTTTATCAGAGTTTTTGTCTGTATTGCGCAACTCCACCACCGTACTGTCTTCGGTAGCCATCACCAAGTATTGCGAAGGGTAACCGCGTTTTACGGCAGCATAGTGCATAATATAATACTCGCTACCCAATGATTTTATAGGGATAACCACCGTAGCATCGCTAGAGGCACCGCTACTGTTTTTAGCTACAATCATCACATCGGCATCGGCCTCAATGTATAGTCCTTTGTTGGTGCTTTTTCCTTCTTTCGATTTAAAGGTATATTCTTCGGGGATAATAATATCAGTAACACCGCCCGCATTTACTTGGAAAGTTTGCACCCAATCCTTCTCACCGCGAGAGTCTGCCGAAACTCCTGCCAGCTTTACGGTAATGGTAGCATTTACTGATGAGGTAACGTGCAGCGAAAGTTCAAACTTATCCTTACCCATCTCGCTTTGCAAATACCCCAACCAAAAGCTGCGGCCTTTGTAAGCATCGGGGGTATTGGCTGCGGCTTGTTGGGTACCCAATAAACACAGCAATACCAAGCACCCATAAAAGCAGGTATTTAAAAATTTAGCTTTGTGCAGTAAAAACACAATAAATACGTGTTAAAAAACATGCAAAATTACCTTGTGCTTTGCAGCGTAAGGGTTGCACATTAATAACACCTGTGGAAAACAGTGGGTAAAATCACCCTATTTAAAAGTATCGTTTATTTTGCAATAAGCGTTTGTAAATCAACGCCTGTTAACCCTTGCAAATCCTGTAATTGCTCGTTGGTTAGGGGATGATTGGGTATCACCTGGTAGGCTGCTAATCCTACCTTTGCAGCAGCATTAATATCACGGTCAGTATCACCGATAAGGAAGGATTTCTCAATTTCCACCCCATATTTTGCTATGGCTTTTTCAAGCATCAAACTATCGGGCTTCCTGCACAAACATTGGCTTTTCAGCGGATGATGCGAACAGTAAAATATCTCAGTAAACGTAACGTCGTAAGGCAAAAGGGTATCCGTCAGTTTTTTATGTATAGCAAAAAGGTCGGTATGCGTGTATAATTCCTTTGCAATGCCTCCTTGGTTGGTAATTACAAAAAAATTGTAGCCTGCTTTTTTAAAAACCTGCATAAAAGGAGCCACCCAATCATTCACTTCAAACTCATCGGCGTTTACAACATAGCGGCCCAGTTCGCGGTTCAATACCCCGTCGCGGTCAAAAAATACAGCTTTCATACTTCGGCAAAAATAGTATAGTAAATTAAAAACCTGCTACCGATTACTGAGAAATAGTGAATGCAGAACCCTTTTACGACAAGGGTTCTCACTTAAACTTAGCAACCCTGTTTTACATTTAAGCTAAAAAAAGTTTAATTTGCGGCTCATAAAAATACAGCTACCAATAAGGTTTTATACACATATAAGCATTTATGGAAGATTTAAAGACAATATTAGACGGTACAAAGGCCGCGATGGACAAGTGCATTAGCCACACCGAGTCTGACTTTGCCAAAATACGTGCAGGAAAAGCCATGCCCAATATGCTGGATGGTGTGGTGGTAGATTACTACGGTGCCCCAACACAGTTGGCGCAAGCTGCAAACATTACCACACCCGATGCCCGCACCATTATTGTGCAGCCTTGGGATAAAAGCCTGATAAGTGCTATCGAAAAAGCGATTACAGATGCCAATTTGGGCTTCAACCCCCAAAACGACGGTTCTGTGGTGCGCATAGCTGTTCCGCCGCTTACCGAAGAAAGGCGTAAAGCATTGGTGAAAAATGTGAAAAACGATGCTGAGCAAGCTAAGGTAACCATTCGTAACATCCGTAAAGACAGCAACGAGCGTCTTAAAAAATCACAAAAAGACGGTATGCCCGAAGATGTGGTGAAAGACGGTGAAACTAAGGTGCAAACAATAACAGACCAATACATTAAGAAGATTGATGAGTTGATGGCTGCTAAGGAAAAAGAAATAATGACCGTGTAAGCACATTGCAAAAGCTCATTACTAAAATATTCACGCGCAAAACGCTGAAATATGTAATTATTACAATTTCGGCGTTTTTGCTTTTAGCCACCATCGGCTACTTCTCGTTACGTAATTATATACTGCAAACCGCCCTGCAAAAAGTAAAGGGCAGTGTTGAAGCCCGTACCCATCTTGTTTTTAATGTGGCGAATGCCCGTTTTGCAGGTATCAGTACAGTTGAGCTGAGTGGTATAAGCCTTGTACCGCAAGGTAAAGACACGTTGTTTACCACCGATACCGTTAGGGTTTCAGTAAAATTGTTACCTGCTTTGCTGGGTAAGGTTCGCTTGGGCTACTTACAGGTGGCTAATATACAACTGTACCTTCGTAAGGATAGTTTGCAAACCAATTTTAGAGGCTTAATGAAGCCCGCAAAAAAGCAGGAAAAGAAAGAAAGTGTCAATGAAGACTTTTCGCAAACGGCATTTAACTACGTAAAAACTTTACTACGCTATTTGCCCGATGAAGTACAGGTAACCAATGCATTGTTACGCATTAAGTACAACGACAGTTTACAGCACATTACGCTTTCATCGCTGCGTTGGGTAAACGATGATTTCAAAGCAATCATCACCCCACAACAGGGTTTTGGTGCCGAGTGGGTAGCAGAAGGCTTTTTTGATAAACACAATATTAAAGGTGAAGTTACGCTGCACGGCCCTGAAGGGATAGATGTGTATTTGGCCGGCTTGGTAAAATCAGGCCTTGGGTTTAAGAAACTGCACCTGCAAATAGATAAGCTGGATTATAAGAACAAAGCTCTTGTGTTTGAAGGCAAAGGGAATATTGACAGTTTACAGCTATACAATGCCCGATTGGCGACTGATACGGTAGTATTTGGCAAAGCAGGGGGTAACCTTGCTATGCGCATCAACCGCTCTTATGTGATTGTAGATTCAACATCGGTATTTAGTATCAACGACATTCAACTTTCAACCTTTGTTCAATTCCCCATCGGGAAAGAAAAACAATACGCTTTATCGCTAAAAATGCCGTCAACCCCGTCGCAAAAGTTCTTTAACTCACTGCCCGCGGGGATGTTCAACAGCTTTGCCGGCATACAAACCAAAGGCAATCTTTCGTACCGTTTGGATTGCAGCATGGACGGCAGTATGCCTGACAGTTTGAAGTTTGAATCGGAACTGAAAAAAGAAGGTTTTGACATTGTGAAGTACGGGGCGGAAAACTTTGCCCGCATCAACGGTTCGTTTATGCACACGGTGTTCGAAGGCGGCAGCCCGCTGCGCAGCTTTATAGTTGGTCCTGAAAATCCCAACTTTACTCCGCTTGACCAACTTGGCCCGCATTTTAAAAATGCCATATTAACCAACGAAGACCCTTCGTTTTTCCACCACCGCGGGTTTATTCCGCAGTCTTTCCGCGATGCGATAGTGGCCGTTTACAAAGCGGGGTTCAAATTTGTACGTGGCGGCAGCACTATTAGTATGCAGTTGGTAAAAAACGTGTATTTGGAACGTAAAAAAACCATTGCCCGCAAAGCCGAAGAAGCACTGATAGTATGGCTGATAGAAAACAATCACATCAGCAGCAAAGAGCGGATGTTTGAGGTGTACACCAACATTATTGAGTTAGCTCCCGGGGTTTATGGAATAGGGGAGGGCAGTGCCTTTTATTTTGGTAAACGCCCTGCCGACTTGACAATGGCAGAAGCCATCTACCTTTCAAACATTGTGCCTCGCCCTAAAGCGTTTAAATACGGGTTTGAAAAAGACGGCACACTGAAAAACTGGCTGATTGAGAAAACTAACCTTGTGGTGCGCCGCATGGTGCAACGCGAGTGGATACCCGCCACTGATACATTGGGCTTTAACCCTCAAGTACAGTTAAAAGGCCCGGCTAAAAACTTTATTATCCCTTCGGATACAGTATTAATAAATCCTACGGATACCATCATAGAGCCGGTGGATTTATTCTAAGAGTTTTATCATTTAATAGGAATAGGGTTGAAACCCTATTCTGTTGAGATTACGCTGCGCAAACGGACTTAAGTCCGTTTG
>OFDN01000179.1_pt1 | contig 60528 bp, 44 predicted proteins | sample 1520971 | NCBI WGS metagenome assembly OFDN01 (sample SAMEA94257418, study PRJEB24077) | hot springs metagenome | biome: Aquatic biome; feature: Geographical feature; material: Water | place: India | collected 2012-06-12 | depth 5 m
CGCCAGCAAACAGGGCTCGACGGAGTCTCGCCCCACCACGAAGCGGCGACGGGCTTGCTGGCTATCTTGGCTGGCCCAAACTCCGGCCGTATGAACGGCAACGCTCCGATTGACGAGCCGGGCCGGAAGAACCCGGCCGCCGGAGTTCCCTTTCGCATGGGTGAGTCGAACATCGTCCTGCTCACGGTCACCACAGAACATCGCGCTCCTTGGCTGGCCAGGTCGGAAGTTCACCGCCTAATCCATCAGACATGGCAGGAGGCATCCGCATGGCTGGTCGGGGACTACCTGCTGATGCCGGATCACCTGCATTGCTTCTGTGCACCGCACGACCTTCACTTCGATATCGAACCATGGATCACCTACTGGAAACGGGAGCTGCGCCGGAAGCACGGCCGGGCCGAATGGCGGTTCCAGTCACGCGGCTGGCATCATCGCATCCGGGACGCCGCGCACTACGCGGAGAAGTGGCACTACGTCCGCGAAAACCCCATCCGGCACGGCCTGGTGGCGGACAGCGATCAGTGGCCGTTCCAAGGCCGGGTGCATGAACTGCGGTGGTAATGTTTTCTGGTGGGGCGAGACTCCGTCGAGCCCTCTATCGAGCGGAGCGAGGCGAACGAAGTGAGTATCTGCCTTCTGTCCTGCTTTCCCCATCGACACTCACTTCACTCGCACCAACTCCGCCAGAAAACAGGTCTCGACAGCGTCTCGCTTACCACGACGGATGCCACGCCAACCAAACCGGCGCTGGAATTCGGCGGCTGCTGGCCTAGCCTCCGCCCATGTTCAACGGTGCCGAAGTCACTCCGGCGGGTGTGGATCAGTTCCCGCTCCGCCGTCCCGTTCTGCCGCCCGACCAGATCGATGCCCTTTCGCGCGACATCCTCGCCCTGAAGCGCAAGCTCAACGCCGTCATCCTCGCGCACAACTACCAGGTCGCGGAGATCCAGGACGTGGCGGATGTCGTCGGGGATTCCCTCGGCCTGTCGCAGTATGCCGCCCGCACTGAGGCGGACGTGATCGTCTTCTGCGGCGTCCATTTCATGGCGGAGACCGCCAAGATCCTGAACCCGGACAAGCTGGTGATCCTGCCCGACAAGGACGCCGGCTGTTCGCTCGAGGAAAGTTGTCCGGCCGACAAGCTCGCCGCGCTCCAGGCGACGAACCCGAAGTTCTACACGGTCACCTACATCAACTGCAGTGCCGCGGTGAAGGCGCTCAGCGACGTCATCTGCACCAGCGGCAACGCGGTGAAGATCGTCAATCACTCGCCCAAGGACCGCGACCTGCTCTTCGTGCCCGACGAGAATCTCGGCGGCTGGGTGATGGAACAGACCGGCCGGCCGATGACGCTCTGGAAGGGCAACTGCTACGTCCACGTCGAGTGGACCCACGCCGCGATCACGCGCATCCGGCAGCAGCATCCCGGCGCGCCCGTCGTGGCGCATCCCGAGTGCCCCAAGGCGGTGCGGATGCTGGCTGACGAGGTCTGCTCGACCGAGAAGATGGTGACCTGGTGCAAGGCCACCTCGGCCAAGAGCATTGTGATCGCCACCGAAGCGGGCATGCTCCACCGGCTGAAGCGCGAATGCCCCGACAAGATCTTCATCCCGGCCCCGACCGACCGGTGCGCCTGCAACGAATGCCGCTTCATGAAGCTGAACACGCTCGAGAAGCTGCACGACTGCATGGTGAACCTGGCCCCGCGCGTGGAGCTGCCCCGGGACATCCTGGAACGTGCCCGGCGTCCGATTGAACGGATGCTGGAGATCTCGGCGCTGCCGAACTGAGCCCCGCCGGCTCAGCCCAGATACGGAATGGTCAGCGGTCCTTGCGGCAAAACCGCAACCCGGGCCTGCGGGCCGAACCGCTCCAGTTCCTCGCGCACGGCTGCCGCAATGTCGCGGCAGGGTTTCAGATGCGCTGCCTTCACGGTCTCGTCGGACATCTTGGTATGGAGGAGAACCTTGGCCCGCCCCTGGATCAGCGACTGGATGTGGGCCTGCCATTGTTCGGGACGAACAAATCCGGGCGACGCCAGCAGCGTCAGAATGCCCTCCGGCGAACCGCCTTCGCGCAGCAGCTTGTCGAACGGGCTCGCGGCCGGGACGCCTTCGCTGCACTCCGCCGCGAGGATGATCGTGCCGCCCGGCGCCACGATGCGCGCCGCGGCGCTCATGCCCTTCACGCCCTGATACAGGTTCATGTCGAGCGGGTAGCCGGAGTTGGTGGTCACGACGACCTCGAAGGGCCGGTCCACCTTCTGCATGGCCGAGCCACGGACAAATTCGCGGCCCGCCCGGTGCGCCGCCAGGAGGTCGCCGGCGAAGACGTTGGTGATCTGCCGGTGGTCGTTGAGCGTGACGTTGAGCAGGAAGCTCGGGCCCACGCGTTGGGCGATCTCCAGCAGTTCCTCCCAGAGCGGATTCCCCTCGCAGATGCCGAAGGTCGCGCGCGGGTCGTTGAGGTTGTCCCACCCGTGGTTGCTCATCACGGTCTCAGTGGCGGCGACGCCCGGCATGAGCGCCTTGGGACCGCCGCTGAAGCCGGCGAAGAAGTGCGGCTCAATGAAGCCCGTGAGAATCCGCACATCGGCCTCGACGGCGATGCGGTTGATCCACGCGGGTATGCCGGTGCGCGTGGTGCCCAGCTGGACGCAGGCGTCGTGGTTCTCGGGCTCGTGGTTCACCACCCGCCAGTTCGCGACGACCTCGGGCGTGAGCATCTTCTCCAATTCGGCCTGCGTGTTGGGCCGATGGGTGCCGAGCTGGTTGAGGAGCGTGACCTGATCCCGGCGAACGCCTTGAGCTTCCAGATACGCCAGCAGCCAGGGAATGAGCCGGTGATTGGGCGTGGCCCGGGTGATGTCGGTGAACAGGATGACAATTTTGGCGTCGGGTTTGAGCCACTCGCGCAAGGGCGCGGCGCCGATGGGCTTTTCGAGCCCTGCGAGAATGGCGGCCCGTTCATCGGCCAGCCCGGGTCGAAACGACGGCTCGATGACCGTGGTCCGTCCGTCCGGAAATTCGACGGGTAGCTGGCCCTGACCGTAGGCGAGGTGAACTTGCATGGGCGCAGTATGGGCCGCCGGCCAGTCCGGCGCCAGACTCGCCCAAGCAAAACGCCCGGCCGTGAGCCGGGCGTTTGGGGCGCAGACGACCTGTCCGCCACTCAATACGGCGGCGCCTCGAACCCGATGCCAGCCACGAGTGTGCGGATGCGCAGCAGATACATGTCGGCCGTGATGTAGAGCGTCTGGCCGTCGTCGCCCCAGCCGCAGTTGGCCGTGTTCTCGCCGGTCAGGAGCGAACCGAGGTGTTTGCCTTCGGGGCTGATCACCAGGATGCCGCCGGGACCGCTGGTCCAGAGGTTGCCCCTGAGGTCAACCTTGAGCCCGTCCGGCCCGCCCTTGCGGCCCTGCTGCGCCAGCGGCTTGCAGTCGAAGAACACGCGGCTGTTGGCCAGGGTTCCGTCCGGTTTCACGTCGAAGGCGCGGATGATCGGCGCGTTGCCGTCGGACTGGTTGACGTAGAGCGTCTTCTCGTCGGGCGACAGGGCGATGCCGTTCGGGAAGGTCATCTCGGTGGTGAGCAGGACGACTTCGCCGGATTTCCGGGCGAGATAAACGCCGTTGAACATCAGTTCCTTGAGCGGCGAATCGTTGAGGCCGTTGAGGCCGTAGGGCGGATCGGTGAAGTAGAGGTCGCCCTTGCGGGTGACCACGAGGTCGTTGGGGGAATTGAACCGCCGGTGCTGGAAGTGCGGCACCACGGCCTCAAATACGCCGTTGGTGCCCTCGCGCCGGACCAGCCGGGCGATCTGGCGGTTGCCGTGCTGGCAGAGCAGCAGGTTGCCGCCGCGGTCGGTCGCGAGGCCGTTGGAACCCAGTTCACGGTCGTTGCGCGAGTGCCCGGTGTAGCCGCTGGGATTCAGGAACACGCCCAGGCCGTCCGCCTCCGACCAGCGGTAGGCGATGTTCTTCGGCACGTCGGAGAAGACGATGGCGTTTTCGCGCCGGAGCCAGACCGGACCCTCCGACCAGTCAAACCCCTCGGCGAGGCGCTCCATCTCGACGCCCGGCGCCACCAGCGAGTCGAACTCCGGCGCCAGACGTTCAATCGAGCCGTGACTGGGCCACACCGGCACCTGCTTGCGGACGGTGAACTTCTTGCCCGTCTTCTTGATGTTGGAAATGGAGCCGATGGGGGCAACGCCGGTCTGGGCCAGCGCCGAAGTGAGGAACGCGGCCAGCGCCGCGGTGGCGAACAGGATTTTCATGCGATGGGCAACGCTAACCGCCTCCGGTTGGCCCGGTCAACCGGCAGGCTCGCCAGGCGTGCCCCGCCGCTTGCCAAGCGCGCCGCCGCGTCCCTGACTTCCGTGGTGCAGACGCTCCCTTCCGGTTACAGCTTCCGACCCGGCCGCACTTCCGACGCCGAGCCCCTGCGAACATTGGTCTTCGCCTGTCTGCGGGAATACGGACTGACGCCGTCTCCGGACGGAACCGACGCCGACCTGGCCGATGTGGAACACCACTACGCCGGCGCGGGCGGCTGGTTTGAGGTGCTGCTGGATCCCGCGTCCACGGTGATTGGCTCGGTTGGGCTGTTTCCGGTCCGCCCCGGCACCGTCGAGCTGCGGAAAATGTATCTGGCGGGAAGCCACCGCGGCCGGGGCCTCGGACGTGCGCTCCTGGAACGCGCGCTGACGGAAGCCCGACGGCGCGGCGCGGTGCGGGTCACGCTGGAGACGGCCACGGTCCTCCAGGAAGCCCTCCGCCTTTACGAGCGCGCCGGCTTTAGCCGCCAACCCTTCGCGCCCCATGTCTGCCGCTGCGACACGGTGATGGAACTGGAGCTGCCGCTGGAGCGCACGCGCGACGGATTCGCGATTTCCACCGACCTCCGCCGGTTCAACCTGGCCCAGGTCCATGCCCTGATCACGGCCACTTACTGGGCGGCGGGCATTCCCGAAGACACGGTCGCCCGATCAATGGCCGGCTCGCTGTGTTTCGGGCTGTTCCACGGCACCGACCAGATCGGACTGGCCCGGGTGGTCACGGATCGCGCGACCTACGCCTACCTGTGCGACGTCATCATCGCAGAACCGTTCCGCAGACGGGGTCTCGGCCGCTGGTTGATGGAAGCCGTGATGGCTCATCCGGATCTCGCGGGCGTGCGGCGCTTCCAACTGGTGACCCGCGACCTGCACCCGCTCTACGCGCAGTTCGGGTTCAAGCCGTCGGACAACCCCGCCGGGCACATGGAACTTCGGCGCCCTCACATCTACAGACAACAGTCGGTCGCGCCAGTTCGCCAACTGAACGCTTCCGACTCTGACCCAATTGACTGATTATATACAGCCAGTGCGATGGTGATTTTCGGTGATTCCCGGCATCCTTCGGGTTTTCCCATCAGCGAAGTCCAGCGTCCCCAATAGGACTCTGACCACCCATGGGAAAATTACAACTCGCTGGCCGCGAATCCAAGCTGCACATTTTGCTGAAGTCGTCCCTCTGGCGGTGGCATGGGTGCGCCCGCTGATTGTCGATATACTTGGGTTTCATAATTCAAACCATGAATGGATTCATTCGCAACTCGCCATGCCACCCAGTAGAGGGTGTCAGTGATCGATACCTCCACAGTTTTGGGGGCGAGTTGGCGAGCCCAGTTGTTCCACCCGGGGGCAGAGCGCCCTGCCACCTGCTGTTTTCCATCGATACCGACGACCCGCTGTTCCCGATCCGACTTAAGGGAACGCGCATATTACCGCTGATCTACTGCCCGCAATACAATGCTGCGGCCATGTCATACCGGGTGGAGAACGGTCTGATCACGGTCGATTGGATCGAACGTTTGGAGTGGTATCCGGATTTTCCGTATGACAATTACCCGCTCAGTTTTCCCCGCCGTTCGGTAACCCTCCTTTCCTCCGACCATGGCGAACTTGCCCGACTCGAACAGGCTGACGAGGACTACCACTGCAACGAGACTCGATTCGGTGGGTGGCATTGGCTTTGCCAAGGCGTGCCCACCGTTGAGTGTCGAAATCCGAATTGCCGAACGGGATCGTTGGATGTGTTCGGAGTGGTTTACAATGAACCCGTATCCGGCGTCCGGCTATGGGATCCAGACGCAGACTGGTGCGATATTGAGATCATCTACCAGATTTGCAGCTGTTGTTCTTCCATTCAGGTTTGCAATCGCTGCACCTAAAGCTTCAGGGAGGCAACAACTGACCGATCGATCCAAGCCCGGTGACAACGCCCGTGATTCGGCAACGAGCAGATAATGACCAGAATATCAGCGCAATTGTTCGGTTCGGATAAGCACCCGACTTCAACCGACTACTCCCCATCCACCCGCTCGATCTTCGCACCGAGCTTCCGGAGCTTGTCTTCCATCCGTTCGTAACCGCGGTCGAGATGGTAGATGCGGTGGACCTGCGTGGCGCCCTTGGCGGCGAGTCCGGCGATCACCAGGGCGGCGCTCGCCCGCAGGTCGCTCGCCATGACCGGCGCGCCGCTGAGCGGTTTGCCGCCCTTCACGATGGCGCTCGGTCCCTCGATGGCAATGTCGGCACCCAGACGCATCAGTTCGGCGACGTGCATGAAGCGCGACTCGAAGATGCGTTCCGTAATCACGCTGATGCCCGGCGCGAGCGTCATCAGCGCCATGAACTGTGCCTGCACGTCCGTCGGAAAGCCCGAATACGGCAGCGTCGTCACGTCGGCCGGTTTGAGTTTGCCGGGACGGGTCACCCGCAGCGCACCGGCCTTGCGCTCCACCTTCACGCCGGCCTCGCGCAGCTTGTCGAGCACCGCCGCGAAGTGTTCCGGCCGCGCGCCGTGGACGATGACGTCGCCCTTGGTCGCGGCCGCCGCGCAGATAAACGTGCAGGCCTCGATGCGGTCGGGGATGACCTCGTAATCGGTGCCGTGCAACTCCTTCACGCCGGTGATGGTCAGCGTCGGGCTGCCGATGCCGGTGATCTTGGCGCCCATTGAGACGAGGAAGTTCGCGACGTCGCAAACTTCGGGTTCGCAGGCGGCACTCTCGATCACCGTCACGCCTTCGGCTAGGGCCGCGGCCATCATGATGTTCGCCGTGCCGAGCACGGTGGGACCAGCCCGGCCGCCGAGGAAGATAGTGGTGCCCTTGAGCCCCTTGGTCTTCGCCCGGATGTAGCCGCCCTCGATGTCGAGCTTGGCACCGAGCGCCACCAACCCCTTCAGGTGCAGGTCAATCGGCCGGGTGCCGATGACGCAGCCGCCCGGCAGGGACACGCTGGCCTCGTTCAGACGCGTGAGCAGCGGCCCGAGGATGCAGATGCTGCCGCGCATCTTGCGGATGAGGTCATAGTCGCCGAAACCCTTGATGCGCGCGCACCGGATCGTGAGCGTGCCCGCCTCGAACGACACGTCGGCCCCGAGCGATTCGAGGATCTTGACCATGAACCGGACGTCGCTGAGGTCCGGCGCGTTGCGGATGACGCAGGTGTCCTTGGTCAGCAAGGCCGCGGCCATGAGCGGCAACACGGCGTTCTTGGAACCGGAGATGGTGACTTCGCCGCGCAACGGCGTGCCGCCCTGGATGAGAAAGCTGTCCATGTGAGACTGGGCCCGGACAGCGAGCCGCGGCCGCTGGGTCGGCCTTCAGTCGCGAACGGGTGAACGCACGATGAGAACGCGGTCGCGGTCGGACAAGTCTTTCTCCACAGCATCGACCTCCCAGCCGGCCCGGCGGAACAGCCCGGCCACCGCCGGCGCCTGGCCATCGCCGAATTCGGCCAGCAGCCAGCCCCGCGGTTTGAGCCACCCGGGGGCCTCCGCCGCCAGGCGACGGTAGCACTCCAGGCCATCGTCGCCGCCGACCAAAGCCAGCCGCGGGTCGTGGTCGCGGACTTCGGGCTGCAGCGTTTCCACTTCGGCGGCCGGAATGTAGGGCGGGTTGGTGACGATCAGGTCGAATCCGGAGTTGGGAGTCCGGAAATCGGAACTGAGGGCGGCAAAGCCGTCGCCGCGGTGGAACCGGATGCGGTCGGCCAGCCGGTAGGCGGTCGCATTGGCGCGGGCGATGCGGAGGGCATCGGGCGAAAGGTCCAACGCATGCACCTCCGCCACGGGGACGGCCTTGGCCACCGCCAGCGCCAGGCAGCCCGAACCGGTGCCCCAATCGAGCACCCGGGGCACCGAATGGTCCCGCAGCCGGGCCACGGCGAGTTGGGCCAGCACTTCAGTCTCGGGCCGGGGCACCAGCACGTCGCGCGTCACGTAGAGCTCGAATTCGAGAAACGGCGCCCAGCCGAGAATGTGCTGCAGCGGTTCGCGCCCGGCTCGCCGGTCCAGCCAGTCGCGGAGCTTCTCCCCCTGCCCCGGCGTCAGCGGCTCGTCCCGGCGCATCCACAGCTGAAGGCGCGGTTCATCGCGGAGCTGCGCGAGCATCATCTCCACCTCCAGCCGGCCGGACTCGATCCCAGCCGAACCCAACTGCGCCTCCCCGGCCACGATGGCTTCACCCACGGTCATGGGGGGAAGCGTCGGCGGGCCGGCGGGGCGGATTCAAGCGGAGTTGCACGGCAAAACTATCCCGGGATTGGCAACCGCGGGGCCGGCATGGTGAACTCTCGCCATGAGCGACGTGGCAACGCAGACCGATTCGCCGCCGGAGATGGAGCGGCATGAGGCGCGGTTCGCGGTCCTGGATTCACCGATCGAGGGGCGCGGGGCCTTTGCGGTGAAGTTCATCGCGAAGGGCGAGACCATCGCCGAATACACCGGCGAACGCATCTCGAAGACCGAATCCGACCGCCGCTGCGAGGAGGGCAATCCCTACATCTTCAATGTGGACGACGAGTGGGACCTCGACGGGAACGTGCCCGACAACGCCGCCCGCTTCCTGAATCATTCCTGCGATCCCAACTGCGAGGCACTGGACTACGACGGGCAGATCTGGATCGAGGCCATCCGCGACATCCGCCCCGGGGAAGAGCTCACGTTCAACTACGGCTACGGCCTGGAAGACTTCCGCGACCACCCGTGCGGCTGCGGCAAGCCGAACTGCCTCGGCTTCATCGTCGCGGTGGAGCACCAGGAACAGGTGCGCAAGGAACTGGCGGAAAACCCGGTCGTCGCTGAGGACGCGGAACCGCAATAGTTCGGCCGCCAGTTTCGACCGTGCGTTCCCACCGGGCGCATCTTTTCACTCGGGCTAAAAGTCGCCCGCCTGCTCCTTCCCGGGCTGGAGCGGCGGCTTTCGAGCCGCCGGACTAATCCCCGGAAATCGAGGCGGCTGGAAAGCCGCCTCTCCGGACCATGAATCAACGCTCAGCGAGAAAGTCCTCCAGCAGCCGCGATCAAAAGAGACGCCCGTCAGGCTGGCTCCGTGATTTTTCGCTCCCCGCATTCCGTTCCGGCGGTTACCCAATGGGCACCGCGGGAGGCGGTCTCCTCCGCCCTCCGCCCTGAACCTGTTGCCTCATGACTACGAAACCGCTGACCGCACCCGAACTGAAGGAACTCTCCGACGGACTGCACCGTCTCTCCCGCAACCTCTGGTGGAGCTGGGATCAGGAAGCCCAGGAAATCTTCCAGGAGCTGTCCCCACGGGGTTGGCAAAACCTCTACCACAATCCCGTCGCCGTCCTGCGCGAGGTGTCGGATTACGAATTGCAGGTCCGGCTTCAGGAAGCCGGCTTCGCCGACCGCGTGCGCAAGGTGCTGGGCGCATTCAAGGCCTACCTCGGCGAACCGAACACCTGGGCCGCCCAGCACGCCCCGCAGCTGGCGAAGAACCCGGTGGCATATTTCTCCGCCGAGTTCGCCTTCCACGAGTGCCTGCCCATCGCCGCCGGCGGTCTCGGCGCCCTGGCTGGCGACCACGCCAAATCGGCCAGCGACCTCGGGCTCGGCTTTGTCGGCATCTCGCTGTTCTACCGCGAAGGCTACTTCCAGCAGGCCATCAACCACGACAACTGGCAGACCGAGCACTACAACCTGCTCAATCCGAAAAACCTGCCGCTCGACCCGGTGCTCAACGCCGACGGCGATCCCCTGGTCTGCTCCGTGCGCATCTTCGGCAGCACCGTCAACTTCCATGCCTGGCGGGTGAACATCGGGCGCGTGCCGGTCTATCTGCTGGATACCAACCGGCCCGAGAACGAGATGCTTTACCGCGACCTCACGACGCGGGTTTACGGCGGTGACCACACCACGCGCATCATGCAGGAAATCCTGCTTGGCGTCGGCGGCGTCCGCCTGCTCCGTGCGCTGGGAGTGCAGCCTTCGACGTTCCACATGAACGAGGGTCACGCGGCCTTCCTGACGCTGGAGCTGATCCGGGAGAAGATGGCCGCCGGAAAGTCCTTCGAGGAAGCCGGCACACTGACGAAGCAGGAATGCCTGTTCACCACCCACACGCCGGTCGAGGCGGGCCACGACCGCTTCTCGCAGGACCTCGTCCAGATGGCCGGAGGCAAGTTCGCGACCAACCTCAAGCTCTCGCCGGCCCAACTGCTCGCCCTGGGCAGCGAGCATCCGGAAAATCCGAACGCACCGTTCTGCATGACCGCCCTCGCGTTGCGGTTCTCGCGCGCCGCCAACGGCGTCAGCGAACTGCACGGCGCAGTGAGCCGCGAGATGTGGCAGCACTTCTACGGCGCCAAGACCCCGGCGGAAGTCCCGATCGGCCACATCACCAACGGCATCCACCTCGTCGGCTGGATCAAGGGCCCCGCCCGGCGGTTCTGGCGGCGGAAGTTCGTCGAACAGGGCGGCCGGGAGCAGGATTTCGTTTACGACGCCAACACCGCCGAGTTCTGGCAGAAGGTCACCGATCCGGCCTTCACGAGCGACGAGGAGATCTGGGCCCTGCGCTACAAACTCCGGCGCGAACTGATCGAGTTCGCCCGACGCCGGCTGCTGCTCCAGGGCCGCAGCTTCAACCAGGGCGACTTCATCACGTTCGACGGCATGCTGAATCCCGACGCGCTGACAATCGGCTTCGCCCGCCGCTTCGCGACCTACAAGCGGGCCCCGCTGATTTTCGACCAGTTCGAGAACGTCGTGAAGCTCGTCCGCGACCAGAGCCGTCCGGTGCAATTCGTCTTCGCCGGCAAGGCGCACCCCCGCGATGACGCCGGCAAGGCCTTCATCCAGAAGGTCATTCACCTCAGCAAATACAGCGAACTGAAGGGGCACCTCGTGTTCCTGGAGAACTACGACATCCATGTGGCCCGGCAGATGGTGGCCGGCTGCGACATCTGGCTGAACAACCCGCGGCGCCCGCTGGAGGCATCCGGCACCAGCGGCATGAAGACCACCCCACACGGCTGCATGAACCTCTCGATCATGGACGGCTGGTGGCGCGAAGGGTTCGACGGTGAAAACGGATTCGCCATCGGTCCGGACAGCCATCCCGCCGACATCGCGGAGCAGGACCGGGTGGACAGCTTCAACCTCTACCAGGCCCTCACGGAACAGGTCATTCCGGCCTTCTTCAACCGCGATGCCAATGGCATCCCCCGCCAGTGGATCAGCAAGATCCGGCACGCCATGGTCACGCTGGCGCCGCAATACAGCACCTGGCGCATGGTGCAGGAATACACCAAAAAGTATTACCTCACGCGCTGAGTCGCGGACGCCCCCGAGCCCGGCCCCCTGCGGCCGGGCTCCGGGCTGGAACGACCATGGCATTGCCCGCCCCACGAAAGGTCCGCGACGGAGCGGAGCCGGATTCGCAGGGCGGCAGCCGGGCCCACTGCTCCCTCCCAAGGCAGGTCCGGACGTTGCCGAAGCGGCCAGCCCCGGCCCTACACGCCTCAATGCTTGACCGGGGAACGGTCCGAAAGGACGACCTGGTGGTCCGCTCTGCGGACTCCAAGGGCATGGAGCCTCACTTCATCCGGAAGGGGTCTCCGCTCGAATGACCGCAGCCGCATTGACCCGGCGGTGCCCGTCGCCACAGCCTCCGGCATGGCCAGTTCCGATTCCGAAGCCATCGCCCAACTCCGCGAAGCCGTCCACCTTTCCCCCAAGAACCTGCCGCTCCGGCAGGCGCTCGCCGATGCTTTGCTGGCCGCCAGCCGGCCCACGGATGCCGAGACCGAATACCGCGCCGGACTGTCGTTGGCCCCGGAACACGCCGGCCTGAAGCTCGGCCTCGCCCGCGCCTTCCATGCCCAGGGCAAGCACAGCCACGCCCTCGTGGTCTGCGAAGACCTAGTCAAACGCCCCGACTGTCCACCCCGGGCCTTTGTGCTGCACGCGCGCATCCTCGCGGGCATTGGCGAAGTCGAGCAGGCGGTCGAGCAATACAAGCGCGGCGTGGAGAAGGATCGTTCGGTTGCCGACGAGGAGTTCGCCCAGCGCCTTGGCATCCGGATCGAACCCGAGGCCGCCGAAGACGAGGACGACGATCCGTTCGGCTCCGACGACGACAGCGAGCTGGTGGACGGGAAGCTCCGCGCGTCCTGGCAGGGCGAGGATGAGGCGGAAGCGCCCGCCGAGGTGGAGCGTCCGAAGATCCGTTTCGACGACGTGGGCGGCATGGACGCGCTGAAGGAGGAGATCCGCCTCAAGATCATCTACCCGCTCACGCACGCCGACATGTATCGCGCCTACGGCAAGAGCATCGGCGGCGGCATCCTGCTCTACGGACCGCCCGGCTGCGGCAAGACCCACCTCGCGCGCGCCACCGCTGGGGAGATCAAGGCCGGCTTCATCAGCATCGGTATCCACGACGTGCTCGACATGTGGATCGGTCAGAGCGAACGGCGGCTGCACGAAATCTTCGAGCAGGCGCGCCGGAACCAGCCCTGCGTGCTCTTCTTCGACGAGGTGGACGCCCTCGGTGCGAGCCGCAGCGACATGAAGCAGTCCGCCGGCCGCCACCTCATCAACCAGTTCCTCAGCGAGCTGGACGGCGTGAAGTCCAGCAACGACGGCCTGCTGATCCTCGGCGCCACCAATGCCCCGTGGCATCTGGACTCCGCGTTTCGCCGGCCGGGCCGCTTTGACCGCATCCTGTTTGTGCCGCCGCCGGACGCCGCCGCGCGGGCCGCCGTGCTCCGTCTGCACCTGAAGGGCAAGCCCTCGGAGGACGTGGACTACGACCATGTCGCGAAGAAAACCGACGGCTTCTCCGGCGCGGATCTCAAGGCCGTGGTGGACGTGACCATCGAGAACAAGCTCCGCGAGGCGATGAAGTCCGGTGTGCCCGCGCCGATCCGCACCAAGGACCTCGTAAACGCCGCGGGTGCGCTGAAGCCCACGACGCGGGAGTGGTTCGCCACCGCCCGCAACTACGCGCTCTACGCCAACCAGGGCGGGGCTTATGATGACATTTTGAAATATATCCAGTAGCCGTGCCAGCGCCGCAGCCAACTGTCGTTACTGACCAAGCCAGCGCGAAATGCTGCTAGGTCAGTATTTAGCCATTCAGTTGATCACTGACAGTCGCAGGAATACGTCACCATCTCGTCTTTGTAGGCAGCTATTCCACAACTTGCAGATTCCAACAGCGTCGCCAACCGCCCCATGACTTCTCTGAGGTTTCGGAGACTGACATCCTGCAATCCAGCAAGCGTCGGCGTGCGGCCTCTCTTGTGCTCCGGGTATCGAAAACACTCCGAGTTGGCATCTAACAGGTCGAATTCGAGGATGCACGCCTCCGCTGCATCCAACACTTCTTTTGAGCCGTCTGGCCAAACCATCTGCAGAAGGTTGCGACACTCCGTCCACAGCTTCCGAAGCCAATGGACATCCCGTTCTTGGCTTGGCAGGGGCCCCAAAGTGAGAACAAAACGCGAGTTGATGATCAGCTCCTTCAAGCGCAGTTCAAGGTAGTGCCGATACAGGAACGCGACCGGATACACGAAGGAATCCATCCCTTGGCGGGTTTCGATAACGCGATCAATCAGTGCATCCGCAGCGTCTTTGTAGGCCGTGGCGTAAAGATCCCACCTGTCGGATTGGAGATACCTGATTACTGCGTTGTGAGACGGGTCTGAGTCCCCTTTAAACAGTTTATCGCCGGGCAGGGGCCACGCCACGTCCGGAGGTGAAAGTTCAGGCTGCATGACTCAAACGATTTTCGACAGGCCCTGCCCGTCCAACTCCTCGATCTCCTCTGCCAGTCGTCGCGCTTTCCCCTCCAGTTCGGCCGTTTCCTTGTCCAACAACTCGCGCCGCTTGGTGGCGATTTCATCTAGGAAACTCGCCCGCCGTTCAACTAGGTCGCACAGCTCGTAGTCCGGGCTTTCCTTAAGCCGGTTGAGCGCTTCCAGAACGGACATGATCTCCATTTGAAGGGTCTCGTGCAGGGAGCGCAGCTCCGCCAACTCCGCTTCGTCGCGGAAGTCCAGGCTGCCCCAGCCTTGGCGCCGCAGGAATCCCTCCGGGTCATCTGCAATCTCCCGCAGCGTGGCGATGTCGCCCTCGTCCTTGGCCCGGTTGATGGCGCTCGTCAGTTTCACGTAGGTGTCCAGCTTGCCCGGCTCGTGGGCGAAACGATCCGGGTGATACATCTTCACCAGCTTGCGCCACAGGCGGCCCAGTTCGGCCTCTTCTTCCGGGGTAAGCTCCGCCTTTTGGGCGACTGCCGCCTCCGCCTCCTCGTATTCCCGGTCAGATTGTGCCCTGGCCTGCTCGTAAGTCTGCTCTGCCTGTTTCGCCTCCTCCTCACCGCCCCTCAGGAGCGATTCAAGATACCGCTGGCGGTAATCCACGATCAGCCGGAGGCGATCCCGCTGCTGGTAATGGTCCCGGAGCAGCCGGAACAACCTGGCGGCCACCGAATCCACCCGCGCCCTTACCCGGGCGTGCTCCACCTCCAATTCCGCCAGCCGCATCCGGGCTCCCGCGACCAACTGGCGCAACAGGTCCAGTTCCGGGTGGGTGTAGATGATCACCGCCACGGTCGAGTTCCGGCCTCCTGGCTCCGGCCGCCGGCGGTCGCCTTCCGCTTCCTGGGTGGCGAACAACGTCGGCTCCGCGCTCGCCCGCCGTTCCGCCTGCACCTGCTGCAAATACCACCGCCCCATTTTCGCACTGCGGGCGTTGGTGGAACCGGCCAACCATTTCAACCACGCCAGCAACTCGGCATCCCGGCGCGCTTCCTGAAACAGCCGGCCCTTGTGTTTCCCAAAGCTGATCCGTGAGGGATACCACTCCTCGCGGGTGTAGGCCGTCACCTGATTCCAAGTAGCAAGTTGGCGGTGTTCCGCCAGCGGCCGAAGCACCTGGCTCAGCAGGTCCGCCACGGTTTGCACGTCGCCCAAGGCGGTGTGCGCTCCCCGCTCGGGGAGACGGTAGAACTGGCGGAGGGTCTGGAGCTTGCAGTTGCCCGCCGGCACTGGGTCGAGCAGTCGCTGGGCGAGCCGCAAGGCACAGAAGCCCTCCGACCCAATCGGGGAGAGGCCCAGGCGCTTCCACTCCGGGCGCAAGACGTCTTCCAAATCGTAGCTCAGGTTAAAGGCTACCAACGGCAGACCGCCCGCGTAGCCGGCGAATTCGCGGTAAACCTGAAGTGCCGGCTCACCGTCCCGCTCCAGAATCTCCCTGGTATAGCCGTGAACCCGGGACGCCTCGGGCGGAATCTCGGCATTCTGGTTCAAGAGCCGGCGAAAGGGTTCGCCTTCCGGTTCCCAGCCCCGCATGCGCTGCGCCGCCAATTCCACCACGTAAATCGGCGCGGTCAGGCCGGTCGTTTCGGTATCGAGAAGAATCCAAGGCGTGTTGTTCATGCGGCCAGTCGTCAGGTGCCTCGTTTCATTTGTTCGAGCAGTTCGTCGTAAGCGCATTTAGCGGCGGCATGACCTGCATCGGCAGCCTGGCGAAACCAACGCAATGCCTCAAAGTCGTCTCGTGGCAGTCCTTTGCCATCGCGGTAAGCAAGTCCCAGCTCATACTGAGCGTAATCTTTCCCCTGGTCGGCAGCGCGACCGAACCATTTCGCTGCTTCTTCGAGATTCTTAGGCGTGCCTTCTCCCCATGCACAGGCACATCCAAACCTGAACTGAGCCCACGGGTTACCTTGGTCAGCAGCAAGGCGATACCACTTCACCGACTCCACCGTATCACGAATAACGCCCTTGCCGGTCTCGTAAGCATCTCCCAGTAGGACTTGCGCAGAGCCGTGTCCCTGATCGGCAGCCAAGCGTAACCACTTTGCCGCCTCTTGGGGATCTTGCGGGACGCCTTCACCCTGTAGGTAGGCTACGCCCAAGCTGAATTGCGCCTTGTCGCTTTTTTGTTCGGCAGCAAGAAGGTATAGCCTTACAGCCTCAGCCGAATTCTTTGGCACCCCATCGCCTCGCTCGTAGCACAGGCCCAAATTGACCTGCGCACGGAAGTCTCCTTGATCGGCCGCTTGGCGATACCAATCTACCGCTTCGACCATATCTTTCGGAACCCCTGCACCGTTTGCGTAACGACAGGCTAGAGAAAACTGGGCGTCTGCATGGCCCTGTAACGCGGCCCGGCGCAACCAAATCGCTGCCGTGGACAAATCTTTAGGAACACACACTCCTTCCGCATAGGCACAACCGAGCAGCCACTGGGCTATCATGTTTCCTTGCCGGGATGCGCGGTGCCACCATCTGAGGGCCGCATCCAGGTCTTTTGCGAAGGTTAGTCCCACAAAATATAGATTCCCCAACTGCTGCTGCGCAGCGGCATTCCCGGCCCAGGCTTTTGCCACCAATTCACTTACTTCGTCAGGCAGGTTGGTCTCCGTCTGGTTCTCCTCCGCGGCGCGGGAAGATTCACGGCGGCCGAGACCAATTTGCCCCGGACGGACCAACTCCAACGTCTCGGCCACCATCCGTTCCAGAATGTGTTTCTGACCCGAAAGACCGGTCTCCAGCACCGTCGTGGTCCGGCGCACCAGATTGAGGCTGCTTTGCTCGTCCATGCTTGCGGTAGGGCGGCATGTTGGCCATCCACCGCCCCGTGTCTATCCCTCAACCGGCGGAAGCACAGACCTGTCTGTGCGTTTCTCCCCATCACCCGGTCACTGCGAAACTGGAGCCCATCCCTTGACGCCGCTCTCGACGTGCGATTACCCCCTGCCCATGAAGTCCGCCACGACATCTTCCCGGGGAACCGCAAATCGCCGGGCGTTGAGCCCAGGCGGCAACGGCGTTGCGGTCCGGTCCCGCGGGAACATCCGGTTGGTTCCGTTGCGGAAAGCTGTTCGAGCCTCCCGCTTGAAACTGCTCCGTAGAGCCGGCCAGTTCTCGGTTTTCTCCGGCGGGCAACAGGTCACGCAAGACGATGTCCGCCGCTTCTTGGAGGACGAAACGTGAACCCCAATCACTGGCAGCGGAACACCAGTTAGCCTCGGCCGAATCGGATGTTTCTCCATCCTGCTTCAACTTCCCGACCTCCCGACTAATCCATGCCCGCCGACTCCCTCGATGCCCGTTTTGCCCGCGCCGAACTGCTTTTCCAGCAGTCGCGCCACGAACTGGCCGCCCACGAACTGCGCCAGATCCTCGCCGTCGCGCCCGAGAATCCGCCGGCGCATGCGCTGCTGGCGCTCTGTCTCGTCGAGCAGAAGCAGTTCGACGAGGCCCAGCGCGAGGCCGAGGTCGCCGTCGGCCAGGGCCCGGACTTCGCCTTCGCGCATTACGCCCGGGCCCGCGTGCTGGAGGAGCGAAATGACTTCGACGGCGCCGCCGCGGCCATCGGCGAAGCCGTCCGGCTGGAGCCGACCGATGCCGATTTCCATGCCCAGCACGCCCAGATCCGGTTCAACCGCCACGAATGGGCCCTCGCCCTCGCGGCCGCGGAAACGGGCCTGCAGTTCGATCCGGAGCATGTCGCGGCGAACAACCTCCGAGCCATGGCGCTGGTAAAGCTGGGCCGCCAGGCCGAGGCCGGACAGACGATTGACGCGACGCTGGCACGCAGTCCGGAGAACTCCTTCACCCACGCGAACCGCGGCTGGACGCTGCTGGAGTCCGGCGACCGCAAGCAGGCGTTGCACCACTTCCAGGAATCGCTCCGGCTGGATCCGACCAATGACTGGGCCCGCGCCGGGGTCGTGGAGGCGCTCAAGGCCGGCAACCCGATCTACGCCGTCATGCTGCGCTATTTCCTGTGGATGCAGAAGCTCAGCCAGGGCGCCCAATGGGCCGTCATCATCGGCTTGTTCGTGGGCAACAAGCTGCTCGGCGCCTGGGCGGCCTCCAATCCCGCGATGAAGAAGTGGGTGCTGCCCATCCAACTCGTCTATCTCGGGTTCGTGCTGCTCACCTGGCTCGCCCAGCCGATCTTCAACCTGCTGCTCCGCCTGAACCGCTACGGACGCCTCGCGCTTTCGGAGGAGCAGACGCGTTCCGCGAACCTCGTGGGCACCTGCCTGTTCACCGGGCTGACAGCGCTGGGCATCGCCATCGCCGCCGGCTTCCCCCTGTGGCTGATCGTCCTGACGCTGGTTTCGTTCGGCCTGGCGCTGCCGGTGTCGGCGATATTCAAGTGCCACGAGGGCTGGCCCCGCAAAGTGATGACGGCCTATGCGGGCGCGATGGCGCTGACCGGTTTGGCGTCGGTGGTGCTGGTCGCGGCCAATCAGCCCACCGGCATGGCCCTCGCCGGACTGTTTGCGATGGGGATTTTCATCAACGGATTCCTTGCCAACATCCTGATGAGCCAGCGGCCCAGGCGCTGACTCCTGAACCTGCATGTCCGACTTTGAAACCATTCGAGCCGAGGCCGTTCGCTACTGGGAGCGGAAGCGGCTCTGGTATAACGCCGCCCTGGTGGTCCCAACGCTCCTGGGCCTGGCTCTCGGCGGTCTCGCGAATGCCCTGGATGACCTTCCAAGCCAAGTTGGCCTGGGTGGAATGCTCGTCGCGTTGCTGCTCCTGATCGTGGCGGCCAACTTGGTCTTCTGTCTCGCCTACGCGTTCGAGTTTCTTTGGGGCAGCCGGGGCAGACCGATGGCGCAGCTTCGGCTGGCGCGACGTTTGGTTTTCGTCGCCGGGCTGCTGCTGGCCGCCGTGCTGGCATTGATCGGTGGCGTCAACTTGGCCTACCTCCCGGTTCATGGCTTCCGCATCCATTAGCCACGTGCCTTCAGCGTCTCAATTCCCGCATGGAACTCCGTGAATTTGCCGAGCAGGTGCTGTTCGCAACGACGCTCGCGGACAAGCTGGCCTGTCCCGGGGAGATCACCGACGAATGCCCGGGGCCGGCGCTGACGACTCCGGCGATGCCGGGGCGGCCCACCGCCCTCGCGTTCAAGCCGCAGGGCACCGGCAAGGGCGAGTTCCCGGGCACACACCGGCTGGAAAACGCCTCCGAACGCGGTCGCCTGCTCCACTTCTTCGCGAACCACGAGTTGCTCGCCACCGAACTGATGGCGCTCGTGCTCCTGAAGTTTCCCGACGCTCCGGCCGCCTTTCGCCGCGGAGTGCTCCAGACACTCCGGGACGAGCAGGAGCACACGCGCCTCTATGCCGAGCGGATGCGGGCCTGTGGACTGGAATTTGGGGACCTGCCGGTCAGCGGCTTCTTCTGGCGGGCCGTGTCGGGCATGGCGAGCCCGATGGATTACGTCGCCGGCCTGAGCCTCACGTTTGAGCAGGCCAACCTCGATTTCGCACGGCACTTCGCCCAGGGCTTTGCCGCGGTCGGCGATGCGGAGTCGGCCGCCCTGCTGGAACGGATCTACCGCGATGAAATCGGGCATGTGGCTTACGGCCTCAAGTGGTTCAGACGCTGGAAAAACCCGACGGCGACCGATTGGGACGCCTTCTGCCAGCAACTGAAGTTTCCGCTCACCCCCAGGCGCGCGAAGGGGTTTTCGGTGAACTTCGCGGGACGGAAGGCGGCCGGCTTGGACGCGGACTTCATCGCCCACCTCGAAGTCTATTCGCAGTCCAAAGGGCGCACCCCGAACGTGTATTGGTTCAATCCGCTGTCGGAAGCGGTCATCGCCCAAGGCCGTTCGTTCACGCCGGTCCGGGCGCAGGCGGAGTTGGTGGAGGACCTGGCCAATCTGCCGCAGTTCCTTGCCCGCGAGGACGACGTGGTGCTCGTGCCGAAGCGGCCGGCCGTGGAGTTCCTCAGCGGACTCAAGCGCGCCGGCATCCCGCTGCCGGAGTTCGTCGAACTCGAATCCGGGCGCCCGCCCCGGACGCTTTCCGACCGGAAACTCGGCCAACTCCGGCCTTGGGCTTGGGGACCGGACAGCGTGGAGGTGTTGGCTCCGCTCTTCGCCCAGTGCACGGCCTCGCCACGTCCGCCGGAAGCCTGCGTCAACGACCGGGTGAGCCAGCTCTACTCCAAGGCATGGAGCGCGGAGTTCCTGCGCCAGTGGACCGAAGAGTTCGCCAGTTCAGAACTGGCGATCGGGCAGCGTTTTCTTTGTCCGGTGGCCGACATCGGAATCGCGGTTGTCACGGTCGAAGACGCGCTGGCGGCCATTCGTGGGATCCGCGACCGCGGACATCATCGGGTCGTGGCCAAGCGGGCGCTGGGACTGGCCGGACAAAACGCCCTGCGGCTGTGGGAACCGGAACTGTTGCCCAACCAGATCCGCTGGCTGGAAGGCGTTTTCGCCCAAGGCCGCACGGTCGTCATCGAGCCGTGGCTGGAACGGGCCGCCGATTTTTCCGTGCAGACCGAGATGACGGACCGGGGTCTGGAACTCGTGGGCTACGCGGAGCTTCTGAACGATGCCCGCGGCCAGTTTCAGGCGAACACGGCCGCGCCGGACTTCACCCGCCGTCTGCCGGCAGCCGTCGCGGAATGTTTCCGCGGCCAGTCGGACTTTGCCCGGATACTTCCGCGACTTTACCCCGAACTCCTCCTGCCCCAGCTCGCGAAGCATCTGGATGCCATCGGCTTCCGCGGACCACTGGGCATTGACGCCTTCGCCTATCGGGATGGCTCCGGAGCCCTCCGCCTGAAACCGGTCGTGGAGTTCAATCCCCGCTACACGATGGGGCGTGTGGCGTTGGAACTCATGCGTTTTGTGACTCCGGGAAGCTCCGGCGAATTCCGTCTGGTCAATCGGGCCCAGCTTCGCGCAGCGGGTGCACCTGACTTCACGGTCTTCGCCAACCAACTGCTGACTTCCGATCCGCCTGTGCTGGAGGGAATTCCCAATCCGCGCATCCGCCGGGGAACGGTTTGCCTCACGGATTCCCAGACTGCCAAGTCATGCCTCGCGATCTGGCGCGTGTCCGCTGGCGGCGGCGCCTAAGGCGTCCATTCCGGCAGCGCGGGCCCCCAACAACCCAAGTTCCATTCATGCACCGCTACCCCAGCGGTGCTTCTGATTCATTTCGGCAGGATGGGCAAAAAGCGACAGCGGCAGTCTGGCCGAAAACTTAACTGAAAAATCTTTCAGCAAACGATGACCCTGATTTTGAAGGGGGTTTACGCCGTGTGCCGACGGGCGGGGACGGCCGTGGCACCACCGGTGCTTAAGGAGGGGCAGTCCGGTTCGCGTGTCGCAAATCAACCACCCCCAAGGGTGCATGCGAGACCGGTCAGGTTGGTTAGAACGGAACTACGCCATGAAGAAAATCGAAGCGATCATCAAACCCTTCAAACTCGAAGAGGTGAAGGATGCTCTCCACGACGTGGGCATCGAAGGCATGACTGTCAGCGAGGTCAAAGGCTTCGGCCGCCAGAAGGGCCATACCGAGATCTACCGCGGCAGCGAATACACGGTGGACTTCCTGCCGAAGATCAAGATCGAGCTGGTGGTGGCCGACAACAAGGTCGCCGCGGCCACGCAGGCGGTCGTAAAGGCCGCCAAGACCGGCAAGATCGGGGACGGCAAAATCTTCGTCTCCAACGTGGAAGAGGCCATCCGGATCCGCACCGAGGAAAAGGGCGAGGCCGCAGTCTGAAACCCACTTTCAACCCTGCACAGCAATCACTCCCATGAAGAAACTGCTATTCCTGCTAGCCTGCCTGCTCCTGGCGTTCACCGCCGTGGATGTCCGCGCCGCCGACCCGAGCGTCGAGGAACGTTTGGCGGACATTGAGGCCTACATCAACAACGGCGCCCGTGCCACGGCCGGAAACACCAATGTGACCACGAAGATTGCCGGCCCTGGTCCCGGTCATAACGCGTGGCAGATGACCTCTACGGCCCTCGTGCTGTTCATGACGCTGCCAGGCTTGGCGCTGTTCTACGGCGGTCTGGTGCGCAAAAAGAACATTCTCTCGGTGCTCGCCCAGTGCATGGGCATCGCCGGCCTCGTGACCATCCTCTGGTGGGCCTGCGGCTACAGCCTCTCCTTCGGCGCGGGCAATGCATTCATCGGTGACCTCGCCTACAAGTTCCTCGACGGTGTCAATCCGGGGGCCGTGGGAGCGGGCTATCACTGGATCAGCGATTCCATGTGGGCGATGTTCCAGCTCACCTTTGCGATCATCACTCCCGCGCTGATCCTCGGCGCCATCGCCGAACGCATGAAGTTCCTCGCGGTCCTCGTGTTCGTTGCCCTGTGGATGTTCGCGGTTTACTTCCCCTTCGCGCACATGGTGTGGTCCACGACCGGCTTCATGTGCGGTCCGCTGAATCCGGGTGCGACCATCAAGGCGCTGGATTTCGCCGGTGGCACGGTGGTGCACATGACCTCCGGCTGGTCCGCCTTGGTCCTCTGCATCATCCTCGGCAAGCGCAAGGGTTTCGGCAAAGAGCCCATGACGCCGCACTCGATGACGCTCTGCATGGTCGGCACCGGCATGCTCTGGGTCGGCTGGTATGGTTTCAACGCCGGCTCCGCGCTGGGCGCCGACGCGATCGCCTCGAATGCCTTCACCACGACGACTTTGGCCGCGGCCACCGCCGGCTTCGTGTGGGCCGTCCTTGAATGGGTTCTCCGCGGCAAGCCGAGCGTGCTGGGCTTCTGCTCCGGCATCGTCGCCGGTCTGGTCGTCATCACCCCGGGCTGCGGTTTCGTGACCGCCACCTCCTCGGTGATCATCGGCGTGCTCGCCGGTTTGGTTCCGTTCCTCGCCTGCTCTTACCTGAAGAAGATGCTCGGCTACGACGACGCGCTCGACACCTTCGGCGTGCACGGCGTCGGCGGCACAATGGGCGCCATCCTCACCGGCGTCTTCGCCGACGAGAAGGCCAACTCGGTGGTGGCCGGCCTGAAGCAGGGCCTGCTGGGCGCCCAGCTCAAGGCGGTGGCGCTGACCATCGTGTGGAGCGTCGTCGCGACGGTGGTGATTGCCTACATCGTCAAGGCCGTCGTCGGTCTGCGCCCGTCCGAAGAAGTGGAAGTCTCCGGTCTCGACCTCGCCGAACATGGCGAGGAAGGCTACCACGGCTGATTTCTGGCAGTGTGTGTAAACGAGCCGCGTCCGGGGTTCCGGACGCGGTTTTTTGCTTTTTGGCCGGGGCATGTCCCCCAAGCCGGCGCTCAATGGACTTCGATGACCAGCGCCGTGGTGTTGTCCCGCCCACTCGCCGCCACCGAGTCGAGCACGAGGCGTTGCGCCGGATTTGCCCCCTCAATGCTGGAAGGCATCCGGAGCACCTCCTCGATGGCGTGGTTGTAGAGACCGTCGGTCAGCCCGTCGGAACACAGCAGAAAACGGTCGCCCGGCTCGAGGCCGACGGCTCCGAGCTGCGGATCGACGAACTGATTCGAACCGCCCAGCGATTTCTGGAGCACGTTGCGCCGCGGATGGGTCCGGGCCTCGCGTTCGTTGAGCTGTCCGTTCCGGAACAGCCAGCCAACGTAGGTGTCATCGTGACTGAGCTGGCGGATGCCACCGCGCGCCGGCAGGAAATAGAGCCGGCTGTCACCGACATGGGCGAAATAAAGCCACTTGGGAGACACCCAGCACAGGGTCATCGTGGTTTCCATTCCCCGGCATTCCTCGTAGCTGTTGCCGACATAGGCCAACGCCCGGTGCACCTGCGTGAACAGTTCGGCGAGCACGTCACCCGCCCCTGCGTCCAGGCCCTTCGCGGACTGCTTGAAGGAGCGCGGGAGCAGCGTGGTGATCTTTTCCACCGCGATCCGGCTGGCGAACTCACCCGCCTTGGCACCGCCCATGCCATCACAGACCGCGAACGCGAAGTCCGTCGGCGCCAGCGGAGCTTCCCCCAGCCTCCCCAGGCGATGCACCTCCTGGGCATCAAACCGCAGGGCCAGAAACGAGTCCTCGTTGTTGGTCCGGACACGCCCTTTGTCGGTCCAGCCAAACCAGCGCAGGCCGGCGACCGCAGGTTCCAAGGGCGCTGATGTCTTAGCGTTTTTCTTCAAAGCCGGGGAGCAGGGTGGCGAATTCGAAATCGATCAGGCAAAAGCGGCCGTCGGCAGGCCGGTAAGTGACGTTGCGCATGTCCGGGTCGTCATGGCGGACGCCGTAGGCCTCCAATTCGGCGAACAGCTCGCGCCGGCGGGCGTCATCCAGGTGCTGGACCCGCGAGCCACAATTGGACGTGATGATCTGGAGCTGTTCGGGGTCCGCCGCGAGGAGCTTCGGGACAAATTTGCAGCCCCGTTCCTCGAGCACACGGAGCACCTTCACCTCGTTCTCAAACCGAGTTTGAGCGTCCGGCCCGAGGTAGTTCTTCACCACCCGGCCGTCGAAACCGAGATAGACTGTCGCCCGCAGTGTGTCTTTGACCTTCAGCATGACCAAACGCCTCACCCAGAGACTGCCGTGCCGCTACCGTCCACTTCAACGCCAGGATGGGACGTGGTGGCTGATTTTCAACACCGCTGCTCAATTCGCGACAGCCTGACCAAGCGAATGCAACGGATTGAGACTCTTTCCTGAAACGATGAAAAGTTTTCGGGTTTGAAAACGATCAATTTCCAGCCTTTCGGACGCCGTTCTTGCGTCGGCAAGGTGCCCATGCATGCTTCGGCCCCGGGGCGGCATCGTGCGTGCTACCCACGTTCCTGTCAGAGGAACGCGTTAAAATTCCTCCATTCACATCCATGGCCAAATACAAATTAGAATACATCTGGCTGGACGGCTATGAGCCGACGGCGAACCTGCGCAGCAAGACCCAGATCAAGGAGTTCAAGAGCTTCCCGAAGCTGGAAGAGCTTCCTTGGTGGGGCTTCGACGGTAGCTCGACCCGCCAGGCCGAAGGCCGCAGCTCCGACTGCATGCTCAAGCCGGTCGCCGTTTATCCGGACGGTGCCCGCAAGAACGGCGTGCTGGTGATGTGCGAAGTCTACATGCCGGACAAGAAGACCCCGCATCCGAGCAACGGTCGCGCGACCATTCCGGACGATCCCGGCGCCTGGTTCGGCTTCGAGCAGGAATACTTCCTCTACAAGAACGGCCGGCCGCTGGGCTTCCCCGAAGGCAGCGCCAATTTCCCCTATCCCCAGGGTCTCTACTACACCGGCGTCGGCTACGATGCGGTGGGCTGCGTGGCGCGGGAAATCGTGGAGAAGCACTTGGACCTCTGCCTGGAGGCCGGCATCAACCACGAAGGCATCAATGCCGAAGTGGCCAAGGGGCAGTGGGAATTCCAGATTTTCGGCAAGGGCTCCCGCTCCGCCGCCGATCAGGTCTGGGTCGCCCGTTACCTGATGATGCGCCTCTGCGAAAGCTACGGCATCGACGTGAACTGGCACTGCAAGCCGCTCGGCAAGGACGTGGATTGGAACGGCTCCGGCATGCACTCCAACTTCTCGACCGATTACATGCGCGAAGTGGGCGGCAAGGAATACTTCGAAGCCCTCATGGCGGCGTTCGACAAATACAAGAACGAGCACATCGCCGTGTATGGCCCCGACAACCACCTGCGCCTCACGGGCCTCCACGAGACGCAGTCCATCGACAAGTTCAACTACGGCGTGGCCAACCGCGGCGCCTCGATCCGCGTGCCCCATAGCTTTGTGGACAACGGCTACCGGGGTTACCTGGAAGACCGTCGTCCGAACTCCCAGGGTGATCCCTACAAGATCGCGGGCCGCATCCTGCAGACCATCCAGACCGTGCCCACGCCGGCCGTGAAGAAGGGCAAGAAGTAACCCGAGGAACCGTTACTCAAAACCGAAACGGCGCAGGTTTTTGCCTGCGCCGTTTTTCTTTTGCCCCGGAGGAGTCAGGCGGCGCTTCAGATGAAGTCGGGTTCGCCCACCACAGGTGTGTTGTCCCGGGTTTGCACGCCCTTGTTCTTCAGGCTTTCCGACGCAACCGTGTAGCCGGGGATGATCCGGTCCAGCTGTTCCTGGGTGGCTCCCAGATGATCCCGCACCAGTTTGCCAACAACCGACCGGTAGTCGGTGTTCCGCTGCAGGTAACGGCCGGTCGCCTTGAAGAAAGTTCCATTGGGTCCCGTTTGCCAGGGTATCGACTGGTCACCGGAACCGCCGCAGTTGAACACGCCGGTGCGGCGCACCTCACCCAGCGGTCCGGCTTCGAAGCCCTTGACCCCGCCGCCGGCGACAAACATCACGCTCGCCTCCGCGTGGTCAGTTCCGTTGTCGGAGTTCTCCACCGAGGTGCGGCCAAACTCCGAAAGCGTGACCACGGCAACATCGTCCCAGCGGCACTTGTCCGCGTAGCGGGTGAAATACTTGTTGAGGGCGTAGATCGCCCAGCCCACCCGGCGCAACAGATTGGCATGGGCGCCGGTGTGGGAACCGCGCAGACCGTCCCCGGATGGCTGGTCAGCCTGTTCGCTGTGTGTATCCCAGCCATCAATGGAAACGCCGGAGACCAGGGCATCGGTCTTGTTCAGCACCATGGCCGCCGCCTTGAGCCGCGTGAAGAAATCGTAGCTGCTGGTGGGCACCACGTATTTGTCGGCCCGCGTGGAAGTCGAAGTTCGCCGCCAGCCGCCATTCTTGTCGTTGGTGGTCGGGAACAGGTAGTAGCCGCCGCCATTGGCGTTCGCGTAGTCGGTGTCACCGTCCGTGGCGAGGTCGTCGCGATAGGTGTTGCCGGCTTCCGAGAAGTCCATGCTGGCGAAAATCTCGAGTGAACTGGCCAGGTTCCCATACTGTAGCCGGAGGAACTCACGCTCGCGTTTGTCCGCGAATTCGGTGCGGTTGGCCGCCGCCAAAAACGCGTCCGCCTTGGCATTCCCCTGCGCCGTGTTGGGAACCGCCAGAAGATTGAACCGGGTGGGGTCGCTGACGTTGGTCATCGCGGCCTTCGAACCGCGCAGGATCAGCGGCAGGGACGAGCCGATGCTGACACCGGTCAACGGGGCGGTATAGGCCAGCCCGGATTCCACCATCGCGCGATACAGGATGCCGTCCTTGGTGTTGTTGTCGTTCGGGGCTCCGGTTTCCCAATAATTCTGGGAATCAAAATGGGAACGGCTCTGGCGCGGATAGCCGACCCGATGAATGGCCGCCAGATCGCCGGCATTGTAAACGGGCGACAGGAACTTCAGCGACGGATGCAGCGCGGCAAATCCGTTGCCCAGATTGAGTCCGTAGGGATGGGCATAGGTGCCCGCCACCGGACCCGCCTCGGGAAACACGGCCCGCCCCAGCGCCGTGAAGGGCTGCACCGGATCCTTCTTGATTTCCAGGTCCACCCGGTTGGGCGGGCCGTAGGCGGAGTCGCCGAAGGGGATCAGCGTGTTGAGCCCGTCGTTGGCCCCGCGCAGGAAGATGAACAGCAGCTTCTTCACCCGGCCATTGGCGCCCGGAACACCGATGGATCCCTCGGCGAGGGCACGTTTCATGACGAACGGGACGTCCGTCAGCGTCGCCAGCGCGGTGCCCAGGCCCAGCTTGGCGGAGTGTGACAGGAACGAACGGCGGGAAAGGATGTTCATGGGTTCGGGAAGCTGGAGTTGCGGAACTGGGAGTCGGTCACTGTTCGTGGAATCGCTGCGTGGACATCAGGAACGCCACCATGCCGCGGACCCGCAAATCGTAGGCGGACGTGCCCACCGCGAGGCCGCTGAACGGCGAGGCGGTCACGCCGTCGTCGGCCGCGTTGAGGAACTGCACTGCCAACGTCCGGAAGCCATCCAAGTTCGCGGCACCCTCGCCCGGATACAGCAGGCTGACGAAGAATCCGGCCACCGACTCGGCGTCGCCAAGCTGGTTGGCCGCCAGTTTCTTGCGCAGGAGGCCCACCGGGTCAGTCACCGTGGCGGCCCCGGCGTCGGATTTTCCGGTCATGCCCACGGGCATGAGGGCTGACTGCACGAAGCGGATTCGCTCCGTCAGCGTGCCGGCGCTGATCCACGCCGGTGCGTCTTCCGGGTATCCGTCCGGTTCGGCCCGGTCGAACAAGCGGAGGCGGCCGGCGCGATTGATGATCCCGGCCAGCGCATAACCGTCACTGTCGGCGGTGAAGGAACCGTCCTCGTTCTGCGACCGGAGCGTGCGGACGGCGCTGACCGCAAACTCAAACGGCGTCTTCACCTTTTGCAGGGTTCCGGCCTGAGACCGGAACAGGTCGGAATTCAGGATCACCCGCAGCACCTCGCGGATCTGCCCTTTGGGATTTCCAGCATCCCAGGCGAGCATGCACTGATACACCAGATCTTCCTCGGGCGTGTGCAGGTCGTCCGAAAAATCGTAGCCAAGGGCAAAACCGTCGTGAACCAGCAGCCGGCACAGCTTCACGGAGATGAACTCCATGGTGAACGGCTGGTTCGCCATGTGGGCGATGATGTCGTAGCCCTCGCGGATGCCATTCGTGCCCGATTGGCCGGCGGCCAGCACGAGTCCGTAGGGTTTTCCGGCCCAGCGGGAACCAAACCGCGCCGGCACGACCTTGGGCTTGGCCGTGTCCACCGTGCCGTCGGCCTTGGTCTGGTAGAAGATGTATTTCGCGGCGACGTTGTGCCGGGCCCCCTTGTAGTTGAACGCCCAGAGTCCCTGAATGTTCGGGTTGGCGTTCAGTTCCGTCGTGTTGGTGAGCGTTGGGTCAATGTAATTGGTGGAGCGGACCGCGAAGGGATTGAACTCCTCATTGGTGCGGACCAACTCGATGGTCCAGCCGGTCCAGGCGCGCGAAATCTGCACGATGTCCTGCTGGTCGTAGCCGTTGTCCACGCCGAAGCAGAACAGCTCGCACAGTTCGCGCGCATAGTTCTCATTGGCGATCCGGGTGCCGTTGCCGCGCGAACCGACCGTATCCAGATAGATGATCATCGCCGGGCTTTCGGCGCTGATCCGGAGCAGGTCGAGGAAGGAAGTGGTCGGACGCAGCAGCGCCTCCTGCCAGCGAAGGTTCTCCACCAACTCGGCCCGGGTGGAAATCGGGTCGGATTGGGCGGAATCGTAGCCCCGGTTGTCGAAGTAATCACGGGTCTTGGAAATCTGGGTGACGAAGTGGTTTTCCAGGAACTGGCGAAGCACTTCCGCCAACTGACGCTTCGCCTGCACCGCGTGCAGGATGTGCCACGCCCGCAGGTCGGTGAGCGTGCCTTCGCCCGACCGGAGCAAGGAGAAGATCGGGGCCGGCGAATTGTCCTGTCCGGACAGCGCCACGCTCGTAGTCACTCCGCTGCCGCCCATGCGGACCACCAACTTGGAGTCCTCCGCCGAAGTCCGATACCAGAAGCTCAGGGTCACCGGCGTGCCCACCGGCAGTGTGGGAGTGATGGTCTGGGCAATAGACGTGCTTTGACTTTCACCTGCCGCGGACGCCACCACATGCAGGCAGGTATTGCCGCTTTGGGCAAAATCCGAGGTCACGGCCGAAGCTTCCAAGTTCGTGGCGACCGTCCAGGTGCCCGCCAACCCGGCCTCGAAGTCGCCGTTCACGAGCAGGTTGGTCTGCGTGCCATTGTCGCTGGCACCGGCCACGAAGCGCACGTTGTCCACATAGGCGTCGCCGGGACCGTCGAGGAAGATGTAGATTCGGGTCTGCCCTCCCGACGTGGTCGCCGCCCCGGTGACGGATACCTTCTTCCACTTCGGCGCCGCGTCGAGGACGTCCAAGGTCTCTACGATGTTCTCCGGAGCCAATTGCTCCGCCACATACGCGTCCGGCCCCAGAGCGCGGACCCGTTCCAATTCATCGGGCGTGGGACCGTAGGCGATGCGATGCAGCAGATTCACCACCGCGGCGTCGCCAGCGGGCATGGTGACGGAATCGACCCGGAGGAATCCCCGGTCCCCTCCGAAATCGCCGCCAGTCAGGCTCAAGCCCTCGCGGGTCGCTGCCGTTGGACTGTATGGGCCGGTCACATCAGGGGCGGACAGCAAACGGTAATCGGTCACTCCTGGAGCCGGGCTGAATCCGACCTTCGGGCGTCCTCCCACAGCCTCGATGGAATGGATCACCGGAGTCTCGGACTGCTGGGCGGTCGCTCCGCTGGAAAAACCAAGGGCCAAAGCGCCCAAGGCGAAAGTGTGCCTCCATGCGGACAGCCATCGGGTTTTCATAATTCTTGTCACCGACGATCTTAGCAACTGCAGGGCCGGACCAATCACAAATGGGCAAACATTTGTCCGCTGTGGTTTGGTCGCCTGGGAATTGTTCTCGCGAGCACCTTGAGCCGAACCGGGGCTGCCTGCATGTCCCCAAAACTGATTATCTGGTGCCGGTGGTTGTTTTCCGGGCGACCGCCAGGCGTTGCCCGAGTTCCCCACGCCTCGCGCTGGCAGCCAACCGCCTAATTCCCAGCCACTTCGCTGCTGCGCCCCCCGTTGAGCAGGAAGAGCACCGCCATCCGCACCGCCAACCCGTTGGTCACCTGCTCCAGAATGACCGATTGGTCGCCGTCCGCGATGTCGCTCTCGATCTCGACACCCCGGTTGATCGGCCCCGGATGCATGATGAGCGCATCCGGCTTCACCCATTTCATCCGGGCCGGATTCAGGCCGAAGAGTGCGGCGTATTCCCCAATGCTGGGGAACATCGTCACCCGCTGACGCTCATGCTGGATGCGGAGGAGGTTGACGACATCCGCGTCCCGCAGGGCTTCTTCCAAGTTCCACGTCACCCGGATGTTCGGGTCCAGCGACTCCAATTGACGCGGCACCAAGGTCGGCGGGCCACATAGGGTGACTTTCGCGCCAAGGCGGACCAGAGCCCAAATGTTCGAACGGGCCACGCGGCTGTAGAGGATGTCGCCGAGGATGGTGACGTTGAGCCCGGCCAATCGCCCCTTTTTCTCCCGGATCGTGAAGGTGTCGAGCAATCCCTGGGTGGGATGTTCATGAGCCCCATCGCCGGCGTTGACCACGTGTGCCTTGGCGAAGCGTGACAGGAAATGGGGTGCCCCGCTCGCGCTGTGGCGAAGGATCACGAAGTCGGCCTGGAGCGCTTCCAGGTTCCGCACCGTATCCTTCAGGGTTTCCCCCTTTTTCAGCGAGCTGGCCTCCGCCGTGAAGTTGATCACATCCGCGCTCAGGCGGACCGCCGCGAGTTCGAAGCTGATGCGGGTCCGGGTGCTCGGCTCCACGAACAGGTTGACCACGGTCTTCCCCAACAGGGCCGGGAACTTCTTCTTGGGCCGTTCGCCCAACGACTTGAAGTGGCGGGCGGTGTCGAGGATCAGCGTCAGCTCCCCGGCCGACAGCGATTGCAGGTCCAACAGATGACGACGGTTCCAGATCATGCTTTGAGCTCCTGCAGGGTGACGGTGTCGGTGCCGCCGTCTTCGGCGAGGGAAACTTCCACCCGCTGGGTGCGGGAAGTGGGCACGTTCTTGCCCACAAAATCCGCGCGGATCGGCAGTTCCCGGTGCCCGCGGTCCACCAGCACTGCCAGTTGCACCCGGCTGGGACGGCCAAAGCCATGGAGGGCATCCAGCGCCGCCCGGGTGGTCCGGCCGCTGTAAAGCACGTCATCCACCAGCACCACGGTCCGGCCATTCAGGTCAAAAGGCAGCTCGGTCGGACGCAGCAGCGGCGCGGAGCGCTGGTCCAAATCGTCGCGGTGCAGCGAAACGTCGAGAATGCCGGCCGGAACCGGCTGTCCGTAGATGCCCTGCAACTGCGCCGCCAGCCGGCGCGCCAGGAACACCCCCCCACTCTGGATGCCCACCACGGCGAGATCGGCGCCGTTCGGGTTGCGTTCGGCGATCTCGTGGGCCATGCGGGCGACCGTCCGCCCCAGGGTGGTCGAATCGAGCAGCAGTGAATTCATCAGGGAAAAATGAAAGGCCGGCCCCGCATCGGGAGCCGGCCGGCAAAAGATTCTGCGTTCCTGTGTTTCATGTGCGCCTTCGGAGCCTCGCCGGACCCCGTTAAAGGAGCATTTGGTGACCGTCTCAGTGCCCGACCAACTGCCGGGCACGCCGCCAATCGGCGCGATATTTGGTGATCCAATCCACCAAGGCACGCTCAAACCCGATGTCGTGCCCCGCCTTTTCCGACTCGATCCACTTGTGCTTCAGGATCTCCTCCCGCTCTGCCTGGAACTCCCGGTAGAGCGTGGTGTTAACCAGCAGCGACTGCGCTGAGCGTCGCGGTTCAGATTCATTGCCCATAGCACTACTCCAACCCTTCGCGGTAACGAAACCGTAACGCGGACGACCCGGGAGTAAACGGGAATTTCCGGGGACACCCCAGGGCTGCGGCGGCGTTACGCTGGAGAAACTTTCGGAGCAGAATCGGCCCGTGACGCCCGGCCGGCCGGCCGGCTCAATCGCCGCGTGCCCGCCCAGTCGGAAAACCAGTCCGCCGGATCCGTTTCGGAAGTCTTCCGGGCGTTTCTGCGCCTCGGGTTGACGAGTTTTGGCGGCCCTGCGGCTCACATTGGCTACTTCCACGATGAATTCGTGGAACGCCGCCGGTGGCTGGACGAGGCGGCCTATGCCGATTTGGTGGCGCTGTGCCAGTTCCTGCCGGGACCGGCCAGCAGCCAACTCGGATTCGCCCTCGGCCGACTGCGTGCCGGCTGGCCCGGTGCCCTCGCTGCCTGGATGGCATTCACTTTGCCTTCGGCGGCGGCCATGATCGCCACCGCGCTGGGATTTGCGCGCTGGCACACAACCGGCAGCGAGCCCTGGCTGCATGGCCTGAAGCTGGCCGCGGTCGCCATAGTGACCCAGACGGTGTGGACCATGGCCCGAACGCTGTCCGCCGGGAGACTCCATTTCTGGCTAACGGTCGCCGCGTCCATCCTGGTCCTTACTTGGCAGGCACCGGCCGCCCAAATCGTCGCCCTTGGCCTGGCCGCCCTCGTTGCTTCGAAGTGGTCAAACCCACCGATTGCCGGAATTGCGTCACCCATCGCGAAGAATGCCCAGAAGGCGAAGGGAGCCACACCCCTGATCCTGTTTGGCGCCCTGCTGGTCGGACTTCCGCTGCTGACGGCCGCCCTGCCCAATCCTGAGCTGCAGCTCTTCGACCGGTTCTATCGGGCCGGCGCGTTGGTCTTTGGTGGCGGCCACGTGGTGTTGCCGTTGCTCCAAGCGGCGGTGGTGAGCCCCGGTCTGGTCAGTCAGGACACGTTTTTGGCCGGTTACGGACTGGCCCAAGCCCTGCCGGGTCCGCTGTTCACCTTCGCAGCCTATCTCGGGACGACCGCTCATACGGGCAGCGGGGCGTGGATCGCCGGCCTCGCGGCGTTGGTGGCAATCTTCCTGCCCGGCCTCCTGCTGGTCGCCGGGGTCCTGCCCGCTTGGGAGCGCTGGCGGGTCAGCCAAAGGCTGCGTGCGGCCCTGAGCGGCGCCAATGCCGCGGTGGTCGGGGTGTTGCTCGCCGCGTTGGTCAATCCGATTGCGACGACCACATTGCACCGGCCCGGCGATTGGCTCATCGCTCTGGGCGGAGTCGGACTCCTCTGGCAGGGGCTGCCGTCGTGGGCTGTGGTGGCGCTGTGTGCGGCGGCCGGCTGGGGGCTGGGACGCTGAATCCAGCCTCCCCTACAGTCACCCGAAGCCAATTGCGGAACGCATTTCCCCTTTCACCCGCTTCGCCGGTCAGCCATCTGTCCTGCATGTCGCATCTTGGCCGTGCCCGGGAAGTCTTCGCCATCGAGATCGCCGCCTTGCGGGCGGTCGGCAAGGCGCTGGACGCCAGCTTCGACGAGGCGGTGGAATTGGTCGTCGCCGCGCTGGCCCGGGGCCGCAAGCTGGTGGTCGTCGGCATCGGCAAGTCCGGCAACATCGGCCGGAAGATCGCCGCGACGCTTAGCAGCACCGGCACGACGGCCGTGGTGTTGAACTCCGTGGACGCCCTGCATGGCGACCTCGGCATCGTCAACGAAGGCGATGTGGTCGTGGCGCTCAGCTACTCGGGCGAATCGGAGGAACTCATCCACCTGCTCCCGGCGCTCAAGCGTTTCGGCGTGTCGCTCATCGCGCTGACCGGAGCCGCCAAGAGCACGCTCGGCAGCCATGCGGATGTCGTCCTGAACTGCCGCGTGCCCAAGGAAGCCTGCCCGTTCAACCTGGCACCGACCTCCAGCACCACCGCCACGCTCGTGCTCGGCGACGCGCTGGCGATGGCGGTCATGGCCGCCCGCGGCTTCAAGGTGAAGGACTTCGCCCAGCGTCATCCCGCCGGCGCCATCGGCCGCGCCATGCTGCTGAAGGTCGGTGACATCATGCGCCGCGGTGAACGCAATGCGGTCGCCCCGGCTTCCCTGACCGTGAAGGAGGCGCTGCTGGTGATGACCCGCGCCAAATCCGGCTCGGTGGCGGTGGTCGATGGCCGCGGCAAACTGGCCGGCGTGTTCACCGACGGCGACTTGCGCCGGCGCATGGCCGCGGACGAACTGGCGTTGACCCGCGTGCTCCGGGACGTGATGACGCCGAAGCCGGTTTGCATCCGCGACGACGCCCTCGCCGCCGAGGCCGTGCGCATCTTCAACGAGCGGAACATCGACGACCTCATCGTCGTGAACGCCAAACGGGAACCGGTCGGCCTCGTGGATTCGCAGGACTTGCCGAAGCTGAAGCTGATGTGACCGACCGGGCCGGCCTTCGGGGGTGCTCACCGGCAGTTTGCCGCCCACCGGCACCCCGGCGCGGGCACCGCGGTCACTCCAGCTTGCGAATGTCCACGGTCACTTCCATGCGGCGGTCGAGGGTGCCCTTGTAGTGGCCGCTGACTGGCGTGACATCGGCATAGTCGCGGCCGACGGCAATCTTTACGTAGTTCTCGTCCACCGCGCAGTTGTGGGTCGGGTCCAGCCCGCGCCAGCCCACGTCCGGCACGAACACCTCGATCCACGCATGGGTCGCGCTCGCGGATTCGGTGGCCAGGTAGCCGCTCACGTAGAGCGCCGGAATCTTGAGCGAACGGCACAGCCCGAGCATCACATGGGCGAAATCCTGGCACACCCCCTCGCGCTGCTGGATGACCTGCCGCATGTGGGTGTGGACGTGGGTGCTGAGCGGCGTGTAGCGGAAGTTGCCGTGGATGAAACGCATGACCGCCACCGCCGCCTGCCAGATGTCGGCCGCGCCCTGGGTGGCATCCACCGCGAGCCGCCAAGCCTCCGGATCCCACTCCACGTAGCGGCTGGGCAGCAGGTAATCGAAACACCGCTCGGTCCGGGCGCATTCCGGCAGGCGGCTGAGCGCTGCCGGGGCGGCGTCCAGCGGCAGCGCGATCGACCGGGTGCTGACCGTCGTGAGGGCCTCGACCAGCACCGCCGAGTGCGGCTCGGGAATCTCAAAGTGATGCACCACGTTCTTGTAGAAGTCCTCGTAGTGCCGCAGCCGGCTCGACGGAAGGATCTTCAGCAGGAACGATTCCACCGTCTGGTGTTCGTTGCTGACGGGCTTGAGGCGGATCTCGTTGAAGCTCTCCCGCACCGGGCTCGCGTAAGCGTAACGCGTGCGATGGACGATCTGGAAACGCATGCTGGATGAACGAAAGGTGCGGTGGATTCTGCCGACCCGGTCAACGGACCGAAGCGGATTCTTCCGGCGGACAGTGAAATAACATCATCGGTCCACCGGCTCACGGAGCTCCGCCTCGGCGTCCTCCGGAACTTCGGTCAGCGGTTCCACGTCCACGCTGACCTTCACCTCGTGATGTCCGCCGCCGGTGATGATGCCGCTGACGGGGCTGACATCGCTGAAGTCACGGCCGTAGGCCACAGTGATGTGCTCTTCGGCAGGCAGAAGGTTGTTGGTCGGATCGAAGTCCACCCAGCCCACGCTCGGACAATAGACCGAGAACCACGCATGGGAGGCATCGGCCCCGACCAGGCGTTCCTTGCCGGGCGGCGCGTGGGTCCGCAGGTAACCGCTGACGTAACGCGCGGGCAGCCCGAGCGACCGCAGCGAGGCGATGGCCAGGTGGGCGAAGTCCTGGCAGACCCCGCGCCGCTTGGCCCACACCTCCTCCAAGGGCGTCGCCACGCTGGTGGCCACCGGATCGTATTTGAAGTCGCGGAAGATGCGCTGGTTGAGGTGGGCCACGCCGACCAGCAGCGGCGTGCCGGCCGGAAAACTGTCGCGGGCGTAATCCGCCAGCTCCGGCGCCGTTCGCACCATCGGCGAGTCGAAGCAGAACTGGTAGGGATCGACGACTTCCGGCGACACCGGATCGCGGAACAGCTCGGCGACTTCGGTCCAGGCCGGCGAAAGCGTCAGCGCCGGCGGCGTGCACGCGGTCATCGTGACCACGCTGACGGCCTCGACCTCCAGCCGGCTGTGGATCTCCTGGATCGCGAAAAAGCACACGCGGTTGCCGAAATAGTCGGTCCGATTCTTCCGCACCGCCGGTTCCGGGCTGATGCGCAGGCTGAAGCGGCTGCGCGACTGCACCGCCGTGAAGCGCGGATTTACCCGCGCGGAGTGGTGCGACACCGTCACGGGCTCGGAATACTCGTAGGTGGTGCGATGGACGATGCGGTAGGTCATCGGAGCTTCACCGGGAACGGGAAATCGTGGAGTGCGCGAAGTAACTCACCGCGATCGCGTCGGACAGCCGCGGCAGGTCCCGCAGCGTCTCGGTGAGCACGCGGCCGACGTCGCTCTCATGCCAGTGCGAGCGGAGCCGGTTGATGGGCCGGGGATCGAGCAGCCGCAGCCGGGTCACGCACTCGATCAGCACGCGCTGGCCGGCGCTGGGCAGGGCGTTCTCCCGCTCGCGCGGCAGCTTCTCGAAATGCTTCACGAGCTGGTTGAACTGGAACAGCAGCGACCGCGGATTCGTGTCGTCCAGCAGCACCAGATCGTAAACCGCCGCCATGTTCGGCATCAGGTTGTAGCGCGTCCGGTAGGTGATCGAGCTGTCGGCCACGTCCAGCACCGCCTCGAGCACGCTCGGGTTGTCGGCCTCGGGTGAGCGCAACGCCGCGTTCAGCAGCGAGCACAGGTAGATCGCCCGTTCCAACCGGCCGCCCATGTCGAGGAAGCGCCAGCCCTGGGCCCGCGTCATGTTCTCCCGCGCCAACCCATGAAAGGAGGCCAGCTGCAGCAGGCTTTGGTTGAGCACCCCGATTGCGTCGCCCGCCAGCATGACCAGACTGGATGTCGGCGTGGCGAGCCGGTCGTCCAACTGGCGCAGCACGCGCCAGAGATCGTTGGAACTGCGGTCGCGCACCAGCATGCCCAGCCGCTGCAATTGCCCGGCCAAACTGCGCAGGCTGCCCGCCCGGTCGGGATCGAAGATCGCCGCCAGCAGGCCGGCCTCGAGCGCTTCCGCATTGGTGCGCAGTTCCGGCTGCTCCTCCGTCGCCGGCAGCTGTCCCTGGGCGACCAGGGTGTTCAGCAGCGGTTCCAGTAGCGGAAACGCATGGCCGGTGCTCTCCGGGCTGAACCGCAGCAGCGTTGCCCGCAGCAGACGCGCGGTCGCATCAGTCCGCTCGGCGTAGCGGCCGAGCCAGAAATAGTTGTCCGCGAGCCGCGAGGGCAGGTTGTTGCCGACCCGCCGGAGCTCGACTTCCTGCCCCGCCACGCTCAGCAGGGTCACGTCTTCCACCGGCCCGTCCGAGAGGATCCAGGTGTCCTTGGCCGCCCCGCCCCGCTGCATCGAGATGAACTTCCCGCCCGCATCGGGCGCCGTTCGCGCCAGACCGCCCGGCATCACCCGGTAACCGTCCTGCGTCGCCACCAGATACACGCGCAATGCCAGCGGACGCGAAACGAGCCCCTCGCCGTTCCACGACGGTGCGGCCGACAGTTCGACCTTCTCCTGCGCCACCCACAGGTGCGGCTGAAAACGGATCCGCCGGAGCAGTTTCTCCCGCTCGGCCGCCGCGAGCGACCCGGCCGGTTCCAGACCGCGCTGACGCGACCGGAACGCGGGCTTCACGAACAGCTCGTCGAGGTGCTCCGTGACGTAGCTTTCCGCGCTCTTCTGCCCGCACCACCACGTGGCGACCGACGGCAGCTTCAGTTCCTCACCGAGCACGTGCCGGCACAGTCCCGGCAGAAACGCCATGAACGCCGGGCTCTGGAGCAACCCGCCGCCGAGCGCGTTCGCCACGGTCACATTGCCCGCGCGCACGGCCTCCACGAGCCCCGGCACGCCGAGCATGGATTCGTTGCGCAGCTCCAGCGGATCGCAGAAATCGTCGTCCACGCGCCGCAGGATGACATCCACCGGTTCCAGGCCGCTGAGGGTCTTGAGGAACACCCGGTCGTCACGGACCGTCAGGTCCTGCCCTTCGCACAGGGAATAGCCGAGATATCGCGCGAGGTAAGCCTGCTCGAAATAGGTTTCATTGAACGGCCCCGGCGTGAGCAACACCACCCGCGGCTGATCCGTCCGGCGCGGTGCCAACTCCGCCAGCATGGCCTGGGCATCGCGGAAAAACCCGGCCAGCCGCCGGACTCCGCCTTCGCGGAACGCTTCGGGCAGTATGCGCGACGTCACCAGTCGGTCCGCGAGCGTGTAACCCGTGCCTGTGGGAATCTGGGTGCGGTCCGAAATCACCCACCAGCGGCCGTCCGGCGACCGCGCCAAATCGGCGGCGTAAAAATGCAGGAAACACGTCTCCCCCGGCTGGCTGCCGTGGAGCGGACGCAGAAAATCCGGCTGTGCGAACACCAGCGCCGGCGGCAGCCAGGAACTGCGGATCAACTCCTGTGGCCCGTAGCAGTCGGCCATGATCCGGTTGAGCAACTTCGCCCGCTGGACCAATCCGGACTCAAGCCGACGCCATTCCTCTGCGCCCAAAATGAACGGCACGGGATCCAGCTGCCACGGCCGCTCCATGCCGAGTGGATCACCATAAACATTGTAGGTGATGCCCTGCTCATGCACGAGCCGCCGACAGGTCTCGGCCCGGCGCTTGAGTTCCTCCGGCCCCAGTTCCTCCAGCCCGCGCAACAGGCTCTCGTAATGCGGGCGCACCCGGCCGTCCGGCCCCAGCAGCTCGTCATAGCTGCCCGGCTCGGCCCGGTAGCGCTGGAGCAACGGGCGCCGCGGCTCGGCAGGCGAAGATTTGACCGTGGCCTCTGTCACGTGGGCGGCAGTCTGCCGGCCGACCGGGCCAGAACGCCAGCGGGTAAGCGGAAAATGCACCGCCTCATTTGGGGGCATGCCGGAGGAAATCCAGTTGCCCGGGCGACCCACCCGGCGTAATTACGCCCGCCGCTTCCAGCGGCGCGGAGGCCAGCTTAGCTCAGTGGTAGAGCTACGGTTTTGTAAACCGTCGGTCGTCGGTTCAAATCCGACAGCTGGCTCCACTTTCAAATCTCTTATTCCCAAAGCTTTAGCGGACATCCACCTTCCGCTTCCAACTTGCCCATTGACCGCCGCTCAACAACGGCTCAACAGGAGTCAGTGAAAGGCGCCCCCCGCAGCTCCTCTGATCCGAAGCCCGGACCCATCCTCGTCCGGCTCGGTCATACCACTGTCCGGATCTACCCCCGGCCCGCCACCCGCGGCCGTCAGGCCGGGTTCCAGGTCGCCAGCTACGCCGGCGGCAAACGCCGCCTGCTCTGGTTCACCGATCTCCGTCAGGCCCGGGCGGAGGCCAACCGCATCGCCGCCCGCCTCAACGCGGGGGACGCAGCAGGGGCCGCCCTCTCCGGCGACGAGCGCCGGGACCTGATCCGCGCAACCGAGACGGTTGCGCCGCTCGGGCTCGATGTCCCCACCGTGACCGCGCTGTTCGCCGAGGCGGCCAAGCTGGTCGGCGCCCACAACGTGGTGGCGGCCTGCCGCGAGTTCGCCCGGCGTTCGCCCGCGTCACGGGAGCCCCTGCCCCTGTCCAAGGCGGTCGATGGCTATTACGCGGCCAAGGAGACCAAGGGGCGTTCGGCCCGGATGCTGGCGGACCTGCGGTCCCGGCTCGGACGGTTCGCCGCGGAGCATCCGGACCGGCTGTTGGGCGATTTCACCACGGCGGACCTGCAGCGTTGGCTGGACGGGCTGCGGTGCGGGGATGGCCGGCCGGTCGCGGCGCAGTCGCGGCGCAACTTCGCGACGGTGCTGGGCGGGATGTTCGAGCATTGGCGGCGCCGCGGGGCGTTGCCGGACAACCCGTGCCGGGACCTCGAGCGGGAGCCGGTGCGGCGCACGGGGGACGTGGCGTTCTGGACCCCGGCGGAGGCGGAGGCGCTGCTGCGCGAAGCGCCGGCTCCGCTGGTGCCGGCACTCGCAGTGGGCCTTTTCTGCGGCCTGCGCACGGAGGAGGTGGCCCGGCTGCGCTGGGAGGACGTGGATTTCGCCCAGGGGCACGTGACCGTGCGGGCGGGCGAGGCCAAGACGGCCTCGCGACGGCTGGCACCGCTCCCGCCCAACGCCGCCGCGTGGCTGCGGCCGCATCGGGGCGAGGGGCGGCTGTTCGCCGGGCATCCGGGCACGCTGCCCAAGGGGGTGACGGCCGCCTGCGCGGCGGCCGGGGTCCGCCGGGTCGCCAATGGCTGCCGGCACACGTGGGTGACCTACCGGGTGGCCCTCACGGGGGACGTGCCGCGGACGGCGCTGGAGGCGGGCAACTCGCCCACGGTGATCCACCAGCACTACCGCGGCTTGGCCCGCGCCGAGGACGCGCAGCGCTACTTCGCCCTGGCGCCAGATCTTCCTGCCAATGTGGTCCTCCTGAACGCCAACTGAGCGTCGCTCCGCCGCGGGAGCCGGACCACTGCCCCATTTTTGCTGGGCACCTTCCGGACACCGCCGGGATTTTGTGCGGAGTGGGGGCGGCACGGCAGATCCAAGGGGCAGGAATTGCAAGGCTGCCGGCCTTCAGGGCGCCGGCTTCGCCTTGCGACGAAGGCCGGAAACCGTCGGCGGCCTTTCGGCCAGCACTTCGGCGAGCGCTTCCAGCAGCCTTCCGATCCGGCGGTCGCCGCTAGCCGCAAGACAGAGTCTTTCCACCGCCGCGCGGTCGTGGCCGACCAGCATGCCGAGGGAAGGACCGCGCCAGTCCACCGCGTCCCGCAGGGACTGCGCCCTCGGCTCGATCTCGACCGCCCCGCGAAAGTCCGGCGGACAGACCTCCCTCAGGTAGGCCGTGACCAGCGCGATCGCCTGCGGGCGGGATACCGCCGACAGGAGCCGGTGAAGGGTCTTCCGGTCAGGCAGGCTCCGGCCACTGCACTGGCGGCTGATCATGCTCTGCGAGACGCCCGACTGCCGGCTCAGTTCGAGCTGGCTGCCGCCGAACTCCGCCTTGATCAGGGCGGACAGCTCGGCTGAGAAAGCATTCACCGGGTAGCTGTAGCCAGTTGACGGGTGCCTGCGCAATTATGCCATTGTCACATACTTGCTTGTGAAGCATATATCGTGAAAATGAATGATGTCCTTCGACACCCGTCCCGGGCCTGTGCAGACCGGCGGCCCCTCGCGCTGCTCGCTGCCCTTACCGCGCTGCTCCGTCTCGACGCCGCCCCGCCGGCGGAAAGTGTGTTGATCGACGGACACGCTGCCCATCCCACGCGCATTCTGGCTCGCCGCAAGGTGAGCACCCCGGTGGCGACAGCCGCCCACTCCGTCCAATCGCTGGGCGGGACATCTGCGACCAGCCAGTCGGTGGCGCTCGTGCCTGACCTCCTCATCATCGAGACCACTCCGACTGCCCTGGCGCGAGCGGGCCTGCCAGACCGCGAAGCACAGGCAAGGGAACTGGCTGCCCGCATTGAAGCGCTGCGCAATAGCGGTCTCTTCGAATACGTGGAACCAGACCGCTACTTGGAAGCCAAAGCCATCCCCACCGAAACCACCCTGACCAACGGCAACCTGTGGGGCTTGCGGAATACCACCGGATTACGCGGAGTCGATACCGGTGCGGACGAAGCCTGGAAGATCACTGCCGGCACTTCCAACGTGGTGGTCGCGGTCATCGACTCGGGCATCGACATCAGGCATCCGGACCTCAAGGCCAATCTCTGGGTCAACCGGGGGGAGGTCGCCGGCAACCAACGCGACGACGATGGCAATGGCTATACCGACGACCTCCATGGCATCGACCTGGTGGGTTCCCTGGCCGGCGCCCCCCTTTCGACTGATGCCAATGGGCATGGCACCCACGTTGCCGGGACCATTGCCGCGGCGGCGAACAACACCGGAGTGGTGGGGCTTGCCCACGGAGTCCGGCTGATGGGCATCCGGATCTTGGACGCCAAGGGTGAGGGCGGCGCGGTTTCCTCGCTGATCAAGGCACTCGACTATGCGGTGCGCCACGGGGCCCGGGTGGCCAATGCGAGCTTTGGCGGACCCGTTTTCTCCCAGGCTGAAGCCGATGCCTATGCCGCGGCCGGCAACGCCGGCATGATGGTCGTTTGCGCTGCCGGCAATGATTCGCTGAACAACGACGAGAGCCCCAGTTATCCCGCCAACTATCGGTTGCCCAACCTCCTCAGCGTCGCCGCCGTGAACCGGGCCGGTGAACTGTCGTCGTTCTCAAACTACGGGCTGGATTCCGTGGATGTGGCGGCACCGGGCGAGTTCATCTATTCCACCTACACCAACAGTTCCTACACCTTCCTCAATGGCACGAGCATGGCCGCGCCCCACGTTTCCGCCGTTGCGGCCCTCGTGCTAAGCCGCTACCCGAACATCGCCGTGGAAGAGCTGAGGCAGCGTCTGCTCCAGTCAACCGTTCCGCTGCCTTCCCTCGCGGGCAGGGTGAGATCCGGCGGCATCATCAACGCGTTCCGGGCGCTGGCCCTGAATCCGGACGGCAATCCGGAATTTGAGCTCCGGCCTGCCAAAGGGCATTTCGTGGCGGGACGGAGTTCCGTGGTCGAGGTCGCGGTCACTGACGTGATCCCATGGGCCGGCGGCGAGCTGGAGATGACCCTTGCGGCCTCACCCATCGCCATCCTGCGGGACGACGGCATCTCGCCGGACCGGGTCCCATCCGATGGCCGCTATACCGGCATCGTGACTCCCCAGGCTTTCGGCGACCAGCAGGCCCAGCTGACGCTGCGCCGTCGGGGACAGACGTGGCAGCGACAATTGGCGGTCCTGGTGGAAAACCCGGCTCCAAATGATTTCTTCTCCAACCGGGTAACGCTCACAGCCGGAGCCGCCGAAACAGAGGGTTCCACCTTCGGCGCCGGGGTTGAGCCCGCGGAACCTGAACTGCCGGGGCGGAACAATGCCGCCACCGTCTGGTATCGCTTCACCCCGGCGACCAGTTCCACCTACCTGCTGCTGGCCATGGGGAAAGATTTTGAGCCGCGACTGCGGATTTACTCCGGCAATTCGGTCGCGTCATTGAAGGCGTGGACCAACTCCACAACCACCAACTTCCTTTCCGAATCCGCAGTGGCCTTCAAGACCCAGGCCGGCACCCCGCTGGCAGTCTCGGTTTCCGGTGACCGGGGCGAACAGGGGGGATTCAAGCTGCTTCTGCTCGATCCCAACAATCCACCGCGGCCTTCCAATGACAACCGATTGAACGCGTCGACATTTCTTTCCAATCGATCATTCAGGGACGGGGCCGACAGCAGTTTCGCCAGCAAGGAAGCAGGCGAGCCCTGGCACGCCGACACCTCCGGGGGCAAATCGGTTTGGTGGCGGTATTACCCGCCGACGGATGGCGTGCTCGAGATCAATACCTTCGGCTCAACATTTGACACCGTGCTGGCTGCTTACCGAGCCGGTTCCTCGGTGGCCTTGGCGGCCAATGATGACGCCCTCAGCCCCGACGGTTTCCGCCGGGACAGCAGCCGCATCTTCGTGTCAGTCACGAAGGACAACCCCATCGACATCGCGGTCGATGGTTATGCTGGAGGTTCGGGCCAAATCGAGATCCAGGGATCGCTGTCTCCCGGGTTCAATGATCTCTACGACCAGCCCCATCAGCTGGTCGCCGCCACGCTAAGGACTGGGTCAAACAGGGGGGCCACCAAAGGACTGGCTGAGAAAGACCACGCCGGCGACCGCGGTGGTGCTTCGGTGTGGTATGAATGGCAGGCAGCGGTGGGTGGCCGGACTACAGTCACGGTCACCCCGACCTCCACGTTCAGTCCGCGAGTGGCTGTTTACGTCGGTCCGGACGCGATTCTCGCACATTCCGACTGGGATAAGGTGAAGCTCGTCAGCTTCTCCCAGACTGGCAGCGTCTCCTTCGAGGCCATGGCGGGACAGACCTACCGGATCGCGGTCGACGGCAAATACTACCAGAGCTGCTTCCTTTGGTGTGTCGACAAGGTGGAGCAAGGTGATTTCAACATCATGCTGAGTCAGCAGGCGGACCTGAGTCTGCTGAGCAGGACCGGCTACGAACTGAACGACGGCGAAGATGCGGAATTGGTAAGCTTGGGTGACGGAATCGACGCGGAGACCCTTACCAGCTTCTCGAAATCGCCGGCCCTTTCGGGCCAGTGGAGCCGCTGGTTCTCGGCCACGGGCAAGGGCGCTTTCCATGGCTACCGGAACGCCGCTGAACTGGCCGGTGGACGGCTCCAGCTTAGCTGTAGCTTCAGCCATTCCGGCGGGGGCGGGGGCGACGCGGGCTGGGGCCTTGGCTTCTTCGTCTATCCCGTCGGGTATTCGACTGCCCAAGATGACCTGCTGGCCAACGCGAAACTCCTGTTCTTCGCCTTTGATTCCGCCGGGGCTGAAGCGGGATTGTTGACGGGCAGTCTGGGCGGAGAGGAGACCTCAGTGACGATTCCTGGCCTGCGGGTCAGCCCCGGCCAGAAACATCGCCTGGGACTCAACGTGGATCTGCCAGCCCAAACCTTCGAGGTGACGCTGGATGGAGGGACGCCGTTCACAGTCCCACTCTCCCTTTTTGGCCGGGTCAACCTGGCGCAGGGCCCGTTCCTCCTGTCGGTCCCGGCCGCCCCCCCCTACCCCACGTTCCTGCTGGACGATGTCGAGGTTCGCATCCTGCCCCGTGGTTTGGGAAGTCCCCCGCCGCCTCTTCTCGGTGCGCCCCGGGTGGCTGCCGGAACCGGGCGGATCACGCTTCCCCTCGCGGTCTCCGTCGGAGCCATCTGGATCCTCGAATCAAGCGCCGACCTGAAGCTCTGGAAAGAGGTCTCCCGCGGCACCTCCCAGGGAGCCGCGGCGGAGATTGACGCCGGCCTGCCGCCCGCAGCAGGACCAGTCTTCTGGCGCGTCCGCACGCCCTGACGGTCTGGGCGCCAGCACCGTGGAGGCAAAGTTAGCGGACAAGAAGTCCGACCGCGGCGCTAGCCAGCATCACCGCAGGCTGGCTTGCGCATCGAGGTGACGCAGCCCTGCCAACGCGCCCAGCGCAAGGCCGTGATGGCCCGATGGGACTTCCGCTTCGCGCGGATTGATCCGGATCAGCGTGCCGCCGAACTCCCGCGCCACATCTTCGGAGAACTCGCGCACGGTCGGCAGCGCGGTGCCGGCCCCCAGTTCGACCACGACCAACCGCGCACGTTCCCGCCGCACTTCCGCCAGCCAGGCTTCCAGTGCCGCCTGTTGGGCATCCGCGCGGTCTGACACCCAGCCGCCGTCGCCGAACATCAGCACGTTGGGGCGGGCCATCCCGCCGCACCGCGGACAGCGCGGCAGCGGTTCCTCGGCGCGAAAGGTCGCCTCGTTGACGGTCACCGTGACGTCGGTCGCATCGCGGATCGTCCGGGTGCACGGCTTGAGACATTGCAGGTGCAGAAGCGAGCCGTGGCATTCCACAATGCGTTCCGGGTCGAACCCCGCCCGCTGGAACTGCCCGTCCACGTTGGAGGTGAACACGAAGGCGCCCAGCCGGCAGCGCTCCGCCCAGCGCTTCAGGATGCCGAAGCCGCCGTGAGGAACTGTTGAGCGGTAGAGATTGAGCCGGTGACCGTAGAAGGCCCACGCCAACCTGGGATCGAGGCGGAACCACCCCGGCCGCGCCATTTCCTCGAACCGCAATCCCAACTTGGCGATGGCCGGATAGGCCCGCCAGAACCCCTCGGTGCCACGGAAGTCGGGCAAGCCCGAGTCCACGCCCAGGCCGGCACCGGCGGTGATCATCAGGGCGTCGGCCCCAGCCAATGTCTCCGCCGCCTGTTTGAGGATGTTCGACTCCACGTTTTACCGTGCCGGCAAATCAGGGCGGGTCAACTCTTGCGGGAACATGGCCCAAACAGAGTCGAGGCTTTGTAAGTGGCATCAACTCACCGATTGCGGAATGGGTCGTCTGGCGGCGGCGGCCCGACTTACTGCCGGTGGCCGCCTTCGGTGCCGAAAAGTATCCATCGGTGCTCCCGTCGGCGGACAGATTGACGCGAGGTCGGAGCCCAACAGCTTTTCCATCCCTGACCCATCTTCCAAAATGCCGACGATCCGAGGGCATCACTGATGCCTATCCCAATGGTTTCATAACCACATTTAGCCATTCGTAGAGATTGCCGCCAAATGAATGGACAGGGATTAATTTTTTTTGAAAACTGCACACTCCCGAGAAACCACCCACAGCTAGTCATCATGCAAATCAAATACACCCAGCCGGCACAGCGTCCCAGCCTCCGCCGTTGTGCTGCGGTCGCAGCCATCGCGCTGGGCGCAGGCGTCGGCGCTTCCGCGGCAGACTTGTTTGAATTCAACGCCCTCACTACGGACGGCGGCCCCCTCATCAACATCATCCAGGGCACGAGCAACCTCCCCGATATGGTTTCGGAACTGGTGGACGGAACCGGAACTTTCAGCCAGCTGAACAACCGCGATTTCACCGCCTCACTGCGCTATGGCGGTGTGCCGCAGGCCCTGTTTTTCAACATCCAGCAGGCCGGTCCCAACTGGGTGGCGCAGCTGACCTCCCCCTTCGATCCAACCGTGATTAGCCGAAACTTTGTGGGGGCGACGCGTTTGGACCTCGAGAATCAGATCGACCAATACCTTGAGCAGAACGGGCTGGGCGATTTGGCCAAGCTGCTGGCGGCCCTCGACAAGCGGACGATTGCCGGCTCACTGGACGGCAACCCCGTTGCCGCCACATCCGTTGCCGCTAATGCCTACTTTGGCGAATACGGCCTCCGGCCCACGGAGACCGCGGAGGAGGCTACAGCCGAAGGGGATGGCGGGACGAGTCGCTCAGGAATCGCGATGACCGCGGATGCCGGCACATTCCGCAGCCAGGACTTTTCGGGCGAGACCTACTCCTGGACTCCGATGGTTCCCATAGCGATGGGCGAATCCCGCCGGGTCCGGCTCGAGTTTTCCCTCCCGCTGAACTACACCACCCTGGAGGGGGCCGACCAGTTTCGGGCCGGCGGCCAGCTCGCGGTGGCCATGCTGCTCAAGAAGCGCAGCAAGGATCAGCCCTGGCTCTGGCAAGTGACTCCCCATGTCGGCACCCTGGTCTCTGGCTCGGTGGACCTGGTGGCCGGTGGAATGCTCCTTTCCGGTGGCGCCACGAGCTACCTTTCCTATCGCTGGAACCGCTGGGAACTCTCCATGGGCAACCACATCAGCTTGCACGAGGGGCTTGCAGTGACTGTCGGTGACTACGGATTCGACCCCGATGTTAGCCAGCAAATCGTCAAGAACGGGCTCAAGGTGGGGCGCAGCCTCGGTCAGCGTTGGTATGCGGAGACCTATGTGATCGACACCGAATACCTGCAGGAAGCCTTCATCAGTCGTTACCTCACGGTCGGGGCGGGCATCGGCTATCGGGGCGCCAACCGCAAGGGTTACGCAATGATCGGGTTCTATGGAAACTTCGGGGACGACTACTCCTCCGGCAATATCCAGTTCGGGACAGGCTGGAAGTTTTAAGCTCCTTGCCAGCCATGAGAATTCTCGGCAGCCTGACACTGGCCTCCCTGGCCGTTGGAAGCGTGTTGGCCCAAAATGCAACGCCACCCCGCAACCTCGCGCTCGAACTGACACTGGTCCGTTTCAAGCCCGATTCAAAGGAACAGGTTCTGCAGGATTTCCGCCTGACCGGCGGCGCGTCCAACGCGGTGGAAGTTCTTCGCAAGGCCGGGCGGTCCGTCGATGTGCTCTACCGCGGAACCCGGGATCTTGTCGTCGAGCCCAAGGCCACCGCGAAGTTTGACGCCACGGAAACCCGCCCGGTGTTGCTGATGGGTGCGCCGGGCGCACCGATGCCACCGGCCACTCTTTATGGCCTCACGATGACGGTCTCAGTGCAACCGGCAGCCGGAGAAACCTTCGTGCTGTCATGGGAAGGCACGCTCAACTGGTCACCGGAAATGATGGACCGCCGGGTGGGACTGCAAAACACCATGCAGTTCATCGGCAAGGCCGCCAGTGCGGCCCAGAGCGCGAGCCAGTTCGCCGGGGACTCCCAGGGCATGGTGCGGCAAGCTGCCGACATCGGACTGGCCGTCGCGGAGATGTTCAAGCCCCCGACCAGCGCTGACAGCCACATCTTCGAACTGCCTGTCTTGAAGACCTTTGCAATCCAGGGCAGCCGGGCCTGCCGGGGCACCCAGATGATAGTAAACACCACCGCGGCCGAGGCCGGCGTGAAGGAACCCCAGGTCATCTACCTGCTGCTCGACACCCGTGTCGTCGAATGAACCGGTGAGCAGGCGTCATCTATCGGCCTTCGTGCCACGGATGGTTCCCCGGTTCTGGCCGGTCGCCGTTGGTGGCTTGGCGCTTTCCCTAGGGGTGCCGCTGCCGGCAGCGCCCGGCGCCTCCGGAATTGGGTCCGGGAACGTGGTCCAGCCTTCCCGCAATCCGGCGCCGTCACCCCCTGTCAATGCAAGTGTGGGCATTGCCCTGATTCGCTTCCGGCCCTCCCGCCCCCTGCCCGAGGCGGAACTGGTCGCCAGCCGGACATGGGCGGACCTGTTCCGGCGGATGACCAATCATGGCCGGGCTGACGTCATTCACAGGGCCGTCCGCGATATCGTGTGCGCACCTTCGGCCCACCTTGAATTCAGGCAACTCGAGTCGAGACCAGCCTTCACGCTGGATACCGGCAGCCCGCTGCCCCAGACCAACGTCTTCGGACTCAGCCTCGCAACGGATGTTCGCTGGCTTCCGGCAGCGGGGCCGGGCGACGAGCCTTGGGTGCTGGTGGAATGGAAGGGGGGGTGGACCGGATCGGTGCAGCTCTACTCCCGCTGGGAAGCGTTGGCAGTCCGCGCGTTCAGCGCGGCCAAGACCCTTCCGGGCATCACCTACGACCGAATGGAAGAGGACGAGGACGGTTTCGTAAACACCGGGGGCACCACCGATTTCGGCGGACTTTTCCGCCGAAGAAAAACCCGCCAGAAAGCGGATAAACCGACTGGAGGCGCTCCCGGAAAAGCCCCCGCCCGAGCCGCGGCCTCAGGATCCGCCCCGCAGCCTAAGCGTGAGCCGGACTACCTCGACGCCACCGTGATGGAATCGGTGGCCCTGTCCGGCCAGCGGCTGTGCCCCGCTGGCGAGATGATCATCCGCCGGCACCCCCTGTCCACCGAACCCGATGCCGGAGAACTCATCTTGGTTCTCACCATCGGCGCGGGCCAATGATGGCGCTGGCAAAGCCACATCTCCTGCGCCTTCCTTCCGGCACCCTCGCCTGACTCCGGTCCTCTTTCTCCCCAATCGTTTTGAAACGTTGTCCATCGTTCAGCAGCGCGGCAGTTAGGATCCCTGCTTGCTGAGTTCCTGTCGACCGGACCGCACAAGCTGCTCCAGGAAAGGCCAGAAGGGAGGCGGCCCTTTGTATGTCCCCCTTTCTGAATTAGCGATTGGCACCGCCTCTACCGTCGCAGTTCTTGGCCGATTGAGAAGGCGTCGGATTTATCCCAGACCGAGTTCGCCGGGATTCTCCCCTGCGAACAGGGACGTCTGGAAGGATTGCTGGCGGCGGCGGAGCTCAGTCCACTTGGACTCGAATTCGGCCAGCAACAACTCCTCCAGTTTGAGTGCGTTGGGCGATTTCACCGCGACGGCCTTTAACTGATGAAGTCGGGCAACCAGGGGACGAGACACGAGGACAGTGGGCACCGACACTTCGGGCCTGATGACCGAATTCGACCGGCAGGTGGCGCACTGGATCTCTGACCGCCGCTCGGTGGCCGGGCCGGAAACCATAAGGTGAAGGTCCTCCACGCCGCGGCACGCGTCGCAAAGCGGAAAGGCACTCTCCGGGTTGGGATCGTTTGCGAAGTCCAGCTCAAGTTGCCCGAATCCTTCGGCAGTCGCCTCGTCCAAACCGCTGCCCCCGGTGAATGCGTCCCCCGTCCGGTAAAGGTCCAGCAGGAGCGCCCGTGGAAACAGCTGCCCGCACGCCACACCGGCCGCCGTCAGCTTGCGCTCGCCCTCGGGGGTAAGCTGGAACGTGGCCACCGATCCGCGGATGGCGGTCAGCACGTAACACGCGTTTCGGTCACGATACTTGTGGAGACGGGGCATGTTTCGGGAAGCCTAACGGAGGCTCGCGGCGAGATGCAATCGGGCCGGCGGGTTTGAACATCCAGGCAGGCGATATCCTAGATGATCAGCGCTCCCAACGCATTCACACATCAGGCAACCGCTGCAACAGGCCTGAAACGCGCAGCGCCTCAAAATAGCTGGCCACCTGCTCGGCCAGATAGGTCGCGTGAGATAGCAGCCCCATCTCGATGTTCCGCTGGTGGGCCGCCTCGGTGAAATTCGCCGAAGTCAGGAGCAGTTGCCGGCGGTCCACGACGACCGCCTTTGCGTGGAGGCTGGCGCGCTGTTTGGCCTCCGCCTGCAACGCGCGCGGATCGAAGTAAATCTCCGGCCGCGGCTCCCAGGGCCAGTGGCGTTCGCGGAAATCGGCGGCATACCGGAGAATGATGGCCTCGGCCGTGGAGGTATCGCCCGCCCGCCGCGGCACATCGACGTGAAAGATGATCCGCAAGTCCGGGCGCAGCGCCTTCTGGGCCGCCAGCCGTTCAAAGAGGAGCTTGCCGTTGTGGAAGGCGTAGCCCGCCAGGATGATCTCCCGCTCAGCCTGCTGAAACATCGACTGGACCGTTGCATACGTGTCCGTGGTGGGCACGCCGGGAACGTCGGGACCGGAAACGACCAGGTCCGGCAGGAGCACCCGGTCGCGGCATCGGCCCGCGACGAGTGCCTGCAGCAGCCGGGCAATCTGCGGCGGCGTGAACCCGTTGGTTTCGAGGTCCAACAGCCAGTCGGCAAGCTCCGCTCCACGGTGTCCCGCGAGTTGGGCGAACGCGGCAGGCGGCGAATCGCCGGTCAGCCAACCGGCTTGGACGGCCCTGGCCAGTTCCTTCAACGCGGCCTCCGACAGGTCGGCCAAAATGGCATCCGCTACCTTCACGGGCCCTTGAAGAATTCTGCACCGGTGGATTCCACCGTGGGCACCACGAGCGCCCGGTCCAGGAACTCGTTCCGTTGCTCACAGGATGTTTCCGGCACCAGCACGCATCCGTGGCACGCGGCTCCCAGCAACGGGGCGTGGTCATGCGCCTGCGGGTGATGATGGGCGCACACGGGATCGTTGGAGCACAAGGACGCCAGCTCAAGCGCCCGGCGAACAAATTCCCGGATGCGCCGGGCGGCCTCCACCAGGCCACCGAGGGTTCCCTCGGCATCGGATGAACTGGTGAGCAGCAGCAGTCCGAAGCGGGCCGGTTTTCCGCCCTCAGCCGGAAGAGCGTAGATGCGTTCCCGGAGCGAAGAGGCCGGATAACCGCAATCCAGCGAAATGGCCGTCATCAGCAGGTGGGAGAAGGTGTGGAGCAAATAGTAGGGCAGGCCCGAAAACTCCCGCGTTGAATTGGGGTGGGCGGCCTTCCAGGCGGAGAACCCTGCGTCCAACAGTCTGCCGCGACTTGCCACCGCGGGGCGTTGCAACCAATCAACCAAGGCGGCCGGGTCGAGCAGCAGGAACACCCCTTCACCCCGGTTTTCCACGGCGGGCAACCAGTCCGCATCGCGGGCCAGCGGGGCGGCCTTGACGTTCAGCGACAGTTCATCGGGCAGTTCCCCGTTGATGTCGGCGCCCAGTGACTCAAACCGGGTGAAGCCGACTTGGGCTACGACTTCACGGAGGCGGTGGACCAAGACCACCCGCTGAATGGCGGCCATCCACGGGGCCTCCCAGATTTCCTTGGGCAGGGCGCGCGCGAAGAAATCTCCGTCCGGCTGGTCGCTGCCCATTTCGTCCGCCGCCTCCGCAAACGCCTCGAATTCCACCTCCTTGACCGGGCGCTCCGCAATTTGGGCGACCCCCTGGCCGACGCGGGTGATGGCGGCCAGGACATCCGCATCGGCAACGCCGGCCAACCGCGTGGCGATCTTGGGAATCTGCCGCATGGCCGACAGCAGGGCAGGATTGTTCTGCACCACGCTCAGGCCGTCATCCCAGAGGGCTTTCACCACTTCATCGAGCGGGGATTTCCGGTCGGGAATGGAGATTACAGACAGGGTCTGGGAGAAGTAGGCGTTGCTGGCGCTGCGAATCAGCAGACGGCCGTGCAAATTGCAGGTTTCGTGGCTGTAAGACCCGAGCCATGGACGGGCCCCGCTGCACAGTCCCAGTGCCTTGCTGCCTTTGACCGCAGCCTGGGCGAGCGAACGTTTGGCCCCGCACGAGCAGGTGGCCCAGACATCCACCAACGCGCCGGTGGTGCTCCGTTCCTCCAGGTGCAGGCTGCCTCCGCAGCCGCCCGCGTAACCATGGATGAACGCCGGCCAGTCGATGTCGTCCACGTGCCCATGTTGGCAGGCACGCACAAAGCGGACGGGCACCACGTCGTGCTTCTTGTCGCCGTCCCGGTAACGGCCATTGTCCAGTTTGGACTCGGGCACCAGAGGGCGGCGGTTGCCGTTGCCGGCGGCGATCGGTTCCGGATTCTGCACCAAAAACCAGCGGGGAAATCGCCAGACCACGATTCCGGGTTTTCCGACCGTCGGATCATCGGAGGACGCCGGCGGCGTTCTCAGCACCAGGGTCGGCTTCTCCAGTCGCTTCCGCAATTTCGCGACCAGGCGGGGTTCCTCCACCAAGGGGATTGATCCCGCCGGATATTGCCAATTGTCCAGGCCGCCAATCACGACGGACCCATCGGGCAAGTCCATCATCGCGCCCGGTCCGAATGTGGTCAGGAGCTGGCTGGAGCGGATCTCACTCTTGCTCATGTCAGGTCAGCCTTTGAGGGTTTGGGGGAACAGATCGACGCTGGGCTCCACATCGCGCATGGAACGGTTGGCCCGAAATTTCTGGAATTCGGGCGGCAAGCCGGCCAGCGCCTCGTCCAGGAACCCGTGCAGCAGGGCCGGCTGGGCCGCCACCTCCCGGCCGTATTGCAATTGGGCCCCCCGCAGCCGTTCGGTTTCGGCCAGCTTGAACCAGGTCCCCAGCAGATCCAGGCAACGGTCCCGCACCCGCCCCCGCAACGCCGCCGCCTCCTGGGGCGGAAGATACCGGTGGGCCGCCGCCCGCTCCGCAAAGGCCTCCACCACGGCGTCCAAGGCCGGCCGTTGTGAAAGGATCTGGGTCGCCCCCAGCGGTGGTCCAAATCCCCCCACCTGATGCCGGCAAAACGCCACGAACGCGGCGGCGAGCGCGCGGTCGAGTGCCCGCGGTGAGAACGGTGTCACGCTCGTGACCTCGACCGTCCGGTAAAAGGTCGCGTGATAGAACCCGAAGCGCTCGTAGTGGGAACGATCCCGGGGCTTGTGGACATTCAACAGGGTGACGACCAATCCCGGGCGTTTCGGATCCCGGCCCACCCGGCTGGTGGCCTGGATGTATTCGGCGGACATCTTGGGCTGGCCCAACACCACCATCAGGCCGAGCCGCGTGATGTCCAAACCCACCGAAATCATGTTCGTGGCGAGGGCCAGATCCACCCGGTCATCCTCGGAGAACGCCTGCGTCAGTCGGCGCTTGGCCTCCGAGACCTGGTTGGTCGAGACGCGGGAGGTCAGTTCCAGCGGCTCGCCGATCTCCCGTTTGGAGAACAGCGAATCGACCGGGTCCCGCCGTTGCCGCGACTTGTAGCGGCGCAGTTGGCTGGTCACCTCATCCTCCACGATGCGCCGGGAACCTCCGAGCTCGCGCAGGCTGTTGAAGTAGCCCAACAACGTCATGTAGGGGTCGGCGGCATTCTTCGGGTCCTTGCCGCCGTCCAGCCGGTAGGCCGTTTGCCCGGCCGACAACAACGCCAGCGCGGTTCGCAGCAGCACGACCTTGAGGCTGCGTCCCTGGGCGCCCACGCCCAGGTAAAGCCGTTCAGGGGTTTCTTCGGGCGCATGGCTCTGCGCGAAGAACGAATCTCGCCGGTTGGGACCCGGCGGCGGAAAGATCATCGCCGGCCAGCGCCCAAAGAGCGCCCGGATCTGGGCCTCCGCCTGACGCACGGTCGCCGTGCTCGCAATGATCTTGGGGCGCAGTCGCTGCCCGTTGCCCAGCTCCCGTTCCGCCAACTGGCCGATGGCCGTCTCGTAAAGCCCGGCAATTGTGCCGAGCGGACCCGAGATCAGGTGCAGCTCATCCTGGATGATCAGCTCCGGCGGCGGCAGCGGACCGCCCAAGGACTTGCCCAATCCGGGCTCGGCGGCGCCGTAAAACCCGTGGTCGTCATGACGCTCCACGTGGCCGAACAGCTTCCCCGCCTCCGCCACCCAGGGCAGCGCCGCAAACTTGTCCACCGTGGCGATCAGGAACCCCGGCAGTCGCCGGTAGATCGGCTCGTCCACGGCAATGATCGGCAGCGGACGATCTCCCTTGAAATCACACGATGCGTTGACGCAGGTGATCCGCAGGTCCTGGGGATTCTGCTCCGAGGGAATCAGGCGAAAGGACTGCGTCTCAAATTTCTTCCCGCACCACGGGCAGTTCTCCAAGGGGATCGGTGACGGATTGTTCCGCGAGTTGGTGCGAAACGCCCGGAGCCGGCGGTAGGCCGTGTTGTCGGCGCCGGGGCCCTTGTCACCCGGTCCACCCATGCGGTTGGGCGTGGCGGCCGAGCCGACCCACAGGCCAATCTCAAAGGGCCAGTCGCCAAAGCTCTTGTCGCCCTTGACCAGGCGCTCCTGCCGTTCCAGTTCGAGCGCGCAGATCAGGGCGGACGCGCGGCCCAGCTGGTCCAGCGTCAGCAGGCGCAGCGTGTAGCGCATCAGCACGTTCACCCCCGCACCTCGTCGCCCGGGATTCCGAAGGCGGCGCAGGACCAGCGAGAACGCAGCGAGCCCGAGGTAGGCTTCCGTCTTGCCGCCGCCGGTCGGGAAGAAGAGCAGGTCCACCAGACCGCGGTCGGCGTGCAGCGGATCATGCAGCCCCTGAAGATTGAGCAGGATGAACCCCAGCTGGAAGGCGCGCCAGGCGGGTGCCGGCGCATCGGCGGGCTTGGTGTTGAACTTCTGCGCCTCGCGCTGCCGGGCTTGGCGGGCCATGGCCCGGTTCGCGGCGCAGAACGCCTCGCGGACATCGGGTTCGGCCAGCAGCTCGATACCCTTTTCCATCCGGTCCGCCGCCAGCCGTGCCCGCTTGACCAGCTCCTTGGCGGTCTTCTGGCGGTTGGTTTCGAGTCCGCTTTCCGCGGCGACCGCGGCGGCCTGCTGGTCAATCCACGCGCGATAATGCTCCACCAGCTTGCCCAGTTTGGCCCGGGCCTCCGCGACATCACCCAATGTGGCCAGCGCCTCCATGCCCAATTCCACGCCCGGCAGTGCCGCGGCTTCGAGGTGGCCGACGAACTCCACCCCAGCGGACGGAATCCAGCAGGTCCGCACGGCCTGGCAGATTCCGCCTTCCACGGTCGCCACCGGTTCGGCGGAACACCCGATGCCGGAAACAAAGTCGAAGGCCCGGCGATAGTGCAGGTCCGCCACCTGTTCGTCCCAGTCTTGGGCGCGCGCCCCATCCTCGCCGCTGCGCAGGTCCGGCCGGGGCACGAATCCCGCCTCACAGCGGAGCTGGAGCTGCGCCTGGAAAGCATTGGCCTGATACGCCTTTTCGGCCCGGTGCCGGCCGTTCACCAGAAACACGCACACCGCGAGGGTGCCGGCCGGCAGCCGGCCGTGGCCGTCCGCGGCAACCGGGCGGACGGTCACCACCAACCGCAGCTCGCCGCCCTGTTTGCCACGGGCACTGTGGGGCACCGGATACGGCACCGGCTTGCCATCGGGTGCCGGCAATTCAATCGGCACCAGTTCCAGTCGGGGTGTGCGCCGGTAGCCTTTGGCGGGCGCCTTGGTCGCCGACGGTGGCCCGCTGTCGTCCTGCAACACCGCCGCCGAAGATTCCGGCAGCTCGTAACTCTCGACCTTGGCCTCCGCGTCGTCCTTCAGTCCGAGGCCTTCGTCGGCGGGTTCCTGCGCCTCCTGCGTGGGATCCTCCCAGCCGTAGTCGCCCCAGCTCACTTCGGCGTGCAGTCGGGTCACGCCGGCGGGAACCAGCACGCTCACGCCCATCGAACTCGGCAGTAGGCTCGGGCCGGACGGCTTTTCCGGCACCGCCCCATCGTCGGCGCCACCCCCGTCCCCGGCGGCATCCAGGGTGTCATTGGCCTCGGCATCCGTCTTGTGCTCGACCGGCGCGTCTTCCGGCACCAGGTAGCCGGTCAGATACCATCGCGTGGGATTCTCCGGGAGCAGCTCTCGCTCAAACGCGTGTCCCGGCCAGGGACCGACGAGGTCCAGCCTCAGGGACTCGACGAGTTGGGAACGGACTTCAGGGGAGGTCATGGCGGGAATCCTCGGGTTGGCTACGCTGGGCGTTGAAGCGCCTCACCGCTTCGGCAATCAGCGGGGCCATTCGGCCCAGCCCGGCCAAGGAAAGTTCACCGTTCTTGAACAGGTCATACCACTCCCGCCGCTGATCAATCACCCGCTCGTCGTCGCGGATGGGCAGGTGCTTCAGGGTATGGGCCACCTTCGCGGCCATGCTCGGGGGCACACCTGGGCCGGCGCGGAGCTGCATGTCCGGCAATTGGACCTCAAACCACCCGGCCTGCACCTCGTAGGGGTCCACCCACTGGCCATCGCCGGCCGGCTTCTTCGCGCTGTTGATCCAAGCCGAGGCAAACCGGTAATTGCCCCAGTCGTAGGCTTTGGTTGCGTCGTTTTTGACGGAAGCGAAATGGTCCACCGTTCCCGCTGGTTCATACATGGCCGTGTAGCCACAGCGTCGCTGAAAACCTTCCCGCAAAATCCGCCGGAAGGGCCGCCAATACGGGGCCGGCCGCTCGGCCTGCGGGTTCGCTGCCAGCCAGTCCAATCCACGCCGTTTAGCCTCGGCGAACTCATCTGGTTCCGGCACCGGTGCGACCGGAATCATCGTCCGGCCTCCCTCTCATGCTGGCCGGATCTGACGATCCAGCGCGGCCAGAAACGGTCGTGCCCCGCCAGCACCTGCCGCAGCCGGCCGTCAATCTCCGCTGCCGTCCGTAAACCTTCCGGCAGGGAATCCCGCTCCCCGCGCATCCACGCTTCCGCCGCTTCGATGGCATCCTGCGCTTCCTTCGACCGGGCCTGCCTCAGGCCGAATGATTCGGACACCAGCCACTTCGACGCGTCGCCCTGCATCGCCCACGGCCGCGGGACAATCTGAACCCGGTGTTCCCCGGTAACTTCGCTGTTGAACAACGCATCCCGCTCCTCCTCGAACACCGGCTCCACCGACGCCAGCACCAGCGGCGCGTGCGTGGTGGTGATGAACTGCACCGCCTTGGCTTCCGTCTGGATCAGCAGTGTGGACACCACGTCCAGCAAGGCCGGCAGGAACACCCGCTGCCATTTCGGATGCAGGTGCGCCTCCACCTCGTCGAACAGCACCACGATCCGGTTCTCCGGCTCCTCCTGCTGGAGGGCCGCGGCGCGCAGGTGCTCTTCCCACGCCCACACCAGCAGATACGCCAGCGCCAGCACCCGCTTCATGCCCGCCGCCGCCTGCGTCACCGGCACCGGGCCGTAGGGCATCCGCAGCGTCGGGATGTCCCGCACATCGTCCACCCGCACCCGCACCGCCTCGCCGATGGCCAACACCTCCTGGTCATCCGCCGACAACCGCCGCAGCACGCTTTGCAGTCGCGCGAAGGCCCCGTTTCCCTTGAGCCGCCAGTTCTCCACGTCGCGCAGCAGCCCGTTGCAGATCGTCTTTTTCCCCTCGGCCGTGTCCGTCTGCAGGCCGTCCCACAGCTCCGCCTTCGTGAATTGGTAGGCGCCCGGCCGGTCCCGGCCCGTCAGCTCGTCGCGCCAGTAGTTGCGCGCCGGATCCCACACGGAAAAACCGCCGTCGATCCGGGCGTAGATCACCAGCCCGGGCATGACCGGACGTTTGGCCTCCCCCTTCCATTCCTGACCCGCAAACTGGTAGCGGGCGATGCCCTCCGAGGGCTTGCCCGAACGCCCGATGACCGTGTGCTGGATCTCCGGCGGATGCTCCCTTTGCGCGTTGGCCGACGGGTAAAACGGCTGATTGTCCGCCCAGGTCCGCGTTAGCGCATACCAGCACGCGTCCAGCAGGAACGTCTTGCCCACCCCGTTGTCGCCGGTGATGAGGTTCAACCGTTCGCCGAACTCCAGATCCGGCCGCGTCGCCGGACCGACGTTGCAAATGGTCAGGTGCTTTAGCATCGCGGGGTTACCCTGTGGGATTGGGTCTCAAGAATCATCCGAAAAAGTCCCCTGGGGGCGGGGGTTAACCGACCTTTCTGGGCCAGGCCGGGCACGTTCATGTTCCGAGGTTCAGGTTGGGGCCGTCGTCCCCGGGTTTGGGTTTCTTCGGTCTCTTGGATTTGGGCGGAATCGGACCACCCCCGCCGCCCGCCGCCGCACCCGCCAACCGCTCCTCCTCCGCCCGCGCGGCATTTTCTTTCAGGAGGCGGGCGAGGACTTCGTCGCGGATTTCGTCGGGCCAGCGGTAGCGCCAGGGTTTCTTCTTCTTGCGGCCACCGGATTCTTCGGCGGCGGACTCGGAGTCGTCGTCCTCGTAGTCGAGGAGGAACTCGCAGGTGCATTTGGGGAGGAGGTCGGTCCAGCCGTAGGCGGTGAGGACGGCGGCGTCCATGGCGGCGTGCAGTTCGCGCAGTCGGCGGACGGCGGCGAGCGCGGCGGCGGGGGTGGCGTAAAGCGTCAGCGGCGAGCGGTCGGCGGGGACGGACTCGGCGGTGCGCCAATCGGGGGTGGCGGCGCGCTTGCGGTAAAGGGCTTCGAGCCGCGCGAGGGCCTCGTCATCGGGCGCGTGAAAGAGGTTGTAGATTTCCGTGAGGCCAAGCCAGAGGTCCTGCATGAGCGCCGCGCGGAACTCGTAATACTCACGCCCCGCCGCCTCCAGCGCCGCGTTCGTCTCGAACCCGGCGGAGAACGGGAACGTCTCGAAGCAGTCGGTCGGTGTATAGCGCAAGTCGTCCTTCATTGACGATGCGAAGAATCTTGCCCACACCTCATGCGCGCGCGACTGAAGAGCACACAGCCCTGGAAAAGCATTCAGAGCGAAGACGACGGTCGACTCTGCAAACACGCGACCGGTTGGGAGCAGTGTGAAGGCAAGCCTTTGACCAACGCGGGAAACGAGAATGACTTTCTCCAAATGCTGGATGACGTCGTAAAGCGATTTAGCAGTATGGCCAAACTGCCAAAACTTTTCAGTTATCCTTCCCGAACTCGACTTGGCGGTTGAACTGATTCGCTCTGGCAGCACTTTGGCCTTCACGACCTCGAATAGGTCAGGCCATCGTCTCGCCTCCTCTTCGCTCATTTCACCGAAGTTGATGACGTAGCGATGATGTTGGTGAATCGGACTATCGTTTACTTCTTCGCCACCGATGTAAGGGAACACTCGGTCCGCATTCCGCGGGTCTCGTGCGATGAGTCTCTCCATTTCGCTGAGAGGCGTAGCGACGCCCCGTGCGTCTGTATCGTCGAAGGTAAATCCCATCCCTCGAACCACACTGCCTTGGAAACTCTTTGAGGCGTTGGCGCGCAACACCGCCGGATTTTCGTGGCCTCCTGCGTGGAAAAGGTAAGCGGTGATGAGGGGGACATCGCGTCCGTCCAGGTCATATGGGTGGGAAGGCGTGCCCTTGGCGACGTGGACGACGCTGACGACGACCGCCGCCTGGCCTGGCCATTTGTAGCGTTTGCGCGCCCCGTAAATAGTTCCTCCTTGAGTGCAAATCCAGCGTAGCCCCGATTCTCTTGTATCGCCCTGGCCGATTGAGTTCGTCGCAATCAGCCCAAGACAGCCCTCTTTTCGCATTTGCCCGAATGCGCGGCGGAAGAAAAAGGCTACCAAGTCGCACTTGCCGCCCGAATCGGGAAATATTTCACGCAAGTAATCGCTGTAGCTTACAGCATTTCCTTCGGTCAGGGACACATGGCCCGCGAACGGAGGGTTACCGACGATTCCATCGAAGCCGGGATTCTCGCGGTCGAACACTTCCGGGTATTCAATTTCCCAGTGGAACG
>OFDN01000180.1_pt1 | contig 60403 bp, 52 predicted proteins | sample 1520971 | NCBI WGS metagenome assembly OFDN01 (sample SAMEA94257418, study PRJEB24077) | hot springs metagenome | biome: Aquatic biome; feature: Geographical feature; material: Water | place: India | collected 2012-06-12 | depth 5 m
ATGTTCTTGAAGAGCTGGCGCTGGCGCGCGTCGGTGTAGGTGGCGTTGGTGATCGCCGTCAGCGGCACGCCGATCACGTTGATGTCCTCGCGGAACATCGACGCCGGCATCGGCTTGGTCGAATCGTAGAACAGGTAACCGCCCGGCGTGATCTCCTTCACGTCCTCGGCCCAGGTCTGCGGGTTCATGGCGACCATCATGTCGACGCCGCCGCGGCGGCCGAGATAACCCTTCTCGGTGACGCGGACCTCGTACCAGGTCGGCAGGCCCTGGATATTGGAGGGGAAGATGTTGCGCGGGCTGACGGGCACGCCCATGCGCAGGATCGACCGGGCGAAGAGTTCGTTGGCCGAGGCCGATCCGGATCCGTTGACGTTCGCGAACTTGACGACGAAGTCGTTAACGGCGGCTATTGCTTGCGGCATGCTTGCTCCGCGTGTGTCATTTCGATGTAGTACTTGCGCATGTCCCATGCGCCGGTCGGGCAACGTTCGGCGCACAGCCCGCAATGCAGGCAGACGTCCTCGTCCTTGACCATGACGCGCTTCGTCTTGAGGTCGCCGCCGATGTAGAGGTCCTGCGTCGGGTTAAGCGCCGGCGCCATGAGGCGCGTCCGCAATTCCTTTTCCTCGCCGTTCTCGGTGAAGGTGATGCAGTCCATCGGGCAGATGTCGACGCAGGCGTCGCATTCGATGCAGAGCTGGCCGCTGAACACCGTCTGGACGTCGCAGTTCAGGCAGCGCTGCGCCTCCTTGAAGGCGAGCTGCGGATCGAAGCCCAGCTCGACCTCGGCCATGATGTCCTTCAGCGCTTCCTGCTTGGGGCGATGCGGGACTTTAAGGCGATGGTCGATGGTGGGCGCGTTGTCGTAGCTCCACTCGTGGATGCCCATCTTCTGGCTGGCGACGTTGACGCCGGGGGCGGGACGCTCCTCGGGGTTCTCGCCGATCAGCATCTTGTGGATCGAGGTCGCCGCCTCGTGGCCGTGCGCGGCCGCCCAGATGATGTTCTTCGGGCCGAACGCCGCGTCGCCACCGAAGAACACCTTCGGATGCGTGCTGCCGAAGGTCTTTTCGTTGAGTTGGGGCAGGCCCCACTTGTCGAACTCGATGCCGGCGTCCTTCTCGATCCACGGGAAGGCGTTCTCCTGGCCGATGGCCACCAGCACGTCGTCGCACTCGTGGAATTCGTCGGGCTCGCCTGACGGGACCAGCGAGCGGCGGCCCTTGTCGTCGTACTTCGCGACCACCTTCTCGAACAGCACGCCCTTGATCTGGCCGCCCTCGTGGCGGACTTCCTTCGGCACGAGCATGTTGAGGATGGGAATGTCCTCGCCGATCGCGTCTTCCTTCTCCCAGGGCGACGCCTTCATCTCCTCGAAGCCGGAGCGGACGATCACCTTCACGTCGTCGCCGCCGAGACGGCGGGCGGTGCGGCAGCAGTCCATCGCGGTATTGCCGCCACCCAACACGATCACGCGCTTGCCGACCTTGGTGATGTGGCCGAACGAAACGGACGACAGCCAGTCGAGGCCGATATGGATGTTGGCGGCGGCTTCCTTGCGGCCGGGCACGGCGAGGTCGCGGCCGCGCGGCGCGCCGGAGCCCACGAACACCGCGTCGTAGCCTTCGGCCAGCACGGCCTTCAGCGAATCGACGCGCTGGTGGCGGAACTCGACGTTGCCGATGCCGGTGATGTAGCCGACTTCCTCGTCGATGACCGATTCGGGCAGGCGGAAGTGCGGGATTTGCGTGCGGATGAAGCCGCCGAGCTTCGGGTCCTGGTCGTAGATGACGATTTCATAGCCCAGCACCGCGAGATCGCGTGCGACGGTGAGCGAGGAGGGGCCGCCGCCGATGCAGGCCACACGTTTGCCGTTCTTCTCCGGCGCCTTGGGCATCTTGGAATTGATGTCGTCGTCGTCCTTGTAGTCGGCGGCGACGCGCTTCAGGCGGCAGATCGCGACCGGTTCCTTCTTGCCTTTGACAAGCGTCTCGTCCTCGACGCGACTGCGCCGGCACGCCGGCTCGCAGGGACGGTCGCAGGTCCGGCCCAGGATTCCCGGGAAGACGTTGGATTTCCAGTTGATCATGTACGCGTCGGAATAGCGTCCGTGCGCGATCAGCCTGATGTACTCGGGGACTGGCGTGTGGGCGGGACACGCCCACTGGCAATCGACGACCTTATGGAAGTAGTCGGGATTGGCGATATCTGTCGGCTTCAACATAAACTCCAGGCGGCGGCGGGAGCGCAGACACTCAGGTAAATGACAATTTAGATTACTCTAAAAGGGGCGCGCATTGGGGGATTATTACCGTCCAGCGTCAAGGGCTAACCGCTTGCAACAACGTGCAAATCCCCTCACAACACACAGGGTCTTAGCGTGACGCTCAACGGGTGGGTCGGTAGGCGCTGGGAGACACGCCGGACGCCCTGCGGAACATCGCACTGAAGGCACTCACGCTGTCGTAGCCAAGATCGAGCGCGACGTCGGTGACGGCCTGGCCACCGCTGAGACGTCCCATCGCTTCGAGCACGCGCGCCTGCTGCCGCCACGCACCGAAGGTCAGGCCCGTTTCCGTCACGAACAGCCGGGCGAGGGTGCGAGGGCTTGCATTCGCCCATCCCGCCCAGTGTTCGAGCGTCCGCTGGTCGCCGGGCGCCGCCAGCAGCGCCGAGCAAAGTCGCTGCAGCCGCTTGTCGCGCGGCATCGGGAGATGAAGGGGCAGCGACGGCTCGTGGTGCAGTTCGTCGAGGATCAGCGCCTCGACGTGTCCCGCAGCGCCGCTTTCGTCGTAATGCACCGGCATCTCGGTCGCGCGCACGATCAGTTCGCGCAGCAGGGGAGAGATGTGCAGTACGCGGCAGACCTCGGGCATGCCTTCGGCCGCGTCCTGCCGCAGGTAGAGGGTGCGCATCGTCACGTCGCCCGACATCACGATGGAATGGCGGACGCCGGGCGGCATCCACAGGGCGCGCTGCGGCGGCACCACCCACACGGCTTCCTCCGTGGAAATGCGCATCGTGCCGGCGGTGGCATAGATCAGCTGGGCGCGCCGATGCCGGTGCGGCGCGATCTCGAACCCGTCGGCGAAGTCCTTGGGCATCGCCGCGACCGCGCGCGGGACGACCTGGTAGTCCTCGGGATTCGTCGAACGCAGAGGAGCCTGGCCAATTTGCGACATTAGTTGGCAATCTAGCGCAAGACAGACAGGGGGGCCATCTCTAGTCTGACGGCTCTGGAGGAACGAACAAGATGAGCCACGGAAGTCCCACCTCTATCCTGCTCAACATCGGCCACGCCATGGATCACTGGATCCTGGTGGTCTTCGCCTACTCCTGGGGCGTCATCGCCGGAGTGTGGGGCGTGGAGTGGACCGAACTCACGCCGTTCAACTACGGCGCGCTCTTCATGTTCGGCGCCGGCTCGATCGTGAGCGGCCGCCTGGGCGACCATTGGGGCCGCTGGATCATGATGGTGATCTTCTTCGTCGGCATGGGCGTCTCGGCCCTCATCATCGCGCTCTGCACCAACAAGTGGCAGATCGGCGCGGCGCTGACCCTGATGGGCGCCTTCGCCTCGATCTATCATCCGGTCGGCATCCCGATGCTGGTCCAGAAGGCGAAGAACCCCGGCTTCACGATCGGCGTGAACGGCCTGGCCGGCAACATGGGCATCGCCATCGCCGCCGGCCTCTCCGTCTACATCGCCCAGCGTTTCGGCTGGCAGGCGGCGTTCATCATCCCGGGCGTCATCTGCCTGATCTGCGCGGTCGCCTTCGTCCTGCTGGTGCCGCGCGAGGAAGAGGCGCCGGCCAAGCGCAAGGCAAAGATGCTCGACCTGCCGCCGTCGGTCATGGCGCGCGTGTTCGCCATCATGACCTTCACCGCGGTGACCGGCAGCATCATCTTCAACTTCACGACCAACGGAAACGGCGAGTTGCTGGCCAATCGCGCCAGGAACATCGCGCAGGATCCGGCGATGCTGGCGACGATGCTGTTCGTCATCTTCTCGCTGGCCTCGCTGGCGCAACTCGTGGTCGGCAAGCTGATCGACCGCTATCCGCTGAAGAACATCTACCTGCCCATCGTGCTGCTGCAGGTGCCGCTGTTCCTGATCGCCTCGCAGGTCGAGGGCTGGGCGCTGTTCCTGACGGCCATTGCCTTCATGCTGCTGGTGTTCGGCGCCATCCCGTTCACCGACGCGATGATCGTGCGCTACATCGACGACCGCATGCGCAGCCGCGTCACCGGCGTCCGCCTGGCGATCGGCTTCGGCGTCAGCTCCTTCGTCGTCGCGCTGATCGGGCCGCTGGTGAAGGACGCGGGCTTCCCCGTCCTGCTGTCGGTTCTGGCGGGCGTTGCCTTCTGCTCCTTCCTGGCTCTGTCGATGCTGCCCAGCGAGAAGGACGTGCACACCATTGCGGCGGCGCCCAAGCCCGCCGAATAACCCGCTTCGCCTGACGAACGACGGCCGCGCCTGGATTGCGCGGCCGTCGCGCGTTTGCGATCCTGCAGTCCAAGAAACAGATCACGGGTAGGATCATGCTCAAGAGACGTACTGTGCTGGCGGGCACCGCCGGCTGGACCATCATTGGCGCCTCCGCGGTGCGGGCGCAGGCCTGGCCCAGCCAGCCGATCAGGCTGGTGGTCCCCTATGTCGCCGGCGGTTCGACCGACACGGCCGCGCGCATCGTCGCGGAGAAGCTGACCGGGCTGCTCGGCCAGCAGGTGATCGTCGAGAACAAGGGCGGCGGCAACACGATCATCGGCATGGATGTCGTGGCCAAGGCGAAGCCCGACGGCAACACGCTGCTGCTGGGCGCCGCGACGATGGCCACCAACGTGGCGCTGGGCCTGAAGCAGCCGTTCGATCCGCTGAAGGACTTCCAGATGATCTCGACCCTGGTCGACATCCCCGATCTCCTGGCGATCGATGGCAAGGCGTTGCCGGCGAAGAACTACGCCGAGTTCGCGGAATGGGTGAACAAGCAGCCGCAGCGCGTGCGCTACGCGACGTCGGGCATGGGCAACCAGCCGCATCTGTGGGGTGAGCTGTTCCGCACCCGCAACAAGCTCAACCTCGAGAGCGTCAGCTACAAGGGTGCGGCCGACGCCTTGCGCGATGTCATGGGCGGCCACCTGCCGATCATGATCGACGTCGTGCTGCCGACGGGGACGCACGTCGCTGCAGGACGCCTCACCGGCATCGCGGTGGCCTCGCCCGAGCGCTCGACCGTGTGTCCCGACGTTCCGACGGTGGCCGAACTGGGGATGAAGGACCTGGAGAGCGCGGCCTTCTTCGGGCTCGTCGGACCTGCCGGATTGCCGGCGCCCATCGTCGAAAGACTGAATGCATCCTGTCTTGAAGTCCTGAGGGATCCGCCGGTGAAGAAGAGGTTCGCAGAGCTCGGCTTCTTCAGCACCGGCAGCACGCCGCAGGCCTATCTCGACCGGGTCAAGTTCGAGACGGAGCGCTGGACCAAAGTCGTCAAGGACAACAACATCAAGGTCGAAGGATAGCATTCATGGCGTCAGCGTCGGCCGTTCCGGTTCCTTCCTCCCATCTCGACGCCGCACGCGACGCCGAACCCGCAACCCGGGCCGCGAACGCCGCGATGGCGTCGCGGCTGCCGTTCTCGGACACGGCTGACTTCGAGGCTGCGCGGAAGGGACTGATCGCCGAAGTCCCGGACGGAGTCGTGCGCACGGGCGGCGGCACGGTCCTGTGGAACCTGGGCGAATACGCCTTCATCGACGGCGAGCTGGCGCCAAGCACGGTCAATCCCAGCCTGTGGCGCATGGCCCGGCTCAACCTCGCCAACGGCCTGTTCAAGGTGACGGACCGGCTCTATCAGCTCCGCGGCTTCGACATCGCCAACCTGACGGTGATCGAAGGCGACAGCGGGCTGATCCTGATCGATCCGCTGACCACCGCCGAGGTCGCGCGTGCGGCGCTTGAACTCTATTACGCGCACCGGCCGCACAAGCCCGTGGTCGCGGTGATCTACACCCACAGTCACATCGACCATTACGGCGGCGTGCGCGGCGTCGTCGACGAGGCCGACGTGAAGGCGGGAACGGTCAAGGTGATCGCGCCGGCCGGCTTCATGGAGGCCATCTCGGGCGAGAACGTGCTGGCGGGAGCGCCGATGTCGCGGCGCGCGCAATTCCAGTTCGGCACGATGCTGCCGCGCGGCGCGCGCGGGCAGGTCGATGCCGGCCTCGGCAAGAGCGTGGCACGCGGGACGCCCGGCCTGATCGCACCGACCCAGTCGATCGCCAAGGCGGTCGAGACGCACACGATCGACGGCATCGAGATCGTCTTCCAGCTCGCGCCGGAGACCGAGGCGCCGGCCGAAATGCACATGTTCTATCCGCAGCTCGGCGTGCTCAACATGGCGGAGAATGCCTGTCCGCTGCTGCACAACTTCATCCCGCTGCGCGGCGCGGTGGCGCGCGATCCGCGCATCTGGGCCAAGTATATCGGCGACGCGATCGCGATGTACGGGCCCAGGACGAAGGTGCTGATCGGCCAGCATCACTGGCCAACCTGGGACAACGCGAAGATCATCGACTACCTCGAGGCGCAGCGCGATCTCTACAAGCACATCCACGACCAGACGCTGCGCTACATGAACCGTGGCTGGCGTCCGGCCGAAATCGCCGAGGTGATCGACCTGCCGCCGGGGCTCGCGGAGCGCTGGTCGGCGCGCGGCTACTACGGCTCGGTGAGCCACAACGTGAAGGCGGTCTATCAGCGTTACCTTTCCTGGTACGACGGCAATCCCTGCAACCTGCACCCGCTGCCGCCGGCGCCGGCCGCCGCGAAGTTCGTCGAGTACATGGGCGGCGCGGCCGCGGTGATCGAGAAGGCGCGCGCCGACTTCGCCCGGGGCGAGTTCCGCTGGGTCGCCCAGGTGATGAAGGAAGTCGTCTACGCCGAGCCCCAGAACAAGGAGGCCCGCGCCCTCTGCGCCGATGCCCTGGAGCAGATGGGTTACCAGGCCGAATCGGCAACCTGGCGCAACGCCTTCCTCTACGGTGCGCAGGAACTTCGCCATGGCGTCTTCCAGATGCCGGTGCGCCCCGGCATGGGAGCCGACACGCTTGCGGGCCTCACCAGCGACGTCTTCTTCGACCTGATGGCGATCCGTCTCGATGCGGCGAAGGCCGCAGGCCAGTCGCTGGTGGTCAACTGGCGCTTCACCGATCGCGGCGAGACGCTGGTGCTCACCCTGAAGCACAGCACGCTGACCCATCGCATGGGCGAGACGGCGGCCAATGCCGACGTTTCCGTCACGACGACGCGGGCCACGATGGACCAGATCGTGATGCGCAAGCTCACCATTCCGGATGCCCTCGCGAGCGGTGCGTTGAAGCTCGAAGGAGAGATACCGAAGCTGGGCGCGTTGTTCGCGATGATGGATCCGCCGACGGGAATGATGTTCGAGATTCTGACGCCGGGAGAAGGCCGCTGACGCGAAACGCTTGACAGAACCTCCCGCGCACTCTGTGATGCGCGCAATAAATATTAAAAGTCTATGGGAGAGGTATATGCTCAAGCACAAGGCCGTGCGCCTGTTGGGAGGCGTGATTGCCGCCGTCGCGGCGTTGGGCATGGCGGTTTCCGCCCAGGCCCAGGAAAAGAAGATCAAGATCGGCGTCATCTACGATCTGACCGGGCCGTTGGCCGGCGGCGGGTCGGAGCTGCAGTACGTCGGCGCCAAGATCATGATCGACAACTTCATCAAGCAGGGTGGGGTCGAGGGCTACAAGATCGAGGCCGTCTATGCGGATGCGCAGAGCAAGCCCGACGTCGCCATCAACGAGGCGGTGCGCCTGATCGAGCAGGAGAAGGTCAACCTCCTCCTGGGGTTCTTCTCCTCGGCGCAATGCGTTCCCGTCGCGGCGCGCGTCGAGCAGCTCAAGAACTTCATGTGGATCACGACCTGCATCTCGACGGCCGTGGTTGAGAACAAGAATCTGAAGTACGTATTCCGGCCCCAGGCGAGCGGCCAGCAGTTCGGCCTCATGGCCGCCGACATGATCGAGAAGAACGCCAAGGCGAAGTTCGGCAAGGAGCCGAAGGACATGCGCGTGGCCATCATCCACGAGGATGGCTCGTACGGTGTCGACGTCGCCAAGGGCAACGAGGCGGGCTCCAAGAAGGCCGGCTTCAACGTCGTCCTGAAAGAAGGCTATTCGGCGACCGCGCCCGACCTGTCGGCACTGGTGACGAAGCTGAAGCGGGCCCGTCCCGACGTGATCTTCCACACCGGCTACAACCCCGACATCACGCTGTTCGCCCGGCAGGCGCGCGAACAGGGCCTGAAGTTCGGGGCGCTGGTCGGTCACGGCGCGGGCTACGGCGTCTACGAGAAGCTCAAGGAGGGCATGGGCAGCGATGTGAACTACGTGTTCAACATCGACCCGATCTCCATCTGGCTGGCCAACCAGGCGTCGCTCGATCCCAAGCTGCCGCCGATGATCAAGATGGTCGGCGAGGAATTCGACAAGGTGAGGCCGGGTGTCGCGATCCGTTCGGCCCATGTCGGCATGGCAGCTTCCAACTCGTACGTGTTCTTCACCGAGGTGTTGCCGCGGGCGATCAAGAAGTATGGCGGCATCGATCCCGAAGCCCTCCGCAAGGCTGCGCTCGAGGTCGACCTCCCCGAAGGCGGCACGATGCTGGGCTTCGGCGTGAAGTTCGCGGGCGAAGGCTCGCCGATCGCCGGCCAGAACGAGCGCTCCTTCCCGGTCATCATCCAGTATGTCGACGACAAGTCGTACGTGGTGTGGCCGAAGAGCCAGCAGCAGCGCGAGCCGGTGCTGCCGCTGCCCAAGACCTCGGGCTTCAGCAACCAGTAGGCCGCGGCCGCAACGAACGAGGGCGTGCCGTGCTGGTCGTCGAGGGTCTGGTAAAGCGTTTCGGCGGGTTCACGGCCGTCAACAACGTGTCGTTCAAGGTCGATCAGGGCGAGATTCTCGGCCTGATCGGCCCCAATGGTTCGGGCAAGAGCACGATCTTCAACATGCTGTCGGGGACGTTCCCGCCCAGCGCGGGGTCGATCAAGTTCGCCGGCACCGAGATCGCGGGGCTGTCGCCGCACCGCATCATCAACAGCGGCATCGGGCGCACCTTCCAGATCCCGCGCCCGTTCCGCCGCCTCTCCATCTTCGAGAACGTGGCGCTGGCGGGTTACTACGGCCAGGGCAGCCACAGCCGCGCCAAGGCGGACGAAGCCGCCGAGCGGGCCCTCGCCATGGTCGGCCTGCCCACGGATAGAGAGGCCAGCGTCGATGGGCTGGGCGCCGCGGGCCTGAAGAAGCTCGAACTCGCCAAGGCGATCGCGACGGGACCGAAGCTCCTGCTGGCCGACGAGAGCCTGGGCGGCCTCGACGAGGCCGAGATGGACCAGGCGGCCGAGATGCTGCGGAAGATCCGCACCGAACTCGGTATCACCATCATCTGGGTCGAGCACATCATGGGCGTGCTCATGCGTGTCGTGGACCGTGTCATGGTGCTGGATCACGGCGAGAAGATTTCCGAGGGCCTGCCGAGCGCGGTGTCGCACGATCCCCGCGTCATCGAGGTCTATCTCGGCACCGATGCCCACGCCACGCAGGCCACGGCCGCGGCGGCGGCCGCCGCCGGCGGCGGCACCGCCCAGCGCTGACGGGGCCGATACCATGCTTGAACTCAGATCGATCGACGCCGGCTACGGCCGGTTCCAGGCGCTGTTCGGCATCGACCTCGACGTCAAGGCGGGCGAGGCCGTCGGCGTGATCGGCCCCAACGGCGCCGGCAAGACCACCCTGATGCGCGTCATCTCCGGCCTGATTCGCCCGACCAAGGGGTCGATCAGCATGCAGGGGACCGACGTGCTCGCGACGCCGGCGCACCGGATCGTCAGCCTCGGCATCGCCCACGTGCCGGAGAACCGGCGTTTGTTTCCGCGTCTCAGCGTCGAGGACAACCTTCGCATGGGCGCCTTCATGCCCGAGGCACGGGCGCGCTATCGCGAGCGCATGGACTTCGTATTCGACCTGTTCCCGCGCATGAAGGAGCGTCGCAACCAGCTGGCCGGCACCATGTCGGGGGGTGAGCAGCAGATGTGCGCCATCGGCCGTGCGCTGATGAGCGACCCCAAGCTGCTGCTGCTCGACGAGCCGTCGGCCGGCCTCGCACCGGTCGTGGTGCAGCAGGTCTTCGAGCTGGTGAAGCGCATCCGGGCCGGCGGTCTCACGGTGCTGATCGTGGAGCAGAACGTGCAGCAGGTGCTGCAGGTCGTCGATCGCGCCTACCTGCTCGAGGCCGGCTCGATCCGCGCCTCCGGCGCCTCGGCCGATCTGTTGGCCGATGACTCGATCCGTCAGGCGTATCTCGGTGTGTAGGTGAAGCGATGATGGAAGTTTTCGACATCTACCTGCTCGAGGCTCTGGTGAACGGCATCCTGCTGGGTGGCGTTCTGGCGCTGCTGGCACTTGGCCTGAACCTGATCTTCGGCGTCATCGACGTGACGTGGATCTGCTACGCCGAGCTGGTCATGATCGGCATGTACGGCATGTACTATCTGTTCTCCGTCTACGGCCTGCCGTACTGGGTCGCCGCGCCGATCTGCATCCTGCTGGTGGCCGCCATGGGGGCGGCGCTGCATTTCCTCGTGATCGCGCCGTTGCTGTCGGCGCCGCCGATCAACCAGCTCCTCGCCACTGGTGGCGTGCTGTTCGTGCTGCAGAGCTTCGCCACCGTGGCCTTCGGGATCGACTTCCGCAATCTCGGCATCCGCCTGCCGGTGCTGGCGCTGGGCGAGATGCACTTCAGCTACGCCCGCCTGCTGGCCTTCTGCGCGGCGCTGATCGGCATGGTCGCAGTCTATCTCTTCATGACGCGCACCTATACCGGCACGGCCATCCGCGCGATTGCGCAGGACCGCCAGATCATGGCGCTGATGGGTGTCGACACGAAGAAGATCTACCTCGTCACCTCGGCGCTGGGCGGCGGCCTTGCGGGTCTCGCGGCCTGCCTGCTGGTGCTGCAGTACGACGTCCATCCGTTCGTCGGCCTGTCGTTCGGACCGATCACCTTCCTGATCTGCGTGCTGGGCGGGCTGGGCAATTTCGTCGGCGGCTTCGTGGCGGCCTTCCTGTTCGCCGAGATCATCTCCCTCGGCGGTCTCTTCTCCGACCTCGAATGGGGCTACGTGCTCGCCTTCGCGTTCTTCATCGTCATGATGTTCATCCGGCCCGCCGGCCTGCTGGCGAAGCGCTCATGAACAAGCAGCTCGCCTGGGGCGTCGGCCTGGCGGCGCTGGTCGCGCTGCCCTTCGTCTATCGGGACCCCTACCACCTGCACATCCTGGTGCTGATCCTCATCTGGTCGTTCGCCTACACGTCGTGGTCGATGATGGGGCGCTTCGGGCTGGTGTCGCTGGGCCACGGCGGCTTCATGGGTGTCGGCGCCTATGTGACGACACTGCTGTGGAACCATCTCGGCGTTTCACCCTGGATCGGGATCCCCGCCGCCATGCTCTGCGCCGGTGCGCTGGCGCTGGTCGTGGCCTATCCGTGCTTCCGCTTCCGCATCACCGGCCACTATTTCGCGCTGGTGACGCTGGCCCTCTCGGGCATCGTCCTGCAGATCATCATCGCCACCCGCGACTATACCGGCGGTTCGCTGGGCTACACGCCGGAGCGCACCAAGGGCAGCCATATCCTGGCCCTGCAGTTCGACGACAAGGTCGTCTGGTACCTGATCGCCCTCGGCATCTGGGCCGGCGGACTGGCGGTCTGGTACTGGATCGACCGCAGCATGAGCCGCTACGCCATGGAGGCGATCTCGGAGGACGAGGACGCCGCCGCCGCCGCGGGGGTCAACGTGACGGCCGAGAAACTGCGCATCACCGTGATCAGCGCCGTCATGACGGCCATGGCGGGCGCCCTATACGGCCAGTACCAGATGTTCATCTCCCCCGACACGGTAAGCGGCATCGCAGTCTCTCTGCAGATGGTGTTTGCGGCCGTGGTGGGTGGCATCTACGTGGCGCTGGGTCCGACAGTCGGCGCCATCATCACCATCCTGCTGGCCGAGGTGCTGCGCATCGGGTTCGGGACCAAGGCGGTGGGCTACGACAACCTCGTCTACGGCATCCTGCTGGTCCTGTTCATCATCTTCCTCCCCAAGGGCATCCTGGGCAGCTTGCTTGCGTGGCTGAAGTCGCCTAGCAAGCACAAGGATGGATGAGTTCGATTTCGTCGTCGTAGGGGCGGGGTCCTCCGGCGGCCCGATCGTTGACCGGCTGACCGCGGGCGGGCGCTATTCCGTCCTGTTGCTGGAGGCCGGCCCCGACGCCAGGAGCCGCTGGCTGTCGATTCCCGCCGGCTTCGCCAAGACCTTTCTCGATCCCGCCGTGAACTGGAAGTTCAGGACGGAGGCCGAGCCGGAACTCGGCGGTCGCCGGATCTATTGGCCGCGCGGCAAGGTGATCGGTGGTTCCAGCGCCATCAACGGTATGGTCTATATCCGCGGCCTCGCCTCGGATTACGACCAGTGGCGCCAGATGGGCAACGAAGGCTGGTCGTTCGAGGACTGCCTGCCGTATTTCCGGCGTCTCGAGGGATATGCCGACGGTGAGACCGCGCTTCGCGGCGGCAAAGGGCCGGTCAAGATCACCCAAGGGGACTACGTCAACGAGCTGGGCAATACGTTCCTGGCGGCCTGCACCGAGGTCGGCCTCGATTCCAACGACGACTTCAACGGTCCCGACCAGATCGGCGCGGGCTATTATCACGCGACGGCGAGCGATGGCCGGCGCAACTCGACGGGACGCGCCTACATCGCGCCCGCCCGCCGCCGCTCCAACTGCAAGGTCGTGACCGGGGCCCTCGTCGAACGCGTGGTGATCGAAGACGGTCGCGCCGTCGGTGTCGCCTTCAATGTCCGCGGCAGGAGCCGGATCGCCCGGGCGCGCCGTGAAGTCATCCTCAGTGCCGGCACCGTCGGCTCGCCGCAGATCCTGCAGCTTTCAGGAATTGGGCCAGGTGCCCATCTCTCGTCCCTCGGCATTCCCGTCGTCCGCGACCTGCCGGGCGTGGGCGAGAACCTGCAGGATCATTACTGCGTCCGCTCGACCTACAAGACGTGGTGGCGGCTGACGCTGAACGACGACTTCAGCACGTTCCCCCGGCGCGTCAGCGCCGCGTTCCTCTATGGCCTGGCGCGGGTCGGGCCGCTCACGGCCATGCCGGCTTTCGCGGGCGCTTTCGTGAAGCTCCTGCCGCAATCGTCGGAGCCCGACACCCAGATCCATTTCTTCCCCTGGTCGGTCGATCGCATGGACGAGGGTCCCCATCCTTTTTCGGGCTTCACCATCCTGGCGAACCAGTCGCGCCCCGAGAGCCGCGGCCATATCCGCGTCACCTCGCGCGACGCTGCGGTACCTCCGGCGATCATGGCCAACTACCTGTCGAGCGAGACCGACCGGCAGGCGGTCATCGCCGCCGGCAAGTTCGAGCGTCTCCTGGCGCGCAGTTCCGCATTGGGGCGCATCATCACCGACGAGATGCTCCCGGGCGTCGAGGTCTGGTCCGACGAGGATTTCCTCGACTATGCGCGCCGTGAGGGCCAGTCGGCCTACCATCCGGTCGGTACCTGCCGCATGGGACGCGATGCAGAATCGGTAGTGGATCCGCAGTTGCGGGTGCACGGGATCAGGGGCCTGCGCGTGGCCGATGCGTCGGTGATGCCGACGCTGGTGTCGGGCAACACCAACGCCGCCTGCATGATGATCGGCGAGAAGGTCTCAGACCTGATCCTGGCCGACGCGCAGCGATAGCGCGGCGATCGCCAGCGGCGCGTCGCGGCCGCGAATCGACAGGGTCGGCAAAGGCTCGGCCTGCAATCCGGAAGGAAGTCGAACGAGCGCCAGCAGTTCGGCCGAGACCAGCACGTCGCGGCGCAGGGTCTTGGAAGCCTCTAGCAGTCTCGCGGCGACGTTCAGCGTGTCACCGACATAGGCAATCTCGCGGCGCAGGTCGCCGATTTCCCCGGCGACGATCTCCCCGAAATGCAGCGCGGCCCGGAACTCGGGGACAGCCCCGAACCTGTCGCGGTACCGCGCGGCATTGCGGAGGATGAAGTCGCGGGCGAGGAAAGGGCAGGTGAGGCAGTCGCCCTCCCGGAGCGCAGGTCCGGCAGCCCAGGTCAGTATCGCCTCGTCCCCCACGTATTTGTGGATCTCCCCGTCGCTTTCCAACGCCGCGTCGGCGACGTCCCGGAAGAATGCATTGAGCAACTCGTGGAAGCGGATCGCGCCCAGCCTCTCCGCGAGTCCCGTCGAATCCTTCATGTCGATCAGCAGAAAGGCCTTCTGCTCGCGCCGGGGGCGGGCATAGCGGCCCATCAGCAGGTTTTTCAGGGTGCCGAAGCCCAGCAGCCGCCCCATCTCCACGACGAGGTTGCCGAACACCGACATGCCGATGGCGAAGAGCACGGAACTGCGAAAGGTTGGATCGACGACGATGCTGCGCGAAGTGCCGATCGACATGATCAGGCGCGACAGGATCAGGCCGGCGATGATGACGATGCAATAGAACAGCACCTTGATGAAGAAGTATCCCGCCAGGGGTAAACGCCGCATCCAGCCGAACGCGTCCATGCGTGCGCGGCGCACTTCGAAGAAGGCGATTGGAGTTGCGATCAGCAGCGAGGTGAGGACGCCCTGGAGTATGCCACTTACCGGCGGTTCGTCAGCCGGCGCCACGACGTAGCCGAAGTAGGCGCTGATCGCGGCGCTGGTCAGACTGATCCAGAAGATGATCCGCCATTCGCGGCGGTTGCGCCGCGATATCCTCATCAGCCGGCGCGGTCCGCACGATCGAGCGCCCGCTTGAAGGTCGCATGATCGACGTTGCCGCCGGAGCAGACGACGGCAACGGCGCGGCCCTTGACTGTCAGCTTGCCGGTGAGTGCGGCAGCCAGCGCCACGGCGCCGCCGGGTTCCAGCACCAGCTTGAACTCGCGAAAAGCGACCTCCATTGCATCCAGCACTTCCTCGTCGGTTACCACGAGCCCCGGGCCCAGCACTCGCTGCGCCAGGGGGAAGGTGACGTCACCCGGCGTCGGCGCCAGCAACGCGTCGCAGATCGAGCCCGAGAGCTTTTCGTTCTTCTGCTTGGTGCCCGAGGCCAGCGAGCGGGCGAGATCGTCGAAGCCGGCCGGCTCGCCGGCATGGACGCTCGTCGTCGGGCTGAGGCCTTTGACGCCCAGCGCCACACCCGTCGCCAGCCCGCCACCGGAGCAGGGCGCGGCGACGGCATCGAGCGTGACGCCCAGCGCCTTGGCCTGCTCGGCTAACTCGAGGCCGGCCGTACCCTGACCCGTCAGGATCCAGGGATGGTCATAGGGCGGCACGATCGTTGCGCCGGTGCTTGCGGCGATGCCCTGGCCGATTGCCTCGCGGCTGTCCTTAACGCGATCGTAGAGCACGATCTCCGCGCCGCTGGCGCGCGTGTTGGCGACCTTGAGCGCGGGTGCATCGGCCGGCATCACGATGGTGGCCTTCACGCCCAGCAGGCGCGCCGCCTCGGCCAGGCCCTGCGCGTGATTGCCCGACGACCAGCCGACGACGCCCCTGGCGCGATCGGCCTCGCTCATCGACGCGAGGAAATTGTAGGCGCCGCGAAGCTTGAACGAGCCGGTACGCTGCAGGCACTCGGCCTTGAGGAACAGCCGGCCGCCCAGCTTGCGGTTGACGCGCTCGTTCTCGAGCAGCGGCGTCCGGATCGTCACGCCTTCGAGCCGGCGAGCGGCGGCCTGGACGTCGGCAAAGGTCGGAGTGGCAAGGGTAGTCGGGGAACTCATCGAGGAACACCTATCAGGTCGGGTAGCTCGGACAGGTCGCGGATTCGTGCCGCGAGCGCACCGGGCAGGTTGTCGTCGGGCGCGCCGGTGCGGTTCACCCAGACGGTACGGAAGCCGAACTGCGCTGCACCATGGGCATCCCAGCAGTTCGACGACAGGAAACACACTTTGTCCGGCGTCACGCCGCACCGAGCCTCGACGAGGCGATAGACGCGCGGGTCCGGCTTGAAGACGCCGGCGTCGTCGACGCTCAACACCGCCTCGAAATGGCTCGCCAGCCGGGACGCCGCCACCATCGGTTCGAGCATGCCGGGATTGCCGTTGGACAGGATCGCGGTCCGCATGCCGGCGCGGGCGAGACAGGCCAGCATGCCCGGCGCCTCGGGGAATGGATCGAGCTCAAGGTACGCGCCCATCAATCGCTCGCGAATGGAGGGATCGGCAATGCGATGCGCGGCCAGGCAATGGTCGAGCGCTTCTCCGGTCACCTGCCAGAAGGGCGCGTAGGCGCCCATGCCGTTGCGCAGCCATGTGTACTGGATCTGCTTGTTTCGCCACATCTCCGACAGCGCATCGGCGGCTGGCCCGATCGCCCCGCGATGCCTTGCCACCGCCGAATTGAAGTCGAACAGTGTGCCGTAGGCGTCGAAGACGCACATCTCGATGCCAGGCAGGACGGCGTCCATTCAATTGCTCCAGGGGGACGTAGACCGTAGGCTAACAAGCATGTTCATCGCCATCGTTCAAATCCCCATGTCGAAGCGGCCGCGGGATGCAGCCGTCGAGGCCGCGCGAAAGTCTGCGCCCACCTACACCGCGCTCGGCACCAAGGGCCTGTTGCGAAAGTATTACCTCAACGGCGAGGCGGGCGGCGGCGGTGTCCTACCTCTGGGAATCGGAGGCAGCCGCCCGAGCCTGGTACACGCCGGAGTGGGAGGCGCGGATGGAGAAGGCATTCGGCGCCAAACCGACCGTCACCTACTATGACAATCATGTCGTGGTCGACAACGAGATGGGCCAGGTCCGCGTCGAGAGCTGAGCCAGGGGAGCAAGGAATGCAAAAGCGCAAGCTTGGCCGGACGGGCCTGGAAGTTTCAGTACTGGGCTACGGTGCCGGCGCGGTGGGCGGCCTGTTCACAAAAGGCGCAGCGAACGACCAGGAGCGCGCGGTGGCGCGGGCGATCGAGGCCGGCATCAACTATTTCGACACCGCTGCGCGTTATGGCGACGGCGAATCGGAGCGCAATCTCGGCCGCGTGCTGAAGGCCTTGAAGGCCGATGTCGTGGTCGGCACCAAGTTCCGGCTGACGGCCGCCGATCGCGCCGATGTCGCGGGGCTCGTCGTCCGGTCGACTGAAGAGAGCCTGAAGCGCATGGGCCGCGACCATGTCGACCTGCTGCAGCTCCACAATCCGCTGGCGGCCGTGGACGGCGGCGACAATCTCGATGTCGAGATCGCGCTGAACGAAGTCGTGCCGGCTCTCGAAAAGCTCCGCAGGCAGGGCAAGACACGCTTCATCGGCTTCAGCGGCGTCGGCGAACCCGCCGCGCTCCTCAAGGCCGTGGACTCCCGGCTCTTCGACACGGTGCAGGTCGTCTACAACGCGCTGAACCCCAGCGCCGGCGGCCCGATGCCCAAGGGCGCCCCCGGCCTCGACTATGGCCGCCTGCTCGACCGTGCGAGGGCCGCCGACATGGGCACGATCGTGATCCGCGCGCTCGCCGGCGGCGCGCTCGCTGGCACGACCGATCGTCATCCGCTGGCGCAACAGCAGGTCCCGCCGATCGGCTCGGCCCCGGACTTCGCCGGAGACGTTGCGCGCGCGCAGACGCTCGAGCCGCTGGTGAAGGAAGCCGGCGCCGCGAGCCTCACCGAACTCGGTGAACGCTTCGTGATCTCGCATCCGAACGTGTCGACCATGCTGGTCGGCTACTCGACGCTGCAGCACCTCGAGGAGGCGATCGCGGCCGTGAACAAGGGGCCGTTGCCGTCGGCGGTCTCGGGGCGGATTGCCGGATAGGATGGCGCGCGGGAGAATTGCCGAATGGCAAAGCGTGCAACGAAAGCGACGGCACGTTCAACCCGCTTCGACGTCGCGACCTTGCGCACACGCGCCGGCGACAAGGTATTCGCCCGCGGGGAGGAGTATCACCGAGAGGGGCTGGACGAGATTCTCTCCGTCGAGCGTGATCGCGTCCTTGCCCAGGTCTTGGGCTCGGATGATTACCGTACGATTCTCAAGGGGCGTAGCAAGAAGATTGGCGGGGAGTGCTCGTGTCCGGCCTTTCGCGACAGGGGCTTCTGCAAGCACATGGTGGCTACCGCACTGGTCGCCAACGAGATCGCCTATGACGGCCGGAAGAAAGAGCCGTCTGTTCTCGACCGCATCCGCGCGCACCTGAAGCAGCAGGGCGTCGACGCGCTGGTGGAGATGGTCGTCGAATTCGCCGAGGGCGACAGCATTCTGTTGCGCAAGCTGGATATCGCTGCCGCGGCATGCGCTCCCGGCGGTGGCAAGAGTCTCGAAAAGCAGTTGCGGCGGGCGATCAATCGCGCCACCCGCACGCGCCGCTTCGTCGACTACGACGAAATGGAAGATTGGGCCGACAATGTTGGCGCTGCGCTCGATGCCGTCGCCCAACTTGCCGGTGGCCTGCACGCCGCTCTGGCCATGAGGCTTGCATTGCACGCCATCGACCGAATCGAGGACGCGATCGAGTCGATGGACGATTCCGATGGCCATGGCGGCGCGTTGCTCGAACAGGCAGGCGACATCCACCTCGATGCGTGCCGGGCGGCGAAGCCCGATCCGGTGGAACTTGCCAGAAATCTCTTTGCCCGCGAACTGCATGGTAAATTCAATACGTTCTTCAGGGGCGTCGCAGGTTATGCCGACGTGCTGGGTGAGGCGAATCTCGCCGAGTATCGCCGGCTCGCGACCGAAGCCTGGAACGAACTGCCGCCGCCTGCTCGAAAGCGGGGAGACGTGGAGGCGCCCTTCCGACTCGTCGGCATCCTCGACTTCTTTGCGCAGCGCGATGGCGACGTCGAGGCGCGCATCGCCCTGCGTGCCCGGGACCTGTCGTCGCCGGGAGCGTATGTCCAGTTGGCGAGGTTCTGCCTGGAACAAGGCCGCCCGGACGAGGCGCTGCGGCGCGCCGAGGAAGGGCTCTGGATGTTCGAGGACGGCACGCCGAACAGGGAGTTGGTGCTCTTCGTCGTTGAGCGCCTCTCAAAGGCCGGCCGAAAGGACGTGGCTGCCGCCCATTTGTTGAAGAGTTTTGAAAAGGCTCCAAGCTTGGAACTCTATCAGGGGATTCGGAAGAGCGCCGGCAAAGCCGCAAGCGAACAGGCTCGGGCATATCTGGCTGCGAAGGCGGCGGCGGACCAGACCATGAATGGAGACATAGCCTCCGCCATTCTCATTCGAATTCTGACCGAGGAGAAAAGTACGATGCGGCGTGGAAGGCGCTGCGCGACCGCCCTCGTCGTGGGGAACGCCTCGCTTTCGCTCTCGCCGAGGCGAGCGAGAAGACCCACCCCGAAGAGGCGCTCGCGGTCTATGCCCGGCAGGTCGACTACCATATTGGCGCGGGCACCACCTCGGGCTACGAAACAGCGTGCCGGCTGATTGGCCGTATGGCACGGTTGCGCGATGCCGAGAGCCACAAGACCTATGTGTTGACGCTCAAGGTGCGTCATCAGCGCAAGTACAAGTTCATCACGCTGCTTGGGTGACGTCATGCGGCGCGCCGAGATCGAGCAACAGAACCGGGCCATGCTGCAACAGCAGCGTCAGTTTCGCATGGCTGCCGACGTGGTGACGGAAGCTTTCGCGGACTTCGAGGAGGTCCAGGCAGTGGCCGTGATCGGCTCCGTCAGCAAAGCGCTATGGAAGGAAATCCCACGCTTCTACGAATTCCGCCGCGCGCGCATCGAAGTCTGGCACGAATGTCACGATCTCGATCTGGCGGTATGGGTGGACTCGCAGGACCGTCTGGAAAAGATGCGTCGGAGCCTGGCACTGGCGCTCAGTTCTGCCTTCAAGGCCGGTATCGGTGTGAGCATCGTTCCACAACAGGTCGATGTGTTCCTGTTCGAGCCGCACAGCGATCGCTATCTCGGCCGGCTCTGCCGCTACAATAGCTGTCCGAAAGGCAAGCGCGACTGTCTCGTTCCGGGCTGTGGTGCGATTCCGTTCAACAAAGTCGTCGATGGTTTCAGACCATACGCCGACATCGTCGCGTCCGCGCCCGCCACAACGCTCTACGTTCGAGGCAAGGGGCGGCTGCGCTCGGCTCTCGATCTTCCGTCGGTCGAAGCCTGAGAGATCGGAGTGGCGACGTTCGGTGTGTTGGTATATACTCGTATATATTATATGGAATGACCATGACGATTGCCAGAACCCGAACTTTCCGAAGTGGAAACAGCGAAGCGATCCGGCTGCCGAAGGACGTTGCCTTCGGGAACGATCAGGAACTCGTCATTGTCCGTTCCGGAGACGTGATGACGATCTACCCAGCCGCAGCGTCTGTTTCGTCGATGATCGAGCGCTTGCGGTCTTTACCTGCTCCGCGCAGCGTCGAACAGAGGGACGCCCAGGAATTGCCTGAGCGGCGGAATCTTTAAGCGGTGGCATTCCTGATCGATACCGATATCGCCATCCATCTGCGCGACGGCGATCCTGAGGTCACGAACAGGATTGCTGAACTCGACGATGCCGTTTTGATGTCCATCGTTACGCGTGTTGAACTCGAAGGCGGTGTTTATCGCGAGCTGGATCAAGCCCCCATTCGGCGCGCGCGCCTCGATGCAATACTGGCGGCCGTACCGACGCTTGCCTTCGATGACTCGGCGGCTGAAGTTTACGGAACCATCGTTGCGAGCGCGGGCTACTCGCGCCGTAAGTTGCTCGATCGCATGATCGCCGCCCAGGCACTCGTTCATCGGGCTACGTTGATCACCAGGAATGCCGGCGACTATGCCGACATCCCTGGTCTCGGGCTGCTCGCGTGGTGAATGTCGAAGGTCAGCCTTGTCACGACCGCCCCGTCGCCGGCGGGACGCTGCGGAACTGGCCGTTGAGGCGGTCGCGGTAGACGTTCACGCCTTCCATGATGCGCTGCACGTAGTTGCGTGTCTCGCGGAAGGGGATCATCTCGATCCAGTCGACCATGTCGATTTTGCCGGTGCGCGGGTCGCCGCCGGCTTCGAGCCAGCGTGCCACGCGGTTGGGGCCGGCATTGTAGGCGGCGGCCGCGATCTCGTAGGAGCCGCCGAAGCGTTGCAGCATCTCGCCGAGATACTGGCTGCCGAGCTGGACGTTGTAGGCGGGGTCGCGTGTGAGCTTGTCCTGGATGAAGGGCACTTTGAGGCGGCCGGCGACGTCGCGCGCCGTGCCGGGCAGAAGCTGCATCAGGCCAAGCGCGCCCGAGGTCGATACGGCACCGGCGTTGAACGAGCTTTCCTGCTTGGTGAGCGCCAGCGCGAGCGCGCGCTCGACCGAGCCGGTTGGGCCGAGGTCGACGATCGGAAAGGCCGCGTCGAACAGCACGACGCCGTTCTCGGCGCCGCGCCGTGCGACGGTGAGGCCGACATCGGGCCGCTTCAGGTTGAGGGCGAGCTGGGACAGCAGCGCCACTTCGCCCGGTGCCGTGATCGCGCGCGCGAGGCGCAGCAGGAACGGACGGGCGCGGTCGTAGTCGCCGGCCTGTCCGAGATACTTGGCCATGGCCGCGAGTTCCTGGCCGGCCAGCGATTGCTTCTCCGCAGCGGTCGGCACGGGATCGACGGGCAGCCTGGGGCTCACGCCCGGGAGTTTCCGGGCGGCCAGCTGGCCATAGAACGTCTGACCGAAGCCGGCGGCGCGCGCATACCAGTCGTTGGCGTCCTTGGTCTGCCTGGCCGCCTCGTAGGTGCGGGCGAGCCAGTAGGCGCCGCGGCTCTTCGAGATGTCCGTCGAGACACCGTCGTACAATGTCGAGAAATGCTTCAGCGCGTCGGCCGGCTTCTTGAGCTGGCGCAAGGCGATCCAGCCCGCGAGGAACTCGGCCTCGGCGAACGCGACGCCCCGGGTCAGCCCGTGGTTTATGGCGACGGCATAGGCGTCGGCGGGGCGGTTGGCATCGAGCAGAGCCCGGACGACCAGGTTGCGCTCGTTCCACCAGGCGTCGGTCTGGTTGGGAATGGAGCCGGAGAGGGCGGCCTTGGCCTCGTCGACCGTGCCGTTGCGGCGCACCCACTGCATGCGTTCGAAGCGGAGCTGAGGTTCGGCGAGGCGTGCCGGCGCAATGGCCTTGAGGAGCGCGCCGGCATCGGCTGCTTTCGCCGCCATGGCGAGACGGGCATTGGCGATCGGCTGGTAGTCGGGCGGGAGCTTCGGCACGAGTTCACGCGCGACCGCATGGCGGCCCTCGCGGAAGATCCGGTCGAAGCGAGCGATCTGGTCGGGGCCGGTCAGGAGCTGGGCGTAGCGATTGAGGAAATCGTTCTCGTCGGAGCCGCGCAAGGTGGCGTTCTGCCAGGTGTCGCGCGCAAAGCGTGCGACGTCGCCCGGCGCCGCCGTGCTGGCCGCTTCAAGCCGGCGCATGTGACCGGTGCTGGTCAGGGGCGGAAAGGCGGTGAAGTAGCGAACGACTTCGGTCGCAGGGGTCTCGGGGCCGATCCGGTCCTCGGCCTGCCGACGCAGCACCTCGGGCTCGGGCCAGTCGGGCTGCTCGCGCAGGAAGCGCCAGGTGTCGGCAAAGCCCACCTCCGTCCGGGGGGCGGCCCGAAGGATGCTCCAGGTGACGTAGCGATCGAGCAGGGCATTGCGAAAATTGCCGACGGCGGCGCGCGCGTCGGCCCAGCGACCGTCATCGATCGCCTTGAGCGCTCCCGCGAAGGCGGCCGTTTCCGCGGCATTGAGCGGATTTGCGGCGACGACGGGCCGCGTCGCAGGCGCCGTCGTCGTGGCGCTTCCCTGCACGGTCGGTGCGGGGGAGGGCGTCGAAGCCGTCGGAGGCGACGGCTTTTCGACATCGCCCGGCAACCGCCGGACGCCGGTCGTGGGGGCGCCCGTCTGGGCCAGGGCAGGCGTGGCCGCGAGCAGGGCCGCCAGCAGGATGAGGGGGGATTTCTTGTTTTTCACGCCCGGAATCGTAGGCAGGCAGTTGCGGCATCACAATGGCAAGTTGCTCACCTTGCAGCGCCAAACCCCGGGGCTTAAGGTGGATTGTTAAGGGAAAATCGGAGGAAAGCCATGTTCACCGGATCGCTCGTTGCGCTGATTACACCGTTCAAGAACGGATCGGTGGACGAGAAGGGATTCGAGAAGTTCGTGGCGTGGCAGATCAAGGAAGGCACCGACGGGCTGGTCCCGTGCGGCACCACCGGTGAATCGCCGACCCTCTCGATGGAAGAGCACAAGCGCGTCATCGAAATCTGCATCGGCGCCGCCAAGGGGTCGGGCGTGCCGGTGATCGCCGGGACCGGCTCGAACTCCACGGCCGAGGCGATCGAACTCACGCAGCATGCCAAGAAGGTCGGCGCCGACGCCGCCATGCTGGTCGTGCCCTACTACAACAAGCCGACCCAGGAAGGCCTGTTCCAGCATTTCAAGGCGGTGGCCGAAGCCGTCGACATTCCGATCCTGCTCTACAACGTGCCGCCCCGCACCGGCGGCGACATGCAGGTCGAGACCGTGATCCGGCTCAGCCAGGTCAAGAACATCGTCGGCATCAAGGACGCCAGCTACGACATGGCACGCCCGACGCTCACCCGCCTCAAGGCGAAGAAGGGTTTTGTCCAGCTGTCGGGCGAGGATGCGAGCGCGCTCGGTTTCCTGGCGCAGGGTGGCGATGGCTGCATCTCGGTGACGGCCAATGTCGCACCGCGCCTCTGCGGCGACATGCACGATGCGTGGAAGAAGCGCGATCTCGACAAGGCGTTCGAGCTTCAGGACCGGCTGATGCCGCTGCACAAGGCGATGTTCTGCGAGACCAGCCCAGGCCCGGTGAAGTACGCCGCCGAACTGATCGGCCAGTGCAGCGCCGAGATGCGCCTGCCGATGGTGCCGATCGCCGAGAGCAGCAAGAAGGCCGTCCACGAGGCCATGGTCCACGCCGGCCTTATCAACTAGAAACACCGAGTCTCAAAACTCACGAGCGTCCTGTGGCCAATAAACCGGAACTGGACCGCACCGTTGTGGCCCAGAACCGCAAGGCGCGGCACAACTACTTCATCGAGGAAACCTTCGAGGCCGGTCTGGCACTGACCGGCACCGAGGTGAAGTCGCTGCGCGGCGGCCGCAGCACGATCGCCGAATCCTACGTGACGGAAGAAGGCGGCGAAGCCTGGCTGGTCAATGCCAACATCCCGATCTACGCCTCGGGCAATCGCAACAATCACGAGCCGCGCCGGGCACGGAAGCTGTTGCTGCATCGCGGCCAGATCAACAAGCTGATCGGCGCCATCCAGCGCGAGGGCCGCACCGTCGTCCCGCTGCAGGTCTATTTCAATCCGCGCGGCCGCGCCAAGATCGAGATCGCGCTGGCCACGGGCAAGCAGGCCCATGACAAGCGTCAGTCCATCAAGGACCGCGACTGGCAGCGCCAGCGCGCCCGGATGATGTCGACCCGCCGATAAGGCGAAGGAGAGCAGGCGATGAGTACAGTTCTGATCACCGGCGCTGCCCGCGGGCTGGGGCTCGACTTCGTGAAGCAGTACGCAGCCAAGGGCTGGAAGGTGCACGCCTGTGCCCGCACGCCCGAGGCGTTGAAGCAGGTCGAGGGCGATATCCACGCCCACAAGCTCGAAGTGACCGACTACGACGCGGTCAAGGCGCTGGCGGCCAAGCTGAAGGGCGAGGCGATCGACGTGCTGATCTGCAATGCCGGCGTGGCGGGCCGCGAGGCCGGTGACCTCGGCCGCATCGATCCCACGGTCTGGCGCGACACGTTCGAGGTGAATGCGCTGGCGCCGCTGATGATGGCCGAGGCCTTCGTCGATCATGTGGCGGCCTCGAAGGATCGCAAGCTGATCGCGATCTCCAGCCGCTTGGGCAGCATCACGCACAATGATGGTGCGCGGTACGCCTATCGCGCCAGCAAGACGGCGCTGAACATGGAATGGAAGAGCCTGTCGAAGGACACCGGCGCCAAGGGGCTGATATGCGTCGTGCTCCACCCGGGCTGGGTGCAGACCGACATGGGCGGCGGCAGCGCCACCCTTACGATCGACCAGAGCGTGCCCGCGATGGTGAAGGTGATCGACGGCTTGAAGCCCGCCGACAACGGCCGGTTCTTCAACTACGACGGCGCCGAGCTGCCCTGGTAGCCATGCTGCTCAACGAAGAACAGACGCTCATCCGCGACACCGCCCGCGCCTTTGCGCAGGAGCAGGTGCTGCCACATGTGCGGGCCTGGGAAGCGGCCGGCGAGATCCCGCGCTCGCTGCTGGCCGAAATGGGTCGCCTCGGCTTCATGGGCATGACTGTGCCGGCCGAATTGGGCGGCGCCGGCGCCGACATGGTGTCCTATGTTCTGGCGCTCGAGGAGATCGCGGCCGCCGACGGCGGGCTGTCGACCGTCATGAGCGTCAACAACTCCCCGGATTGCGCGGCGCTGCTCGCCTACGGCTCGCCGGAGCAGAAGGAGAAGTGGCTGAAGCCGCTGGCCCGCGGCGAGATGCTGGGCGCCTTCTGCCTCACCGAGCCGCACACGGGTTCCGACGCGTCGAACCTGAAGACCCGGGCAGAGAAGCGCGGCAACGGTTGGGTTCTCAACGGGGTGAAGCAGTTCATCACCTCCGGCCGCACGGCGGATATGGCGCTGGTCTTCGCGGTGACGGACCCGTCGTCGTCGAAGCGCGGCATCTCCTGCTTCATCGTGCCGACGAATACGCCGGGCTATCGCGTCGCTTCGGTCGAGAAGAAGCTCGGCCAGAAATCCTCCGACACCTGCCAGATCGCCTTCGAGGATTGCGCCGTCGGCGCAGACGCGATGCTCGGCGGGGAGGGCGAAGGTTATCGCGTGGCGCTGGCCAACCTGTCTGTGGGCCGCATCGGCATCGCGGCACAGTCGGTCGGCATGGCGAGGGCTGCGTTCGAGGCCGCCCGCAGCTACGCGCAGGAACGCGAGGCCTTCGGTACGAAGATCGTGAATCACCAGGCCGTCCTGTTCCGGTTGGCCGACATGGCGACCAAGGTCACCGTCGCCCGGCAGATGGTCCTGCATGCCGCCACCTTGCGCGATGCTGGTCGCCCATGCCTCACCGAGGCCGCAATGGCGAAGCTATATGCTTCGGAGATGGCCGAGGAAGTGTGCTCGGCCGCAATTCAGATCCACGGCGGCTACGGATACGTTTCCGACTACCTGGTGGAGAAGATCTGGCGCGACGTTCGAGTCTGCCAGATCTACGAGGGCACCAGCGACGTGCAACGCATCCTGATCGGCCGTGGTTTGGCAGCGTTATAGGGCCCGTCGTGCACTTGTCCCCCGGCACATCGCGTGCCAACATCATCCGGTGTGAAGGCCGCGGCAAGCGGTGTTGGGGCTTGGGGGAGCCGGGCGACGGATGGTCGGTCGTGCGCCGTAACTTTTTGAAACTAGCGACGTTCGCCGCAGCGCTGCTTGCGGTGACGGGCGGCGCTTTCGCCCAGGACAGCAAGGCGATCAGCAAGCCTGTGTCCGCGCCGTCGACGGCGCGCGTCATTCACATGCAGACCGCCTTCAATCCCGCTCTCCCGGGCTCGGGCGAGGGGGTGAGGCTGTTCACCCGGACCGTCAAGCACATGACGGCGGGGGCCTTCGCCATCAAGATCATCGAGCCGGGCCGGATCGCACCGACCGCCGACATGCTGGACGCCATCGTCTCCGGCGATCTCGAAGCCGCCTTTACGTGGTCGGGTTACGCAGCCAACAAGGCGCCTGTCTTCAATATTTTCGCGACCGTCCCGTTCGGCCTCGGTCCGGAGGAGATGACCTCCTGGATGCTGGAGGGCGACGGCGCGCGCATCCATCGGGAGGCCTACGACAAGCTGGGAGTCGCAGGCATTCCCTGCGGCATCCAGGGGCCCAAGGGCGGCGGATGGTTCCGAGGCGAGATCAACACCGTGGCCGACTTCAAGGGCCTGCGCCTGCGCTACGGCAAGCTGGCGGCCGACGTGATCGCCCGTCTGGGCGCTGTGCCCGTGCCGCTGCCGCCCGGAGAGTTCTTCTACAAGCTGCAGCAGGGCAACGTGGACGGCGGCGAGATGTCGACGCCCGCCATGGATGCCGCGCTGGGCTTCGACAAGCTCGGCCTGCCATACTATCTGCCCGGCTGGCAGCAGCCCTCCGCCGTGCTCGATTTCCTGATGCGCAAGGACAAGTGGGCCGCCTTGCCCGCCTCGCTGCGCGCGCAGATCGAGACGGCCTGCCGGGCCAACATCGCCTGGATGCTGAGCCGGTCCCCCAACGTCCAGGGCCTCGCACTCGAGAAGCTGAAGGCATCGGGTGTCGTCGTTCGTGAATGGTCGCCAGACGTGATGGCCGCCTTCCGCAAGAACAGCGAAATCGTGGTCAAGGACCTCGCCGAGCGCGATGCCGATTTCGCCGCCGCTCTCGCCAACCAGCAGGCCTTCATGGCCCAGGGCGCGCACTGGCGGTCGCTGTCCCGACTGCCATAAGCGGCGGCTTGCACGCGGTCCCCGGTCCGGGCAGTTTGCCTTGGCATGACCGTACTTTCTTCCCAGATCGACACCCGCTCCGACACCTTCAAGCGCAACGCCGAGGCGATGCGGGCGCAGGTCGAGGATTTGCGCCGCCGCACCGACACGGTCCGTCTCGGCGGCGGTGAGGAATCGCGCAAGCGTCACGTCTCCCGCGGCAAGCTGCTGCCCCGCGAGCGCGTGCGGGCGCTGCTCGATCCGGGCTCGCCGTTCCTCGAACTGTCGCCGCTGGCCGCGCTCGACATGTACGACAACGAGGCGCCGGGCTCGGGCGTCATCACCGGCATCGGCCGCGTGAGCGGCGCCGAATGCGTGATCGTCTGCAACGACGCCACCGTGAAGGGCGGCACCTACTATCCGATGACGGTGAAGAAGCATCTCCGCGCCCAGGAAGTGGCGATGGAGAACCGGCTTCCCTGCCTCTATCTCGTGGATTCCGGCGGCGCCAACCTGCCGCAATGGCCCGAAGTGTTCCCCGACAAGAACCATTTCGGCCGCATCTTCTACAACCAGGCCAACATGTCGGCGCAGGGCATCCCGCAGGTCGCGGTGGTGATGGGCTCGTGCACGGCGGGCGGCGCCTACGTGCCGGCGATGAGCGACGAGACGGTGATCGTGCGCAAGCAGGGCACGATCTTCCTCGCCGGCCCGCCGCTGGTGAAGGCCGCGATCGGCGAGGTCGTAAGCGCCGAGGATCTGGGCGGTGCCGACGTTCATGCCCGCACCTCGGGCGTCGCCGATCACTACGCCCAGAACGACAGCCATGCGCTGGGCATCGCGCGCCGCATCGTGGCCAACCTCAACTGGAAGAAGTCCCCGTCGGCGTCGCTGCTGCCGCCGCGCGATCCGATGTATGCCGCCGAGGAACTGTACGGCGTGGTGCCGACGGACACCCGCACGCCCTACGACATCCGCGAGATCATCGCCCGGCTGATCGACGGCAGCGAGTTCGACGAATTCAAGCATCTCTACGGCACGACCATCGTCACCGGCTTCGCCCGCATCTGGGGCTATCCGGTGGGCATCGTCGCCAACAACGGAGTCCTGTTCAACGAATCGGCGCTGAAGGCGGCGCACTTCATCGAACTGTGCGGCCAGCGCGGCATTCCACTGCTGTTCCTGCAGAACATCACCGGCTTCATGGTCGGGCGGAAGTACGAGGCGGGTGGCATCGCACGTGACGGCGCCAAGATGGTGACCGCCGTTTCGACCGTGAACGTGCCGAAGTTCACCGTGATCGTCGGCGGCAGCTACGGCGCCGGCAACTACGGCATGTGCGGCCGCGCCTACAGCCCGCGCTTCCTGTGGATGTGGCCGTCGGCGCGCATCTCGGTGATGGGCGGCGAGCAGGCGGCCAGCGTGCTGGCCACGGTCCGGCGCGACAATATCGAGGCCAAGGGCGGCACCTGGCCGAAGGACGAGGAAGAGAAGTTCAAGCAGCCGATCCGCGAGGCCTACGAGCGCGAGGGCCATCCCTATTATGCGACGGCGCGGCTGTGGGACGACGGTATCCTCGATCCGGCAGATACGCGCATGACGCTGGGCCTCGCTCTGTCGGCCTCTATGAATCAGCCGATCGGACCGACCAAGTTCGGCGTCTTCCGGATGTGATCCGGGCATGACCGACACGATCCTGACCAAGGTCGAGGGCGGCGTGGCCACGCTCACGCTCAACCGGCCCAAGGCGATGAACTCCTTCGACGGCGATACGGCGCGCGCCATCGTCGACGCGGTGGAGGCCTTCGGGGCCGACGAGGCCGTACGCATCCTCGTTCTCGCGAGCGAGGGACCGGTCTTCTCCGCTGGCGGCGATTTCAATTGGGTGCTCACCTGGCCCGAACTCGACGCCATCACACGCAAGGTGGGCGCCGATTCGATGATGGCGGCCGTGCAGGCGGTCTACGATTTCCCCAAGCCCTCGATCGCGCGCGTCCAGGGCGCGGCGGTGGGCGGCGGCGTCGGGCTGATGCTGGCCTGCGATTTCGCGGTGGCCGTATCCTCGGCGCGCTTCGGCCTGACCTCGGCGCGCAACGGCCTGCTGGCCGGCATCGCCATCCCGGTACTGATCCAGGCGGTCGGCCCGCGCATGGCGCGGCAGCTCCTGATGCACGGCGGCATGTTCGACTCCGCAACCGCGCTGCGCATCGGCCTGGTCGACCAGGTGGTCGAGGACGACAAGCTCGACGCCACGGTCGCGGCCCTCGCCGACGAGCTGCACCGCGGCGCGCCCTCGGTCCAGACACTGGTCAAGAAGCTGATTACCGAGATCGACTCCTTGCCGCACGACAGCACGGTTGCCGACCTGATCGGCGAGCACGTCGCCGTCCAGTGCACGACCGACGACGCGATCGAGGGCATGAGCGCCTTCCTCGCAAAGCGCAAACCGAAGTGGGCGCTCTAGTGAGGTCGGCACTTCTCCTGGCTTGCCTGCTGATGGCGACGGGCGCCGGGAATGGCCGTGCCCAGAGCGCCAGGGATGCGGAAGCGGCTCGTGCGAACGAAGTCGGTTCGGTGTTGATGGGCTTGGAAATGGGCATAGGCTTCGTTGCTGCGATGGTCGTCGCGTCGCAACGCTGCGGGTACGGCGATGCGAACAACTGGAAGCGCGTGGTCGAGGCCGTCGATCGTCGCTACTCGTTCTGCGCCGCAAGAGACCCCTATTGGGCAGCAGCGGTCGAACGAGCGTTCGTAAAGCAGGTGCCTGAGGCTCGGGCACGAGGCTCGAGCACCGGCATGGGTTCACTGGCCTTCGAATTCACGCTTCCCTCGGCAACGCGCCAGTTCGAGGCCAAGTACGCGTCGGCTGGCTGTTCGTCGTTTCCGAAGGAAATGCTCGAAGGCAACGCGCCGGCTAACGTCCGGCAGCTATTCGATCTCGGCAAGGACTCGGCGTGGATCGAAGCTCCTTGCGACAAGTTCTATCCAGCGCCGAACAATTGAATCGAATGAGTGCCCCATGTTCTCCAAGATCCTGATCGCCAATCGCGGCGAGATCGCCTGCCGGGTCATCAAGACGGCCCGGCGGCTCGGCATCAAGACGGTGGCGGTTTATTCCGACGCCGACCGCAACGCTCGGCACGTCGCGATGGCCGACGAAGCCATCCATATCGGCCCTTCGGCGGCGCGCGAGAGCTATCTCGTGTCGGACCGGATCATCGATGCCGCCAAGCGGACGGGCGCGCAGGCGATCCATCCGGGCTACGGGTTCCTCTCCGAGAATGCCGGTTTCGCCGACGCGTGCGCCGCGGCAGGCATCGTGTTCATCGGACCGCCGGCGGACTCGATCCGCGCCATGGGCTCCAAGAGCGAAGCCAAGAAGATCATGGAAAAGGCCAGGGTGCCGCTGGTGCCGGGCTATCACGGCGACGACCAGTCGCCGGAGTTGCTGGCGGCCGAGGCCGCGAAGATCGGGTTCCCGGTGCTGATCAAGGCTTCGGCCGGCGGTGGCGGCAAGGGCATGCGGGTGGTCGAGAGCGCCGAGAAGTTCGCCGACGCGCTGGCCGGCGCCAAGCGCGAGGCCAAGGCCTCCTTCGCCGACGACCATGTGCTGGTCGAGAAGTACCTGACCCGGCCGCGCCACATCGAGATCCAGGTCTTCGCCGATGCGAGCGACTGTCTCTACCTGTTCGAGCGCGACTGCTCGCTGCAGCGGCGCCACCAGAAAGTGATCGAGGAGGCACCGGCGCCCGGCATGGACCCGGCGCGGCGCAAGGCGATGGGCGAGGCGGCGGTCGCGGCGGCCAAGGCCATCGGCTACCGGGGCGCCGGTACGGTCGAGTTCATCGCCGACCAGGACGGCACCTTCTTCTTCATGGAGATGAACACCAGACTGCAGGTCGAGCATCCCGTGACCGAGGCCATCACCGGGCAGGACCTGGTCGAATGGCAGCTCGTCGTGGCGGCCGGCGGGAAGATGCCGCTGACCCAGGACGAACTGCGCATCGACGGGCATGCCGTCGAGGTCCGTCTCTACGCCGAGGACCCGGCGCGAAACTTCCTGCCCTCGACCGGCACGCTGGTGCATCTGAAGCTGCCGGAGGAGAACGCGCACGTCCGCGTCGACACCGGCGTCCGCCAGGCCGACACGGTGACGCCGTTCTACGATCCGATGATCGCCAAGGTGATCGTGCACGATCGCGACCGCACCTCGGCCCTGCGGCGCATGGCGGCGCTGATGGGCGAGACCGAGGTGGTCGGCGTCACGACCAATTCAGCGCTGCTGAAGGCTCTCTGCTCGCATCCTGCTTTCGTCGGCGGCGAGGTCGATACGGGGTTCATCGAGCGCCATCGTGAGACGCTGTTCAGCAAGCCGGCGCCGGCCGGCGACCGCGCCTTTGCCGTCGCCACGCTGGCGCGCGTGCTGGAATGGCAAGACGGGATGGTGCCGTCGGCGACCGACCCCTGGTCGCCGTGGAATGCCCAGAACGGCTTCCGCCTGCTCGACGAGGGCCATGAGGAAGTGCGCTGGAAGGACGGCGAGCGTGAGGTGGCCGTGATCGCGCGCCGCCTGCGCTCGGGCGGCCTTCGGCTGGAGCTGCCGGAGGGAGCCCAGGAGGCGCGTGTCCAGCGTCTGGCGGACGGCCGCCTGTCGGTGACTCTGGGAGCGGACTCTTTCCTGGCAACCGTCGTGCGTCGCACCGCCCTCGACGGCGGCATCGACTACACGCTGTTCATGGACGGCGACAGCCGCCGCCTGCGCCTCGTCGATCCGCTCGACGTCACGCAGTACGAGGCGACGGCCTCGGCCGACGCGATGGTCCGCGCCCCGCTGCCGGGGAAGATCATCGACCTGCGCGTCAAGGCGGGCGACGCGGTGAGCAAGGGGCAGGCGCTGCTGGTCCTCGAAGCCATGAAGATGGAGCACACGCTGGCCGCACCGGCCGACGGCAAGGTGAAGAGCCTGCGCTATGCCGTGGGCGAGCAGGTTCCCGAAGGCGCCGAGCTGGTCGAGTTCGAATGAGCGCGCTGCTCGGCGGCTGGCGGCTCGAGAGCTGGTCGTATCTCTACGAGGATGGCCGTCCGCCGGAATTCCCCATGGGCGCCGACGCCAGGGGCTACATCCTCTACACGCCGCAAGGCCAGGTGAGCGCGACGATCATGCGCGCCGATGCCAGCGAGTGCTTCGCCTATGCCGGCCGCTACGAACTCTCCGACGGCACGGTGTTCCACACGATCGAGATCTCGACCAGCAAGGCGCTGGTCGGCATCCGCTCGACCCGGCACATCGAGCTCGACGGCGACCGCCTGACCCTGTCAGGCCCGGACTTCACCGCCGGCACCGCCCGCACGCAGCAGATCGTCTGGCGACGGGCTTAAAGGAGAAATCCGTCGTCCTGAGCGAAGCCGCTCGAAGGGCGGCGCAGTCGAAGGACCTCTCTTCCGACTCACGACCTCTCGAAGCGAAAAGAGGTCCTTCGACTACGCACCTTCGGCGCTCCGCTCAGGACGACGGAGTTACTATGGTCGCCGAAACCCCAGCACCGCATTCAGCAGAATCGCACCGAAGGTCGCGGTGCCGATGCCGCCCATGGCGAAGTCGCCGAACTTCAGGGTAAAGTCGCCGGTGCCGAGGACGAGGGTGACGGCGGCCACCATGAGGTTGCGACTGTCGGTAAAGTCGACCTTGTTGTCGACCCAGATCTTGGCGCCGGCGACGGCGATCAGGCCGAACACGACGATGCTGACGCCGCCCATCACCGGCAGCGGGATGGTGTGGATCAGCGCGCCGAACTTGGGGGAGAAGCCCAGCACGATCGCGAACAGGCCGGCGATCACGAACAGGGCCGTCGAGTAGATGCGGGTGGCGGCCATCACGCCGATATTCTCGGCATAGGTCGTGACGCCGGTGCCGCCGACGCCTCCGGCCACCATGGTCGCCACGCCATCGCCCAGGAAGGCGCGGCCGACATAGGGATCCATGTCGCGGCCGGTCATGGCGCTGACGGCTCGAAGATGGCCGAGATTTTCGGCCACGAGGATGAAGGCGACGGGAGCGATCAGCACGATCGCGCGGGTATCGAAGACCGGCGCGGTGAAAGCGGGAGCACCGAACCAAGCGGCCTTGGCCAGCAACTCGCCGCTCACCGGCTTGCCCCAGCCGAACCCGTTGGCGAGGAGTGCATAGACGAGCGTCGCGGCGACCAGGCCGATCAGAACCAGCAGCCGCCGCGTCATGCCTCGCGTGAAGACCGCGACCAGCGCGATGCTCAGGAAGGTCACGGCCTGCATCCAGGCGTCGAACGGGGTCGGTGCCATGTTCTTGACGGGGACGGCGGCAAGGTTGAGGCCGATCACCGCGACCACGGCACCGGTTACGACCGGCGGCATCAGCCGTTCGATCCAGCCGGTGCCGCTTGCCATCACGATCAGGCCGATCAGCGCATACAGGGCGCCGCAGATCACGATGCCGCCCAGCGCCAGCGCGATGTTGGAGTTGGCGCCCTGGCCAGCATAGCCGGTCGCCGCCACGACCACCGAGATGAAGGCGAAGGAGGAGCCGACATAGCTCGGGACCTTGCCGCCCACCGCCACGAAGAAGATCAGCGTGCCGACGCCGCTCATCAGGATGGCGACGTTAGGGTCGAAGCCCATCAGGAGCGGCCCCAGAACGGTGGCACCGAACATGGCCACCACATGCTGGATGCCCAGCGCCGCGGTCTGCGGCCACGGCAGCCGCTCGTCCGGTGCGACGACGACGCCGTCGGCCGGCTGCTTCACGGTCCAGTCGAGCATTCTCCCCCTCTTGTCTTCTTCGTTACGCGACAAGCTTTCTATAGAGATGCCAGGTCGCGTGGCCCAGTACCGGCAGCACGATGGCAAGGCCGATCAATAGGGGCAGGGCGCCGATCGCGAGGCTGGTCGCGACGATCAGACCCCACATCGCCATCGGCCCCGGGTTCACCCGTACGGCGCGGACCGAGGTCGAGATGGCGGTGCCGACGCCGACCTTGCGGTCGAGCAGCATCGGCAGGGACACCACGCCGATCACCAGCACGAGCAGAGCGAAAAGGAAGCCCACCCCGATGCCGACGACCGTCATCGTGAGGCCCTGCGGCGTGGTCAGCGCATCGCGCACGAAGGCGACGGCCGAAACGGGCGCATCGGGGCCCAGGGTCACGGTGTAGAGGAAGTTCGCGGCGAACAGCCACAGGCAGAAGATCGCCAGCAACAGCAGGCCCATGACGATGATCGAGCCCATGTTGGGCGAACGGGCGACGGCAAATGCGTCCGTCCAGTGTGTTTCGAGCCCGCGCTCGCGGCGACGGCTTATCTCGTAGAGGCCCAGCCCGAACAGCGGTGCGATCAGGGCGAAGCCGGCGATCAACGGGAAGACCAGAGCCAGCATCCCGTAGTCGAAGGCCATGCGCGAGATCGCAAGGCCGGCGATGGGATAGAGCAGACAGAGCATCATCACGTCTGTCCGGCAGGCGCCGAAGTCGCGCACGCCGTTGGCCAGGGCATCGCCGATATCGGCGGAGGTGATGCGACGGACGGTGGGCGCCGACGGGGCGCGATCCTCCCAGGCTCCATCCATCGAATTGGCCGCGGAGCCGACGGCCTCGCCCGTTTGCTTGAGATGGTCCCAGCCCCATTCGAGGGGATTGCGGACGTGGTTCTGCATGGCCATGACTGCCTCCTTGCGAACGAAGTTCGAAGGTCGCGGTCTGTCGTCGATCACGACAGCGCGCGATCTACCACGCGGAGGAGTCTACGCCCGATGGAAGGGGATGTCGTCCCCCTTCCCATGCACTGTGACGGAAGCCTTCGCTACTGCGAGAACTTCAGGTACTGGGCCACGAAATCGCAACCGACGCTCTTGGAATAGGCGTCGATCAGCTTCTTCGTGATTGGGCCCGGCGCCTTGCCGTCACCGACGGGCGCGCCGTTGAAGCTCCTCACGGGCAGGATGCAGAGGCTGGTGGAGGTGAGGAACATCTCCTCCGCGTTGGCGGCATCGAACAGGTCGACGTCGCCCGGCGTGCATTCGATGCCGAGCTGCTTGGCCATGTCCATGGTCATCTGGCGGCTGACGCCCGGCAGCACGTAGCGCTCCGACGGCGTGAACAGCGCGCCCTCGCGCACGATGAAGATGTTGCTGCCCAGGCCCTCGGCCAGGTTGCCGTTCTCGTCGAGCAGGATCGGCCAGGCGTCGGGGTTGAGCGCCTTGATCGGCTTCTCGGCCATGATCATGTTGAGATAGTTGTGCGTCTTGGCACGCGGGCTGAGCATCGACGGAGCGATGCGGCGGGCCGTCGTGGTCATCGCCTCGGCGCCCTCGCGGTAGAGCTTGCCGCGCTTGGCGAGCGGCAGCGGCAGCATCTCGATCACGACGTTGGGGCCGGTATGGTCCCAGCCTTCGTCGCCCACGGCGTCGACGCCGCGGCTGACCCTCTGGCCCAGCCACCAGTCGCCGACCTCGGCGCGCAGGTGCTCGTTGCGCGCCACGACTTCCTCGCTGTGCGCGACCATTTCCTTGGGCGACAGACCGGGATCGATCTGCAGGTAGCGCAGCGAGCGGTAGAACCGGTCGATATGCTCTTTCAGGCGGAAGGGCACGCCGTTGAAGGTACGGGTCATGTCGAAGGCACCGTCGCCGTACTTCCAGCTGCGGTCGCGGAACGGGATCATCACCTCGTTCTCCGGCACGAACTTGCCGTTGAACCAGGCGATTCGCTGATTGCTGAGTTGCTGGGCCATGAATGTCCTCCTGATCAGTTGGGGTGAAGGTCGAAAGCGGTGGCGCCGGCCGGTTGGCGGCGCCGCTTGATGACGGCGGCCGGAGCGGCCGGTGCGATGTTGCCGTTCCCGTCGGCAAGGTCGGCGACATAGGAGAGGGCGCGACGGATATCCTCGGCCATCTCGCGCCGCGCGGCGGCCGCATTGCGCGCCTGCAGCGCCTCGATGAGACGCTGCCGGCCGGCGGGACCGCGCGAGGAGGAGATGAAATCAGGGTAGAGCAGGTTCATGTAGGGGCCGGTCTGCAGCCACAGGCTCTCGATCAGTCGCAGCAGCGTCGGCTGCCCGGCCGCCGCATAGACGGCGAAATGGAACTCGCGAACCTTCTGGCGGTCCGTGGCGCCGTCGCCTCGGTCGCGGGCGACGATGATCTCGCGGGCGGCACGACGGATGTCGGCGAGCTGGCTGCGCGTCGCCACCATCGCGGCCTTCGCGGAGGCGAGGCCTTCCAGTTCCATCCGGATGTCGCGCAGTTCGAGGACCTTGTCGCGCGTCATCAGGGGGATGCGGACCGACCGATTGGGGTTCATCTCGAAAGCGCCTTCCGCGACGAGGCGACGGAGCGCCTCGCGCACCGGCGTGAGGCTGACGCCCAACACGCCGGCCACGTACCGGAAGGTGACTTTCTGGCCGGGCGCGAAGCGGCCCATGGTCAGCGCCTCGCGCAGGGACACGTACACCTGCTGGCGCAGTGAGGTGTCGGTGGCATCCGGAGGGGGCACGGCACGGGGCATCGGCTGGGAAGCTTAGCGCACGATCGCCGGATTTGTGATCACAAAATGCTTTGCCGGGGTGGAAAGCGGCGGCTACGCTCGTCTTCATCCGCGGCTGCCGGGGTGAGGGACATGCGCTCCTACGCGAAATCGATCGCGCTCTACGAGAAGACCCGAAAGCATCTGGCCGGCGGCGTCAGCAGCAACGTGCGCTATGCCAGCGTTCCCGTGCCGCTCTTCTTCGCGCGCGGCGAGGGCGCCCGGCTCTACGACGTCGATGGCAACGTCCATATCGACTACGTGCTGGGCAACGGTCCGGCAATTCTCGGACACGCGCCGAAGAAGGTGATCGAGGCCGTCGCCGCGTCGCTGGGCGACGGACAACTCTTCGCGGCTCAGAATCCGCGAGAGACCGAACTGGCCGAGCGGCTGTGCGGCCTGTTGCCGGGCGCGGAAGTCGTGCGTTTCTCGACCTCGGGAACGGAAGCCGTGCTGATGGCCTTCCGACTCGCGCGCGCTTTCACCGGGCGCGACAAGATCCTGAAGTTCGAGGGCCACTATCACGGCTGGAGCGACCAGGCCTATATCAGCGCCCGGCCGCCGCTGAACGAGGCGGGGCCCGCGAACGCACCCGTGCCGGTCGCCGGGTCGCCCGGCATGCCGGCCAGCGTGTTGGGCGACGTTGCCGTCTGCGCCTGGAACGATCTCGACCTGCTCGAGCAGGCGCTGGAGCGCCATCGCGGCCAGATCGCCGGCGTGATCATGGAGCCGGTCATGGTGAACGGCGGGGCGATCCCGCCGGCCCCCGGCTACCTCGAAGGCGCACGCGCCCTCTGCCACAAGCACGGCGCGCTCTTCATCTGCGACGAGGTCATCACCGGCTTCCGTGTCGGCTTGCGCGGCGCGCAGGGCAGGTTCGGCGTCACCGCCGACCTCAGCATCTACGCCAAGGCCGTGGCGGCGGGATTCCCGCTGGCGATGGTTGCGGGCCGCCGGGACATCATGGACACGCTGCTCGACAAGGGTGTGATGCATGGCGGCACCTACAACGGCAACGTCCAGAGCATGGCGGCGGCGCTGGCAGCGCTGGATGTCCTCGAAGCCGAAGACGGCAAGGTCTATCGTGACCTCGAAGCGCGCGGCACGGAGCTGATGCAGGGCCTCGCGTCGCTGGCGAGGAAGCACAAACTGCCGATCCTGGTGCAGGGCATGCCGGCGATCTTCCAGACGTTCTTCACCTCGAACCCGGCGCCACGGAACTATCGCGAATCGGCGGCCTGCGATCGCGATGCCATGCTGGCGCTTCATGCCGCGCTGCAGGAAGAGGGCGTGCGGGTCCAGCAGGCCGGCAAGTGGTTCCTGTCCACGGCGCACGACAGGTCCGTCATCGAGGAAACGCTCGCCGCCGCCGACCGCGCCATGGCCAGGGTGACGCGCGCTTAGATCGGGCGAGGATACGGGATCGCCATTGCAACGCTGCCGATCTTCTTTACGGTCGTGCTGAAGCAGACGACGGTGTAGGGGCGGAGCGATGAATTATCCGAAGACGGTGCGGCTGGTCGAGGTGGGACCGCGCGACGGTTTGCAGAATGAAGCCAAGCCGGTGCCGGTCGAGGCCAAGGTGGCGCTGATCGACGCACTCTCGGCTGCCGGTCACTCCGCCGTGGAAGCCGGCAGCTTCGTGTCGCCGAAATGGGTGCCGCAGATGGCCAATACCGACGAGGTGATGGCCCGCATCCAGCGCAAGCCCGGTGTCAGCTATCCCGTCCTGGTGCCCAACAAGCAGGGCATGAACGGTGCGGTCGAGGCCAATGTCGGCGAGATCGCGATCTTCACCGCCGCGTCGGAAGCCTTCTGCCGCAAGAACACCAACTGCTCGATCGACGAGAGCTTCGAGCGCTTCGCGCCGGTGATGGAAGCGGCGCAGAAGCACGGCATGAAGGTGCGCGGCTACGTCTCGACCGTGATCGCCTGCCCCTATGACGGCAAGGTCTCGCCCGCCAAGGTCGCGGAGGTGTCGGACCGGCTGTTCCGGATGGGCTGCTACGAGGTCTCGCTCGGCGACACGATCGGCGTCGGCACGCCCGTCGAGTGCGTCGCCATGATCGATGCCGTCGCCGAGAAGATGCCGCGGGAGAAGATCGCCGCGCACTTCCACGACACCTACGGCCAGTCGCTCGCCAACATCCTGGCGGTGATGGAGCGCGGCATTGCCGTGTTCGACACGGCGGTCGCAGGCCTCGGCGGCTGTCCCTACGCCAAGGGCGCCTCGGGCAATGTCGGCACCGAGGACGTGATCTACCTGATGAACGGACTCGGCATCCGGCACGGCGTCGACCTCGACGCCATCGCCAAGGCTGGCCGCGAGATTTGCACGGCTCTGGGCCGCGAGCCCGCCTCCAAGGTGGCGCAGGCGCTCAAGGCCAAGGCGGCGTAGCGACCTGGCGACCGCCTGAGTCGTCGAGGTCTATTCCTCGATGCGTTGAAAGCGAAGGAACTTCCCGATTCGCGCGCGGCCGGGTTCCGTGGCGGCGTCGATGGCGGAATCACTCAGTCGCATGGGGACCGGATTGCGGTCGCTCAGGCCGACCCGCTCGGCCGTGGCGGGAGCCTGCGGCAGGTCGAGGCCGGTTGCCGCCCGCACCGCCGAGAGAATGGCGGCGGGCGCCTGGACGTGCGGCATCTCCCCGATCCCGTTGAAGCCGAACGGAATGCCCGGCACCGGCCGCTCCACGAAGCGGCAGTTCACGACGGGGGCGTCCGCCATGCGGGGCAGGCGATAATCGCGCCAGTCGCCGTTCAGTGGCAGGCCACCGCGATATTCGAGTGACTCGCTCAACGCCAGTCCGAGCCCCATCAGCGAGCCGCCGGCGACCTGTCCCAGGGCCAGCGCCGGATTCGCAACCCGGCCGGCATCTTGTGCGACGTCCATCTGAACCACGCGCACCAACCCCAGCTCCACATCGACATCCACGACGCATCGATTGGCCGAGAACGAGAGCGCGACGTGGACCGGCTCCAAGGCGTGGGGATCGTCCACCGGTCGCGTCGATCGCTGGTCGAAGCGTTCGGTCGCGCGAAAGGCAAGGCCCATTCCGCCCTCGGCCACAGACGCCAGTCGGTCGCCCTGGTGCGAGACGACGAAATCGTCCCGGATATCCAGCGTCGCGGCATCGAGGCCGTGCTCGCGTCCGAAAAATTGCAGAAACCTCTCCTTGAGGCGGGTGGCCGCCAGGTGGATTGCCGGACCGGAGGTTATCGTCTGTTGCTGGGCGTCGGTGCTGGCGGCCGGTGGCATGGCGGTGTCGCAGCGGGTAACCCTTACGTCGCTCACGCCGAGGGTGGACTGGACGATCTGGATCGCGACGGCCACGAATCCCTGTCCGACTTCGGCCGCGGCGCAGTCGACCGTTGCGATGCCGTCCCGAAGAGTCACCAGCGCCGTGGAATTCACGGGGCAGCCTTCCGAGAAGCACGTGTTCTTGACGGCGGCTGCGAGTCCGATGCCGCGACGGACATGCCTGTGGCGTGTCGGCGTCGCGATGCCACCGGGAAGAGCGACGCGGAGGGGGCCCGGTTGGTCCAGAGGCGGAACCGGAGGAAGCGGCACCGTCTGGCAGAGGTCGACCAGCTCGGAGAGCGGAGCCGGCCGCTCCTGGACCTGCCGGAAGGTCCATGTGTCGCCGGTTTTGATCAGGTTGCGGCGGCGCAATTCGACGCCCTCCAGGCCGAGCAGGCGTGCCAGCCTGTCCATGTTGGACTCGCAGGCGAACATCGGCTCGACGACCCCAAAGCCGCGCATGGAGCCGCACATGCCGTTGTTCGTGGCCACCGCCCAGCCCTCGATCGCGGCGTTGGGGACGTTGTACGGTCCCTGGATCAACGAGCAGGAATTGCCGATGCCGGCGGCTGCGGTGTGGCTGTAGGGGCCGTCCTCCAGGAGTATCCGTGCTTCCAGCTTGACGAGAGTGCCGTCGCGGTTGGCGTGGTGCCGCACCCAGATCCTGCTCGGGTGACGGTGATAGCGGGCGAGGAAGGTCTCCCGGCGCGAGTAGACGAACTTGACCGGCCGACCGGTATGAAGCGCGAGGAGGGCGCCATGCACCTGCCAGGTCATGGAAACGCGTCCGCCGAACGATCCGCCGATGCCCGAATTGACGACGAGGACTTTCTCCTCGGGAAGAGCAAGGCACATGGCGATCTGCTCGCGGTCGGCATGGACCCATTGCGAGGCCCCGATCACCTCGACGCCGCCGCTTCCGTCGGGACGCGCCAGTCCGGCGTCGGGAGCGAGAAAGGAATGATCCTGCCGCGGCGTGAGATACTCGCCCTCGGCCTGCACCTCGCCGACGATATCGGGGTCACCGTGGGTGATGCTGACATGCCGATACACGTGCCCCGAGGCGAGGGCTTCGAGTGCGTCGGTTACCGGCCGCATCGGCTCGTAGGCGACCGCAATGGCATCGATCGCCTGGCGCGCGAGGGCCGGCGTGTCCGCTGCGACGATCGCCACGGATTCACCGACATAGCGGACCATGTCGTCGGCCAGCACCGGCGTGTCCTTGTTGACCGCGCCGAATGTGTTGACCGGCACGTCCCACGCTCCCAGGACCGCCCGCACGCCGGGTATCCGCTTTGCCGGGGTCAAGTCCACTTTCAGAATCCTGGCAAGCGGATGCGGTGAGCGCAGCGTGGCGCCCCAGAGCATGCCGGGCGCTCGGACGTCTGTGGCGAATTCGAACTCGCCCCGCACCTTGGCGATGGCGTCGGGACGAACCATCGACACTCCGATGCCCGTCGTTTTTCCTCCGGTTCGAGGCTCAGTCGCCACGGCGCGCCTCGGCCACTTCGAGGATAGCCGCTAGGATGCTGCCGTAGCCCGTGCATCGACAGAGGTTGCCGTCCATTTCCGTGCGGATTTGCTCCTCAGTGGCCGCGAGGCACTCGGCGAGAAGGGATTCGGCGGCGAGAATGATGCCGGGAATGCAGAAGCCGCACTGGATGGCGGCGTGCTTCACCAGCGCTTCCTGCAGCGGCGTCAGTGAGCCGTCCCGAGGGTTGTATCCTTCGATGGTCACGATCTCGCGGCCGACGGCTTCGGCGGCCAGTTCGAGGCACGAGTTGACGGGCTCCCCATCGATCAGGACCGTGCAGGCGCCGCACTGGCCGTCCTCGCACCCCTGCTTCGTGCCCGGGAGCTCAATTCGGTTGCGCAGGACATCGATGAGCCTGGCGCCGAAATGCACGTCGGGAATGTCGTGAGAAACGCCATTCACCTTCAGCTCGTACGACAGGAAACCGTGGCTGTTCATCGCGTCGACTCCCATGCCTCCTCGAGGGCTCGCCGTACCATAACCCCGACGGCGTGGCGCCGGTACGTGGCACTGGCCGACAGATCGGTGGACGGGTCGCAGTGTCGGGCGGCGATTTCACCGATCCTGGACGGGAGAGAGGCCGGCACCGATGCGCCATTCCAATCCAGGGCCGCCTCGGCGAAGGCCTCGGCCTCGTGCGCCCTGACGGCGGTGGGGCCCACGCCACCCAATCCAATGCGGACGGCATGGCGCTCGCGGTCGAGCTTCAACGCGACGCTGACCGTGGCGTATCCGCCACCGTTGCCGGCCGCGATGCGTGAATAGTAGTGATGGCCGCCGGCGCGCGGAATCGTTACGCCGACCAGGATCTCCGGCGCCGCGGTCTGCGTAGCCTTCGCCCGATCGCTGAGGTAACGCTCCAGCGGAGCAAGCCGGAGCCCTTGCCTGGAATGCACATGCACGCTCGCTTCGAGCGCAAGCAGGCACGGCGGCAACGATCGATCCGCCAGCGCCACCGCGATGTTGCCGCCAAGGGTGGCCCGCGAGCGCACCTGCCGGGTTGCGGTGGCGCGGCCGGCCTGGACGAGCAAAGGGGTGCCGCCTGCCAGCGGATCGCGCAGGATGATGGCAATGGCCAGTCCCGCCCCGACGAACAGACCATCTGTCCGCATTTCGATTGCCTGCAGGTCAGGAATCCGCCTCAGACTGATATAGCCTCCCGGTTCGCGTGCCAGCCGATCGGTGACCGGGGTCGTGCCGCCGGCGATGAACGCGGCAGCAGCGTTCTCCTCCTTCGCGGCGAGGGCCTCTTCGAGTGAGGTCGCCGGCAGGAAGAGGGGACGCGACACCGTCATCGATCCGCTCCTCAGAATCCCCAGGCTTCGAAGACGTACGAGAAGGCGGCAACCTCCAGGACATAGAGCGCGATGAGCAGCAACGCACCCTGGATCGTCTGTGTCCGGGAAGCCGCCGGGTCCAGCCACCAATCGAACAGGCGAACGGCCGCCGGCATCAGCATCCAGGAGAGGAGCACGGTACCAACCGCATTGCCGAGGAAAACGACGACAGGGAATGGCAGCCCCAGGCCTCTGATGATCGAATGCCCGGCGATCGCCAGCCCCTGTCCCGCAGCGTTTCCCAGCGTGATGTCGTAGAAGCTCACCAGCGGATAGAGTACCGCCAGAACGACCATCGCCTGCTTCCATTCCGGGGCGACACGGGGGGCCGTGGTGCGAGCCATGAACCAGGTGCCGAAGGCGGCGGGACCGACGTTCACACTGTCTTGCTTCGTTTCCTCGAACTGGCTCAGCAGGCGTCTGCGCTCTTCGGAGCCCTCCCAGCTCTCAAGATCCCGCTCGCTGCGAAACGTGAGAACCGTCGTCCAGTTGTGACTGTCGCCGGAGGGCTTGAATATCTCGAGCCCGTCGAACCCCGGAAAGCCCACGACCAGCGCATTCAGGCGCGCTTGAGCGGTGTGCCAGTCCGCCTCGCGCCCCGGAGCAACATGTGACGTCACCACCATCATCCGCGACGCGCCGTCATTCACGTCGGAGATTGCCTGGGGAGACGAGGCGAACAAAGGTGACGCTTCGGCGTGCGCCTTGGCGAGAACGGTGGAGTTCACCCAGTTCTCTCGATCCAATGGGGTTTCGAACCGGCAGGTGATTTTCCAGCGGGTGGCCCCGGGCGTACTGTCCTGCTCGGCTCGACTCACGCCGATCAATCCGGGCGCCGTCACCGCAAGCGCGAGCAGATCGCGCAACCAGGCCTCGAAGGCTTCGTCCTGGCCCGCGCGAACCGAATAGCTGAAGGTGGCCAGCGGCGGAGATTGCTGCATCGCATGGATTGTCGACGCTGCCGCCAATGCTCGTCAACCGGGTCCGCGCTGCGGGGAGCGAACCAGGCCTCGCCGCTTCAGCGCCGCTCGACGATCCGGACGGTCACCGACGTGGATCGACCCGCCTCGTCGACGACGGCAATACGCGCGGTGCCGGCTCCATCGGGTACCCACTGGCTGCCGTCGAGGGGCCGGCCGTCGACCAGCCAACGCAGACGGCCCTGGCCGCCCATCGCGTTCAAGGGAACTGCCTCACGGGCGACCAGTTCGATGCGGGCATCGGCTGGCGGATAGGCAATGCGCGGTCCGCCACGCGTCTCGGCGTAAGGGGCAAGCGTGCGCATGCGCGGCGGCAACTCGCGATGGGACGAGACCTTGATCGTGTCGGCCGGTGGGCGGATCGCGCGATTGTCCTCACCCGGCAGGCGGTCGAACGCTTTGAACAGGATGGGCAGCGCCGACAAGCGGCCCAGCTGGCCGGGGCGCGGCGTGCCGTCGGCATGGCCGACCCAGACGACGACGGTCCAGTTGGCACTGTAGCCGGCGGCCCAGGCATCGCGGAAGCCGGCCGATGTGCCGGTCTTGAAGGCGATGCGGCGCTCGCGCAGCGATACCGGCAGTGATGCGAATCCCTCGGGCAGCGGCGCTTCGGCCAGCACGTCGGAGACGTACCAAGCGGCGGCCGGGCCGATGAGGCGCAGCGACAGGGGCTTCGGCTGGTCGCGACGGACCTGCGGCGGCGCAAAGATGCCGCCGTTGGCCAGGCCGGAATAGAGGCCTGCCATTTCAAGCGGCGAGACCGTGGCACTCCCCAGCGCGACACCCAGCGAATTGCCGTTGTCGCCCGGCGGCAGGCCGGGGAAGACGCCGGCCGTGCGCAACGTCGAGAGGAAGCGCAGCGGCCCTACTTTCTCCAGTGCCAGCACGGCGGGCACGTTCAGCGACTGCTGCAACGCACGGCGCACCGTGACCGCACCTTGGTGGTCGCGATCGAAGTTGCGCGGCAGCCAATCTCGAAAGCGAACCGGCACGTCCTCGACCAGCGTCTCCGGATGCAGCGTGCGATCGTCGAACGCCATGGCGTAGATCAACGGCTTCAGCGCCGATCCCGGCGAGCGGCGGGAGCGCACGAGGTCGACCTGCCCGGCGCGCCCGAAGAAATTGTCGCCGGCCAGCCAGGCCACGACACCGCCGGTGCGGTTGTCGAGCACGACCATCGCGATCTCGGCGCCGTCGGCGAGTGGGCGACGCTCTTCGTGCACGAACTGGCCGAGCGCCTGCTGCAGTTCATAGCGCACCGTGGTCGGCACGACGGTGCCGGGCGACTGTCCGGCCAGCCAGGCCGACAGATGCGGGGCTTGCATCGGCATGGCGAGGCGGCGATCGGGAGCGAGGCGGTTGCGCGCCATCTCGTACAGCGGGACGTCGATCACGCCATGTTCGACGCCACGCGCCAGCACGCGGTCGCGGGCCTTTTGCGCCACAGGCGACGCGCGGTCAGGGCGCCGGCGTTCGGGAGATTGAGGGATGGCGACGAGCAGGGCTGCCTCCGCGGCGCTGAGCTGGCGCGGCTCCTTGCCGAAATAGGCGAGGGAGGCAGCACGCACGCCCTCGAGGTTGCCACCCATAGGCGCCAGGGTCAGGTAGATCGCCAGCACCTCGCGCTTGGAATAGCGCCACTCCAGTTGAAGAGCGCGGGCCGACTGGATGGCCTTGGTGGTGAAGCTGCGCGGTCTCGGGTCGAGCAGGCGGGCGGCCTGCATGGAAATCGTCGACGCGCCCGAAACGATGCGGCCGCGCTCGGCGAGCTGCCAGGCCGCCCGAACCGCGGCGAGCGGATCGACGCCCCAATGGTCGTCGAAGCGGCGATCCTCGTAGGCCTTGAGGAGGCCGAGATAGAGCGGATCGACGTCGTCGACAGTCGCCTTCAGCCGCCACTTGCCGTCCTGGGTCGTGAAAGCGCGCAGCAGCCGGCCATTGGCATCGACGACCTCCGTCGACCTGTCCTGGTAGCGCGACAGGTCGGGCGGGAAGGCACGGTCGAGCGCCAGCCCCGTCGCCGCCACTCCAGTGGCGACGACGGCAAGGCCGACCAGAAGGCGCATGAAGCGCATGCCGCTACTTCGTCGCCGGCGGGACGATCGTGAGCGTGCGCATCGCGGTCCGGCCAAAGATCCGCGGCGCATACATGTCCGACACGTTCGTCGCGGGGACGGCGAAGGTGCCGGGGGTCACGGCGCGGACGATGTAGGCGACCTGGTAGGAGTTCGGGTTCTTGGCCTGCGTGTCCCACCAGGTCTGATAGGGCCTCGTGCCCATGTTGAAGGACGCAAAGAAACGATCGTCGCGCGCCTCCGAGACCCTGGTTTCCGTCAGTCCGGACAGGAACGGGAAGGACTTCACCGTCTCCTCGTTCAGGACCGATTCGATCTCGAAGCCGGCGGGCAGCAGGTCGAGCAGCGCCACCTCATGGTAGCCGCCTTCCAGATTGCGGCCGGAGATCGAGACGATGATCCGGTCGTTTTGCTTTACGTTTCCGAGCGCGGCCGGCGTCCCGTCGAACTTCAGGAATTCGCGCTGGACGCTGATGCCGGCGGTCGCCGCGGGCTGCGCATCGAGCGGCACACCGCGCGCCGTCACCTGCATCCAGATCGGACGGTCGCTGTCGTTGCGCAGCTTGAGCCCGCGGGCCAGTGTCGCCGCGTCGGGATTGATCGCCACCGGCTCCGTGGCCGCCTGACGCGGCTGGCCGTCGACGGAATAGGCGAGCTGGGTACTGCCGCTCATCGCGCGAGCGGCCATCACCAGCCACGCCTGTTCCTGCGTCGTGGTCAGGCCGATCGAGGCGGCGAGCCGGTCGCCGACCAGGTTCGTCATCTCGGCTATGCCTTCCCGGCCACCCGCTTCGACGGCGAGGGTCACGAGCGCGGCGCGGTTGCGTAGCGGCGAGCCGTAATAGTCGGACGGATCGCGCTCGTCGATGCGCTGCCGCGCCGTCGAGAAGGCGAGGCGTCCACGGCCGGGCTCGCCGACCTGGTTCAGCGCCGCGGCCAGCATGGCCCAGGCGATACCGCCCTTCATCTCGGCCGCTTTCGTGTCCTGGAAGTAGCGGACGCGGCCGGGATCGGCGAAGCCCGATTTCGCCAGCACGTACCAGGCATAGGCCTGGGCGTTGGGCGAGAACTTGTCGGCGGTCCTGTTGAGCCAGCTCAAGGCCCGCTGCAGGGATGCCGAGGGCACGGCCATCTGCTGCTGGTTGGCGCGCACCAGGAAGTCGAGGACGTAAGTTTGCAGCCATTCGGCCGCCGGCGTGGAGAAAGGACCCCACATGCCGAAGGAGCCGTCGGGCAGCTGCATGTCGACGATGCGATAGACCGCATCCTGGACGCGGTCGTTGATGCGCGGATCGGCCGGACCGTACCCGAGCAGCGCCACATCGTTGTAGTAGAGCAGCGGCATGGCGCGGCTGGTCGTCTGCTCGATGCACCCGAACGGGTACTTGTCGAGCGCGCGCAAGAGGCCCGCCACGTCGATGCCGGGGATGCGGGTCAGCGAGGCGCTGACCTGCGCGGTGCCGGGGGCGAAGGCCGCGATCACGTTGCGATCGACCGTGGCCTCGTTGCCCGGTGCCAGGCGCGCGACCGTGTCGACGGCACTGGGTGTCTGCGCCGGCCGCACCTGGATGTCCCATTCGCGCTGGACGGCGAAGTTGCCGGGGCCCTGGACGGCCACCGTCACTTTGCCGAATCCCGCGTCGCCCGCGCGCAGCGGCCAGGTCAGCAGCTCGCGCTGGTTCGCGGCGAGCCGCTTGGTCTCGGTCACCGGCCGCTCGAGCGAGACCGAGCCTGTGGCGGTCAGCGTGACGCGATAGTCGCCAGCCTGGCCGTCGACATTGTGCAGCGACAGTGCCACGCGACCGACGTCCTTCGGCGCCAGGAAGCGCGGCAGCACGGCGTCGGCGGTGACCGCGTCGCGCACGAACAGGCGCTGCTCGCCCGAGCCGACGCGGTTCTTTTCGTAGGCGACGACCATCAGCCGGAGCTGGCCGATGAAGTCCGGGATATCGAGGGCGATCTTCGCCTCGCCCTTGTCGTCGAGCTTCACTGGGCCGCTGAACAGCGAAACGGTGCGGGTCGGCACGAGGTCGAGACCACCGATCTCGCCGGCATCGCCGCCGGCGCGGATGCGGCCGAGCTCGTCGGCCCGGGTGTCGAGGAGACGGCCGTAATCGTCGCGCATGGAGACGCCGAGACGACGCTTGCCGAAGTAGTAGCCCGCCGGATTGGGCGTCTTGTAGCGGGTGAGCTGCAGGATGCCCTCGTCGACGGCGGCCAGGGTGACGAACGCCTCCTGTCCGGCCTGCAGGTTGGACACCTTTACCGGCACCTCGATGCGCTGCCGGGGCGTGATCTTCTCCGGGGTGCTTATCTGGACGGCGAGTGTGCGCAGGGCCGGATTGAGGCCGAGCCAGGCCGCACCGATCGCGCGCGTGGGCGTGCGTTCGGCAGGGGCCGCGAGCGGCCGCCAGGCGGTGACCAGCGCATAGGCGCCGGCACCCCATTCGGCCTTCACCGGGATCTCGACGGTCGTGCCGCCGGCCGGCACCTGCACCGACTGGGTGGAGACGATGCGATCGGTGGCGATGGCGATCAGCGCCTCGCCGGCGAACGGCGCCTCGATGCGCAGGCGGGCATTATCGCCCGGCGCATAGTTCTGGCGGTCGCTGGCGACCCGCAGCGTGTCGGGCGCTTCCTCGGTCGAGTCGCCGCCATACCAGCCGACGTAGAAGGTCAGGCTGGTCAAGGTGTTGGCGTCGTTGTCGACGACGGTGAGCTTGTACTGTCCCCAGTCCAGCCGCTGCGAGAGTCGCACGGGCGCGTCAGCCTTCAACGTCACCTTCTCGGACGTGACGAGCCGCACGTTGTGGACCGACTGCCAGCGCCAGCGGCCCTCGACCTGGTACCACTGATAGGCAAAGACGATGCGCTCGATCTTGTACTCGACCGACGGGCGCGCGATCTGTTTGCCGCTGCCGTCGACGGCCACGAGATCGAACTCGGTCGTCAGTCCTTCGCGGGCATAGCGGCCGTCGAAGGTCGACGCGACACCGAGATAGGTATCGCGCGTGCGGACCGGCACGATCGTGTCGGTCTTGGTCGCGCGGCCGCCGCCCGGCTCGAAGACGCGCGCCTGGACATAGGCACGCAGCGGAAGAACCGTGTCGTTGGCGAGGTTGCCGGCCCATTCCAGGTTCGATTTACCCTTCTCGTCGGTGTCCTCGCCCTTCAACTCGATGAAAGGCGGTTCGAATTTCTGCCGCGCTTCTTCCGGTCCAAACCGGTACTTGGCGAAGGCAGCGAAGGGCGTCTCGTCGACCGTGATGCGCATCTCGCCTTCGACGGCGAGATCGGACGCGGGCGCGCCATAAAGGAAGTCCGCCGAGAGGCCGAAACGGTTCACGTTACCCGGCCGGATGATCTGCTGCTCGGACGTCAGCTCGATCTTGAGCTTCTCCGGCACGAAATCCTCGACCGAGAACTCGACCCGGCCGACGGGCGCGCCCTTGGGATCAATATAGGCTGCGACCGACCAGCGGCCGCGCCGCGACGACTTCGGCAGATCGATCGCCTGGGAGACCGCGCCGGAGCCCTGCAAGGCATGGGTGAAGCGTGTGAACTCGCTGCCGTCGGGCCGCTTGACGATCAGGGTGACGGGCAAGTTGGAGAGTGCGTTGGCCGCGTCGTCGCGCATCAGCGCCATGAGCCGTACCGTCTCGCCGGGGCGGTAGATGCCGCGCTCGGTATAGAGGAAGGCGTCGACCGGGCCGGGTTGTGCTCGTCCGTCGACGCCGCGGTCGGACAGGTCGAAAGCCGACTTGGTGAGTTCGAGGCGCGAGAATTCCTTCTTCGCCGGGTCCTGCGCCATGACGGCGATCGCCTCGGCGGCGCCGGTGCCTTTCATCAGCCCGGCCGGGAACGAGGCGCGGCCGTCGGCGCCGGTGACGACCTTGCCGATCGGCTCGTTGCCGCGCGAGAGGACGGTGACTTCGATGCCGGCCAGCGGCTGGGCGGTCTGCAGCGAGCGCGCGAAGACGTTGAGGCCGTCGTCGCCGCTGAAAGAGGTGAGACCGATGTCGGTATCGATCACCCACAGGCCGGCCGCGCCGCCGCCCGACGTTTCATCGTCGTCATAGTCGCGAGACGGCGGCTTGGCGGCGTTCCACACCACGACGAAATAGGCGCCGGGCTTCCAGTCCTGGATCGTCTCGCGGATGGGAAAGGCGGTGACGACGGCCTGGTTGGGGACGTTGCGCACTTCCATGGTGCCGGTCCACTGCTCGGCGCCGTTGCTGCCGTTCAGCCAGCTGCGAAGCGACCAGGACTCCGTGATCGGTTCCGAGCCGGGGAACGACACATCATAGGAGCGGTCGGCCGAGAAGCGATCGATCCCGCGCTCGTTCACGCGATAGACGGAAATCCCGACCTTGGAGACGTTGATGGTGGTGACCGGCAGGCCGGCCGCACTGCCGCGCGGGAGGATGAACCCCTTGCCGGGGAGGGTGACGACGGCGGGGCGGGCACCCAGCGCCACGCTCACGCTCTGCTCGTCACGCAACTTCTGCCCGTCGCGTCCGGGGAACCCGGCCAGCAGCTTCACCGTGTAGTCCTGGCCGTAGGTCAGGCCGGCGATGCACAGGCGGTCGTCGACGACGCGCAGTGCCGTCTTGGCCTCCGGCTCGATACGAATGAAGTCGCCATACGTCACGTCGCCGGTGGCGAGCGGCTTGTTGAAGGCCAGGCAGGCTTCGGCTTCCGATCGGCTGGAATCCACACCGACGCGACGGAAGGCGAAGGGATCGGTCGGAAGTGTCGGCGGTTGCGCGATCGGCGCAGGGGCAGCCGATTGCGACGTGGGCGCCGGCGGGTTCGAAGCCTGCGCGGGAGCCGCTGGGGGGGCAGCAGGGAGCGCCGGCGGAGGCGTCGCCGCCGCGGGACGCTCGACTGAGTCGGCGGGCCTGCCAATCAAGTACCCTGCGATGCCGGAGCCCAGCATGAGGGCCACGACCAAGGCAGCCAGCGTCGAACGATTCATGAGAACCCCGCGAAAAAAGCGTCCGGACTTTAGAGCGTGGATTGTGCAGACAATGTGGAGTCCGAAGCCCAGTGGGTAATTCTCGCAGCCTGTGGCGAGAAGGTCACGCTGTGGATAGGCGATGCTTGAGTGACAGGGCTGCGGCGTACTAATCGCAAGCGATGGCGTTGCATCTCATCAAGCTCGCGGTCGGCGTCGACGATCTTGCCCATATGAAGAAGGTCCAGGCGGCTCGGCGCACGGAGCGCCGGCAGGCGGCGCGCTCGCCCCATTGGGTCTACACGCGCAACTCGCCGCGTCGGAGCGAGGACCTGGAGGGCGGCTCGCTCTACTGGGTGATCCGCGGCGTCATCCGCTGCCGCCAGGAACTGGTCGGCTTCGAGGACGATTTCGACGAGGAGAGCGGCAAGAAGTTCTGCCGCATCAAGCTCAAGCGCACGTTGATCCAGACGGCGCCGCGTGCCTGCAAGGCCTTCCAGGGCTGGCGCTACCTCGAACCCGAGCGGGCGCCGCCGGACCTGTCGAGCGGCGATACGGCCGACATGCCGCCGGAAATGGCCGCGGAGCTGAAAAGGCTGGGGCTTCTGTAGGGCAACGTGTCATCCTGAGCGAAGCGAAGGATCTCACGCGAGCAACGCGGTCCTTTGGTCGTTCGGCGAGATACTTCGCTGCGCTCAGGACGACATTTAACGATTTGTCAGCTTCAGCTCGATGCGCCGGTTGCGTGTCGTGTCCGTGGACGAGAGCGGCTGGTATTCGCCGTAGCCGGCCGCCACCAGTCGGTTGTTCGGGATGCCCTCGCTGTGCAGGAACTTCACGACGGCGATGGCGCGGGCGGCCGACAGTTCCCAGTTCGACGGATAGGTCGCGTTGCTGATCGGCTTGTTGTCGGTGTGACCGTCGACCTGCAACACCCAGTTGATGTCCTTGGGGATGGTGGCCGAAATCTCCACCAGGCGCCTGGCGACGCTGGCGAGCTGCTTCTCGCCGCTTTCCGCCAGCTTGGCCGAGCCAGAGGGGAAGAGCACCTCCGACTGGAAGACGAAGCGGTCGCCGACGATCTGCACGTCGCGCTGGCCCCGCAGCGCCTCGCGCAGCTTGCCGAAGAATTCCGAGCGATAGCGTGCCAGCTCCTCGACCTTGCTGGCGAGCGCGCGGTTGAGCTTCTGGCCGAGGTCGACGATCTGAGCCTGCTGGTCCTTGGCCTTGGCGTCGGCGGCGTCGAGGGCGGTGCCGAGGCGTGCCAGCTCGTCCTTGAGTGCGGCCAGTTCGGCGGTGAGGCGCACGACGGCGGCCTTCTGCTCGGCGCTGAGCTTCTGCTCCTCGGTGAGGTCGCCGAACAGCTTGCCCTTGTCCTGGTTGGCGGCCGCCAGCGAGGCGGCAAGGCGCGTGAGTTCGAGGCGCTGTCGCTCGATCTCCTTCTGGAGATCGCCGGCCCTCGAGGCAGTGGACGAGGCCTCCTTGTTGGCGCTCTCCAGGGAGGCGGCGAGCCGGTCACGCTCCGCCATCATCGAGGTCAGGCGTTCGGTGAGCTGGTCGCGCTCGATCTTCAGCGCATCCGATGAGCTGCGCTGGGTCGAAAGATCGGCCGTGAGACGGTCGCGCTCGCTTCTCAGCGCATCTGCGGCGCTGCGCTGGGCTGCCAGATCGGCGCCCAGGCGGTCGCGCTCGGCCTGGTTCTCGCGGAGCTGCAGGGTGAGCTTCTCGAGATCCTGCTTCAGTCCGTCGTTGGCCGCCTTCTCGAGCGACAGCACGCTGGCGAGACTACCGAGCTGCTTGTTGAGGGCGTCGATGGCGCTGTCGCGGGTGTTCAGCGTGTCGGTCAGCGTGAACTGGGCAACGCTGAACAGCGACAGCAGGAAGATCAGGACCATCAGCAGCGTGGTCAGCGCGTCGACATAGCCCGGCCAGGTATAGTCGGCCGAGCCCCCTCCGCGGCGGCGGGATGCGCCCGCCATGACGGCTAGCCGTCGCCCGGCGGCGGCGCGCCGCGCGTCGAGGCGATGGTGCGGGCAAGCAGGCGGAATTCGCCGCGAAGTTCATCGGCCAGCGCCGTGCGGCTGCGCACACTTTCGTCGATCAGCCGGGCGAGGCCGGCTTCGAGATTGCGCTGGTGGGCCAGCAGGGCCTCGCTGTTGGCGGCTTCCGGCTTGCGCTCGGTCAGGCGGGCGACGGTGCCCCGCAGCTCGATGGACTGTTCGGCGAGCCGGGCCAGCAGCGCCTGCTGCGAGCGCATGCTTTCGGTCAGGGCGGACAGGCGCTCGACCAGAGCGGAGTTGGCGGCGGCGGCCTGTTCGCGGCCTTCCTCGCTGCGCCGAAGCGTGCGGGTGAGATCGTCGAGACCGTCCGCGGTACGTTCCAGCAGCGCCTCGACATAGGCCGAGACGCCCTGTTCGCCCTCGGTCTGCAGGGTGCCGCTGGAGAGGCGCGTTGCGCCGGCCAGCCATTCCTCGAGTTCGGTGTGGAAGCGGCCCTGAGCCTGGCTCGCCTGCAACTCCAGGAAGCCCAGGACGAGCGATCCCGACAGGCCGAACAGCGAGGCGCCGAAGGCGGTCGACATGCCCTTGAGCGGTCCTTCGATGCCCTGCTTCAGCTTGGCGAAGATCTGGACGGCGTCGCCGCCGGTCACCTGCATGCCGACGATGGCGTCGGCGACGGCGCCGATCGTCTCCAGCAGGCCCCAGAAGGTGCCGAGCAGGCCGAGGAAGATCAGCAGGCCGATCATGTAGCGGCTGAGTTCGCGCCGCTCGTCGAGACGACTGGCGATGCCGTCGAGCATCGCGCGCGTTGCCGTCGGGGACAGGCGGAAATTGTCCTGCCGCTCGCCCATCATGGCGGCCATCGGCGCCATCAGGTCGATCGAGCCGGCGTCGAGCGGTGGGGCGCCGGGTTCGCGATGCTGGAAGCGCCGCAGCCAGCGCACCTCGGGCCACAGAGAAAGAACCTGGCGCATCACGAAGAAGATGCCGATCACGAGAACGCCGACGATGACGCTGTTCAGGATCGGCGTGTTCATGAACACGCGCAGCAGGTCATGGTGCAGCAAATAGGCGATGCAGGCCACGACCCCGAGGAACAGCAGCATGCGGACGAGATACGGAAGCGGATTACTCATGCGAACTCCCGCTGCCGGTGGTGCGCTGCCCGCGAGCGATCATGTGCTGGGCACCACGATTTCGACCCGCTCGTTGCCGTCGCTGCTGGAAAAAGTGCCGATCTCGATCTTGGACTTCACACCCTTGTCGATGAGGTAGGTGCGGACGTTGAGCGCACGGGCCAGCGAAACCTTGCGGCTGTCCGGCTCGCCGTTGCCGGCAAACGAGCGCAACTCGACCTGACGCAGGCCCCGGTCGGAGATGCTCTTGATCAGGCGGTCCAGCTCCGTCCGCGAAGAGTCCGAGAGTTCGGCCGATCGCGGAGGGAAGACCAGGGAAACGGTGAGCGGAACCCGTGCCGGGGGCGAGGGCTGTGGCGCAAGCGCTGCCATCTTCTGCTCGGGCGCCGTTGGCGCAGCCGCAGCCGCAGCCGCGGGCGCTGGCGCGGCTGCCGGCGGCGCACTTGCGGGTGCCGGAGTGGTAGCGGCGGTGGTCGTTTGAGGGGCCGGCGCGGGCGTCGACTTCGGAGCGGCAGCCGGCTTTGCAACGGCCGGTGGGGCGGGGGCCGGCGATGCCTTGGGCGCCGCGACCGCTGTCGACACGGGCTTGGGCGTCGACTGGACGGCGCTCGCCTTCTGGCTGTCGCGCGGCCGGCTTCGGTTCGTCGTCAACTCCGGCACGGCGACGATGCGGCTTGCGATCGGCCCGGTCGGTGCCGGCAGACTGGCTCCCGGCTCGGTGGAGCGCACTGGTGGAGGGGAGGCTTGCTGGGAGGCCACGGGGGCCGGGTTCGAGAGCGTCCAGGGGTTGAACGCCGGCCCGGCCACCTGCGCCGGGGGCACGGCGGGTGCCGTCACGGCAGGAACGGCCTGCGAGGCGCTTTGCGGGGAAGGGCCGCCCGGCAGACCGACGCCGGAGTAAGGATTGAAGGCGGTGACGTTCTGCCCGTGCGCTGCAAAAGCCGCAGCGCCGACGCCGAGGACGGCGAGAGCCAGGCTGCGTGCAGCGACCGAAGAGGGGGGCATAACCAATTGCCTTTCCAAGGGATTTGGCAATCGACCATACCGAATGGAGTCCGCGCGCTCAACCGCTGGCGGCGACGTGCCTGCGGACGAATTCGCGCGGATGAACCGTCAGGCCTTCGACAGGATGTCGACCATCGCGTCGCGCAGACCGAAATTGCTGGCGAGAAGGGACGGGCCGCCGAGTTCGTAGGGCTGTCCCTCGACGTCACCCACGAGGCCGCCGGCCTCGCGCACCATCAGGATCCCCGCGGCGACATCCCAGGGAGCCAGGCCGAACTCGAAGAAGGCGTCGTAGCGGCCGGCCGCCACGAAGGCGAGGTCGAGCGCGGCGGCGCCCCAGCGGCGGACGCCGGCCGTGCGTTCGGTCACGGCCGCCAGCTTGGCGTGATAGGCGGCGTGGTTGCCCTTGCCGATGTGCGGGATGCCGGTGCCGACCAGGGCGCGCGCCGGTTCCTTGCGGCCCGAGACGCGCAGGCGGCGCGAGCGCGCATTCGGCGTGTCGATATAGGCGCCATTGCCCTTCTCGGCCCAGAACAGCTCGTCGGAGATCGGCTGGTAGATCACGCCGGCGATGATCTCCTTCTCGCGCTCCAGCGCGATGGAGATGGCGAAGTGGGGAACGCCGTGCAGGAAGTTGGTCGTGCCGTCGAGCGGATCGACGATCCAGCGGTTGCGGCCATCGCCCTTGGTCTCGCCGCCTTCCTCGCCGAGGAAACCGTAGTCGGGACGGACGCGCGAGAGCTCGGCGCGCAAGGTGCGCTCCGCCTTGATGTCGGCGTGGCTGACGAAGTCGCCGGGGCCCTTCTCGGAGATCTGCAGATGCTCGACTTCGCCGAAATCGCGCTTGAGATTCTTCGCGGCGGCAAAGGCGGCACGGATCATGACGGTGACGGTGGCCGAGCGCTGCGCCAGCGACTTGCGCTCGGGCGGCCCCGAACGCTCGCGAGCCTCGCCCATCGGGGCGCGGCCCACGCGGGCGACGGGAGTCTCTCGCGGGGGGCGGTTGGTGGGGAGGGCCACGGTGCGCGCCTAATCCTTGGCGCGTTCCATGTAGGTGCCCTCTTCGGTGTTGATCACCAAGCGGGTGCCCACGCCGATATGCGGCGGCACCATCACGCGGATGCCTCCTTCGACGATGGCGGGCTTGTAGGAGGAGGAGGCGGTCTGGCCCTTCACCACCGCATCGGCCTCGGTGACGGCGAGAATGACGGTCTTCGGCAGCTCGGCGCCGACCGGCGTGCCTTCATAGAGCGACACGGTCACTTCCATGCCGTCCTGCAGCCAGCGGGACTGATCCTCGTCGAGCACGTCGGCACCGACCACGAGCTGCTCGAAGGTTTCCTTGTCCATGAACGTGAAGCCGGCCTCGTCCTTGAACAGGTAGGTGCACTCGCGCTCGTCGATATGGACGCGCTCGATGGTCTCGCCCGAGCGGAAGCGCTCCTGCAGCTTGTTGCCCTCGCGCAGCGCCTTGGCTTCGATGGCGACGAACGCGCCGCCCTTGCCGGGGCTGATATGCTGCACCTTGGAGGCGACCCAGAGCTTGCCGTTGTATTCGATGACGTTGCCGGCTCGGATGGAATTGACTTGGACTTTCATGGAGTTACCCGGCCTTACCGCTGTCTCGGATGAATGGAATTCGGCCTCGTCCGCGGGGGCGGTACGAGGCCGGCGCGGCGTTCTATCAAAGGCGGCCCGGGGTCGCAACCGGCCGGCAGAAGGGCTTCCGGGGCTATTTCAGGCCCAATTCGGCCTGCTTCCTCTTCGAAAGGCCTGCCGCGATGACGGCATGGGCCTGTTTCAGGTAGGCGCGGGTCTCGGCCGGCGTCAGGACCGAAGGATCCTCCAGGGCGACCCAGGTGGCGCGGGCGAGGTAGGGGGCTGGCTTGAACCCCTTTGCATGGGACAGCGCCTCGAAATGTTCCGGCGGGCACTTGAAGCAGAGGCGGGCGACGGAATGACCGGGCGGACCGATCAGGCAGAACATCTTGCCGCCGACCTTGAAGACGGTCACGCCCTCCCACTGCACCGTCCGGGTGGCGGCCGGCAGCCTGCGGCAATAGGCATCGACCTGCTTCGGCGTCATGACGACATCCTACACGCCGTGCGGCCGGCGTGCGATGCTGGCGCATGACCGATTGGCGTCCCGACAGGCTTTCGCGGCGCCTGCCGCATCTCCAGACGCGTGCCCGGCTGCAGGCCGCGATGCGACAGTGGTTCTCCGGTGAAGGCTTCCTCGAAGTCGAGACGCCGATCCTGCAGGCCGCGCCGGGAGCAGAAGTCCATCTCACCGGCTTTGCCACCGAATGGGAGCTGCCCGACGGCGAGTCGCGCGAGCGCTGGCTCCACAGCTCCCCCGAGTTTGCGATGAAGAAGCTGCTGGCGGGGGGATTGCCCCGAATCTTCCAGTTCGCCCGGGTGTTCCGGAATGCCGAGGGCTCGGTGCTGCATCATCCCGAGTTCACGATGCTCGAATGGTACCGGGAGGGCGTAGGCTACGAGGCGATCATGGCCGATTGCGCGGCGCTGCTTGCCACGCTCGGCGTCGATCAGCTCCGGTGGGACGGGCATGTCTGCGATCCCCGCGCCGAGCCGGAGCGGCTGACTGTGGCCGACGCCTTCGTTCGTCATGCCGGCGTCGACCTGTTCGCGACCATGGGCAATGCCGAGGCGCTGTCGGGAGCCTCTGGCGTCGCGATGCATGCGGGCGACACCTGGGAAGACGTCTTCTTCCGCATCATGTTCGAGAAGATCGAGCGGAGCCTCGGCATGGGCCGGCCGACCATCCTTTGCGAGTATCCGATCTCGATGGCGGCGCTCGCCCGCGCCAAGCCGGGCGATCCTCGGGTGGCCGAGCGATTCGAGCTGTATGTCTGTGGCGTCGAACTGGCGAACGCCTTCGGCGAACTCACCGATCCGCGGATCCAGCGCGAACGTCTCGAAGCGGACATGGACCTGAAGGATCGGCTCTATGGCGTGCGGTGGCCGGTCGACGAGGACTTCCTGGCCGCCCTCGATCACGGCCTGCCGGACTGCTCCGGCATCGCGCTCGGCTTCGACCGCCTGGTCATGCTGGCGAGCGGCGCGGCGCGTATCGAGGACGTTCTATGGTTGCCCGTGCGCTGAGAAGAGATCGTTGAAGGCCCGGACCGCCGCCTCGGGGCCGTCGCTGTAATTCCAGACGCCGCCGGACACGGCGAGGAAGTCGGCCCCCGCCACGAGCAGCGGCTTGCAGTTCTCGACCGTGATGCCGCCGATCGCGACGCAGGGGACCTGCATCAGTTCGCTCCACCATTCGACGATCCCGATATCGGCGGGCGTGGTGGCCGTTTTGGTCGTCGACGGAAAGAATGCGCCGAAGGCCACGTAGTCGGCGCCGGCTTCGGCAGCCTCCATGGCGAGATGCCGCGAGTCCTTGCAGGTGACGCCCACCTGACGGTTGGGACCGACGATCCGGCGCGCCTCGGCATAGGGCATGTCGTCCTGGCCGACATGCACGCCGTCGCAGTCGAGCTTCACGGCCAGATCGGGCCGGTCGTTCATGATCAGCGCCGTGTCGCGCTGCTGGCAGATCGGACGCAGCGTGTCGGCGACGCGGGCGATCTCGTCGTCGGGAACGTCCTTCAGCCGGAGCTGGAAAGCCGCGACGTCGCCGCCGTCGAGGGCGGCGCGCAGTTCGTCGGCGAAGATCGACGGATGGTCGATGCGGGCGGGCGAGATGAGGTAGAGGCGGGCGGTCACGGGCTTCCTGATTTTGCTGTGGTTTATGCGGAACCCGGCGCCGCGTCGAGAGGTGGGCGGGGAAATCCTTCCGTTGTCTTGCCGCGGCGGCATGGGCTAACTGACGGCAGCCTACTCGCCAGGAACCATGAACAAAGTCAGCAAGACCATTCTCCTGGTGCTGGTGTCGACCGCCGCCAGCGTCCTGGCCGGCATTGCGATCGCCGCCTACCTGACCATTCCCAACATTCCCCTGGTATCCGAAGGCGACCGTCTTCTGGTGTTCGATCCCGAGATCGGCGCAAGGGCCAATCCCAGTTCCCATGCGCGGCGCATCTATCCGGCCGTACGCGACCGGCAGACTTTCGCCTTCGACATCTACACCGACGATCGCGGCGCGCGGGTCGACGGACCGGGGCAGCGCAGTCCCGCCCAGGTCGACGTCCTCGTGGTCGGCGATTCGTTTTCCTGGGGCTATGCCCTGTCCAACCCCGAAACCTATGCCCGGCATCTCTCGCGCGAACTCGAGACCGGTGTGTCGAACTTCGCGATGGCGGCCTACGGCACGACCCAGTCGCTGCAGTTGTTGCGTCGCAATGGCGATCTCGCGCCCAAGCTGATCGTGTACGGGATCATTGCCCATCACATCGAGCGGAACGTGATGCCGTGCCTGCCGTCCTACTACCCGTTCTGCTTCAATGCCTCGCACGTCACGTGGAACGTGGCGGGAGAGCCGTACATCGCGCCGCCGCAGAGCAATGGCGTGCGCCGCTTCCAGCGCCATCTTTCGTCTGACTACACCGACCCGGTCAGCTGGCTGACGCACGGTATCGATGTGATCCGCGGGCGGATCGAGTATGCCGAGGCGACCTACAGCACGCCGAGCGACCAGCGAAAGGAAGAAGCGCTGGGGTTCCTGCTGCGGAACATGGAGCGGTCGGCGGCGGAAATTGGCGCCAGACTGCTCGTCGTCTATCTGCCGACGAACTACTACTCCGCGCCGGAAGCCCTGCCGCGCGCGATCGGCGACATCCGGCTGCTCGACCTCACGAAGGCCTTCCAGCGGGAGAGGGACACGGGTGCCAGTCTCTACATCGTGGGCGACGGGCATCCCAACCGGGCGGCCCACGAACTGATCGCGCGTGAGATTGCGAAGTACGTCCGGGACAACGGCCTACTCTAGAGTCTTTCCGGTCGAGAAAGAATCACCCGTGTAAAGACCACCTCACCCTGAGGCGCGTTCCGCAGGAGCGCGCCTCAAAGGGTGGGCACGCGCACCGAGTTTGTTGCCCATCCTTCGAGACGGCGCTTCGCG
>OFDN01000182.1_pt1 | contig 60227 bp, 51 predicted proteins | sample 1520971 | NCBI WGS metagenome assembly OFDN01 (sample SAMEA94257418, study PRJEB24077) | hot springs metagenome | biome: Aquatic biome; feature: Geographical feature; material: Water | place: India | collected 2012-06-12 | depth 5 m
GCATTTTTATTGTGATTTTTCAACGTACCTCACAAGGGAAAATACGCGGGGGAACTAAACCGTTGTACGATGCCGGAATAAATATCATGATTCACAAAGTGGACAATACTTTTACGAACAACTACGCCGATTGTACTAAAAACAGGTATGGGCAAACGGGTTTGCAGTATAATGTCAGCCAAAAACGGCTGGTAGGATAGAATTAAGTATATTTGCTTTCCTTGTTTAAGGAAAATTGCAATCGACAGGCCGCAGGGATGCGGCTTTTGCTTTTTTATAAATTTTTTAACTTTTCTTTGAGTTCTATTGCTCTTTTCACAAGTGTCCTAATTCTTCCGATTGTTTTTTCCGGTTCCCCTTGTTTGTCATAAAAACGGTCTAAGGCATTACAGGCAGGGTTGCCTTTATTGCCAAAGTAATGAACAAACGTACTTTTATACAATTCATTTAAAGATTTGGCATATACAGGCTCAAAAAACTCTATGGTTTTAGAAGTGTTTGCCACCAACTTGCAAGCACAGTCGTATAACCTGAAGTCGTCTTTTTTCCAGTGCTTTTTATGAAAGAAGTATAAGTCCTCCAAAAGTTCTGCTTCAAATTCGTGAGAAACAATTCCACCTTTATAGAGGCGCTTTATTGAAAAATACAATTTGTCATTTTTATTATAACGCTTGCTGTAAGAAGAAATTTCTGTATCTGACTTGATTTGTTCTAACAATTCGGCACTGCTTAACGCCTCTACCTTATAATTCCCCGCAGGTGGTGCAGCATAAAAATCATTATCCAACGCACAGGTGATTGAAAAATCAATACCATCACGGATTTCCAAACGTTCCCCTGTTGTTTTATCGTAAAAATGGCCGTTTTTGTACGTTAATATTTTTGTTATCATCTCGATTTCCGCAAATATAGATGAATTACCCCGCAGCATAGCTGTGAGAAATTCTTTAGATTAAAACAGGTTGATGAATAAAAATGCTATTAATGTATAGAAAGAAAAGCACTAAACAGGGTGTTATCACCCTTGTTCTGAAAGCCCACCCCCGTTACCTTTGGTTTCCTTTTGATTTTTAGTTGTGCACCTATGTATATACTATCAAATTGCACTTGTTGATGTGTCATCACAAGATTAAAACCGCTCCAATGGGCGGTTTTTTTGTTTTATTACCCTTGTTCCCTTGTATTTTGGGTGTTTTCACCCTTGATAACTCAGCCTTCGCCTTCTATTTTTGTCCCGTGTGTATTATTTTAAAACATTGATTTGATAAATTATCTATCCCAAGATATATAATCAAATTTCCACGAAGGCAGCAGGGATGCAGCCTTTTTTAGTATCGTCTATTCTTTAGCACTCAAAAAATGGGTGTTTTCACTGTATTAATTTCTTTAGTATAAAAATACATTTGCAATACTGCATTTTAATGGCTGTTTGTCTCTTTACCATAAAACGTTCTTTATACAGGCATAGTAGCAGTATGTTTCTAAAAACAACGTGTTGTTGAACCAGTGTTGGTGTTGTAATTGGTAGTTTACTACCTTTGTGTAAATGATAAACTCTTTAGAAACATCAAAACTTAGTCAATAAGGATAACATATAACGTGTCCTGATGATAGTCCCTGTTAGGAAATCGGCGAAAATTTAATAACACGGCGGACTGGCATCCGAGGACATACCCTCAAAAAAGGGTATGTTGCTCAATGCTATTGCCGTGTTGGGTTCTTCGCCGAACCTCCTAACGCAATCAGCAAAGGGTGCATACCCTTTTTGAGTTTTTAAAAGTTTACCCAATAAAAAGTATCATTTTGCAGTTTTTCGTAAAATTAATAATAGCTGTTGCGATTTTTACCAATTGCAGGAAAATACTATGAGATATTTTCGAAAACCATTTATACCTAAACAAAAAGAGCAACGATTATATAGCTATAACAATGATATTATAACTGTATAAATTATTCAATCTAATCATATAGCATTGTGCTAAAGAAATTGCATGAAAAAGTTAAACCCAATTATTATATGTATTTCTATTATGAAAAAAGTAACTAAACACAATTCATCTATGAAAACCTTTGCAGGTAAAATCATCCTTGCTTCGGCATTCCTTCTATCTGTAATTTCAATCAAAGCACAACGTTGCGGGGTCAATGGCATAACCTTTACCCAACAAGCAGGGTTTGGTAACAATAGCCAAATTATTATCGGCGGTTATGGCCAAAATGACGGTGCAATCAATTTTAACTGCTACAGCGACAGTTCTGTTTATGGCCGTTCACGTATCTTCAACCGCCCTGTGGGTATGCTACCGCCTGCGGGTAGCCCCGTCCCCACATGGAGTTCACGGGTATTTCAGGACTTGCCTGCGGGCATCCTACGTATTCAAACCAGTGGGGTGAACAACGCTTGTTATGACTCTGTGAACTGGAACCGTGGGCTTACGATGCACACAAGTGGCAATGTAGGCATCGGTGCGAACCCCGTTTCGGGTTTTATGCTGGCGGTAAACGGCGGTATCGCCTGTAAAAACGATGTGTTTATCACCCTGACAGGCATCACATGGCCTGACTATGTTTTTACACCTTCATACCGCTTAAAACCGCTTGCCCAATTAGAGCAAGAAATTGACAGCTTGGGACATTTACCTGAAATGCCATCGGCGCAAACTGTGGAAGCCGAGGGAATGTCAGTAACAGACATTACAACTACCGTAGTTAAAAAGGTAGAAGAATTGACGCTCTACACCATCGACCAGCAGAAACAACTCGATGCGTTGGCGAAGGACAATGCCGACCTGAAAAAACAAACCGAGAAGTTGCTAAAGCGTAACGAAGAACTAAACGCTTTGGTTGAACGTCTTTTAAAAGAAAAAGAATAACTTTGAATAAATAACTTAATCAATGCGTTTCCTTCTTTTTGTTTTGATTGTATTTTGGTTTATTTTAGGTTTAAGTAGTTGTAAAAAAGATTCTCCAGAAACAATACAGCCTGAACCTACCCCGAAACCGTATTATAATTGCAGGGTTTTGATAAATGACATCCGCGATGAGTTTGGAAATTTCGTAAAATTTGATACCCATATAAAAATGTTGGTAACAGACTCTATCGGAGATACTGTTTATACGGATTATTACTCAGCAAGTAAGACAGATATAACTTTTCCGTTAACCATTGGCACATACACTATTGCAATATTTGATACAACTGAAAACTGGGCACCGTATTACATAAATCATAAGGTCTATCCACCAAGAGGTGGAGAGCCAAATATGTATACGATAGGGATGACAAAGCAACCAAAGTATAAGTTAAAAGTGGTTTCAACAATAGATACAACGGCAATAATCAATAGGTTTACAAAAGAAAGGTATATTATTCTAAATTTAGTATCTACGGATACTGTGAATAAATCCTATTTTATTGCACATATATTTAAGAAACCGCAAAGTTATCCCATAAATGACCCTTCAATTTTAACAGGCTTTTATAGTTATATTGAAAATGGCAAGGGTCATGTTTCGTTGAGTCTTTTAGATGCAAGCCATGAATTTATTGCCAAAGGTGATACATTTTACGTGGTTTTAGTTGAAGCTGCGAATAGTTGGTATTTCTGTTCAAAGACAGAAGGCTTTGGCAATAGGGTTTACTATAACGCTACTGGTAAATCAGTACAAAACTTTCAATTCGTAAATTAGCCATGAAAAGTTTAAAATTCTTATTTGTAGTAGTCTTAATAGGTTATTTAATTTTTTTCAATACAAGTTGCAAAAAAGAAAAATGCCAAGACCCGACAAACCCTGAATGTGAGAACTACGACCCCTGCTACGGCGAAAAGCCCGTAATGGCAGAAATCGTTCTCTCGCAGCGGGCAGAACCCAGTTCAAGTGGAGTATTAGGAAAATTATACCTCAATGAAGGAGGAGATGTATTTCCTCGAATGCAAATCCGTTTCCATTGCCCGCTGGAAGGCGCAAAATATACATGGACATTGGGTGCGGAAACCATTACAGAGCAAACCTTTGAGCGGAATTTTTTTACTGTTCCATACGGCGTTTATACAGTGAAACTCATTGTAGAGAAATCCCCCAACACCAATTGTTATCCGAGTGATGACGGCTTCGATACGGTGATAAAAACCTTCGAAATAGTTCCTGTATGTGAATTAGAAACTATAGGGATTTTTAAGGGTAAATGGGACGGCGTCCCACAATTGGATAGTTCAGTTATTACATTTCGCTCATATAGAGATGCTTCATACTCAGATAGCTGTTCATTTGGACTTCCTGTATTTACAAACCTTCAGAACAAGGGGGACACATTGTATGGTGCTTATACCTACATATCGAATAAAGAGGTTGTTAATTACCACCCAGGCCATTTGGGGATAGGTAATCTAAATCTGAATGTAAATCCTCTAACAAAAGTTGTGGTACTTGATTACTACATTGGAACAACGCACTTTTTATTTAAGGGCAGGAAAATAGCTAATTAACAGAACCAATTACCTTATGAAAAAAATTAAACAACGGCTGCTGTTAGCAGTAGCCTTGGTGTCATACATCTGCTCATTCGGGCAAGATTGTGTACGCCTGATACGCACCAAATACGACAGTGCGCAAAACAATGAACTCTCTCCCTTTTTCCCGGGTAAAATCAACCCGTGGTTAAACAGCTTTGACTTTGCACGTATAGACAACGGCACTGCATTTCATGACATCGACCTTAACCCGCTTGCAGGATGGATTATTCCCGGAATGACGGGCAGCAATTACAAAATGAAAAGCCCGTTCAGCGTAGCTATGGCCTCTGAATACAATTATTTGAGCAGGCCATTTGGAGGAGGTAGCTCGGTGTACGATGCAGATATTTGGTGGGAAGACGGATGGGAACTAATGTGGATGAACACAGGTTATTTTCCTAATGGAGACCCCGTTAACGTAGCTGATACAAACCGTATTTTGAAGGGTAGTTATGGGTTAGCAAATCCAAGAACTCCATATATTATTTTATACAATCGTTATACGGGGAAGCTGAGAGTGTTTGCTAATTTATTTACTGATTATAACAATTATAAAGACATCAGTATGGTATTAAAGCATACTCAGGGGTTAGATAAATCAGGTATATTCAGGCATTTGTTAAATTATGACTATTCTCTCGACCAACCAAGTAACATAATAGAGGTTCGCTCGTTTAATCACAACGAAAACAACAATACCTTGTGGTGGTCATCAGACTTTCAATTGGGTTATGACCCTTGTGTTTGTGAAAAGGAAAGCACAATCGATTTTTATTTTTGGGCACGTAAAAATCAAAATATTAATCTATATGGACGGATTGTTCAGCAGGATATGGATTTATCGGTATTGGGCAATCCTGACTATAAAAACTTTCTTGCTAATGAAGCAGTAAATAGTGCTGCAAATGGAGCAGAAGGAGGAACACTGCTATTCAAACGGTTTGATAGCTTGCTGGTGAAATACGACCGCGAGCTGGAATTATACAATACCCAACTCAACAGTTATAACCATCCGTTCAATTCGACCATGCGCACTATCCTTAAATCCGCAAAAGATGGGGTAAGTGCCGCAGGGGGTGCGTTTGTTGCTAAACCATTGGGCGACTTCTTTTTACGCCAACTCGTAAAAATCGACGGTCCTACTAAGAAAGACACCACCACTGCATCAGGTTGGGCAGAAGAGGTGAACAAAGCTACCAAAGGTCAGTTAGGTAAAGCGTTTGACTTTTTGTCAATGGCGGCTTTGGGCGATGATTTTACCAAAGAACCGCAACGCCCCTCCATGCCGACCGCTACTTTCAGCGAAATGAAAATTGCTGGGGTAATCTCTGACTCAGGTTTTGTGAATGTATCGAATTTTTTAACACCCGGCTCATACAAATACCCGCAGCAATTAACTGCATATAATTACCCTGCCTACAATAATGCCGTGGGCTTATACGCCCTATTGCGTAAGCCAGCAGTAAAAGGGCTGCGCGACCAGTTTCCAACCCGCACATTGGTATCCCTTGACACGGTGTTAGTCGATACCGTGGTTACAGGCAGCATCAAGGTAATAAATATCCGTACCAACGAAGTAAATACCGTTGAGCATCATAACAAACTGTTTTTGAATGTTGCCGAGCCGTTGAAATACAAACTCAACAAAGCCCTCGATTTTGACATGGATAAAACCAAACTTTACGTGTCATTTTCCGTTGAGTTGGAAAACACCATCCCCAACGGTGACAACTGCTTTACGCTGCACCTGACCGAAGACAACGAAAACTTTTACCTACGGGACGTTATTCCTGTGCCAGCCACAACATCCTACCAGTTGTTTTATGAAACCCCGTGGAAAAATATCGAAGACATTGGCGACCATTTCTTCAAGATGGATTTCAAGAATAGCTACGAAGCATTTGGAGTGAGAAAAACATCATTGACGGTGTTTGAGGGCGACACAACCGTAAATGTGGGTGAACTGAAAGAATGCGTGGATGAAACCCAAGCCTCGTTCAAAATCAAAAAAATCAAAATGAAAGTGGCAGCCGATATGTATTTTGACCAGTTGGGGTCGAACGGGTTGCAGAACAATAATTTCCAAACCTTCACCTATCTGTTGTTCGACCCTGCAAATGAAATTAACTGGATTACCGATGCGCCCGACTCGTCAGATGTAAAACGCAGGAAAGTAGATAATCTGTCATTGACCAACGAAGTGATTGAACCCACCGACCCGTTTGTATTTGAAACCAACGGCAATACCTTAATCATCAATGCAAAAAATATCGACCTTAGCGGCACTATTAGTGTGCAATCGGGGTTTGATGCCGTATTGCAGGCTACCGGAAACATCACGGGCATCAGCAGCAACACCAGCATTGGCCGTGACATCCGCCTGAAAAACGTCAGCGGATATTCACCTTTCGGTAAAAACTACGAAACCACCGAACAGGAATTGACCGACTATTGTAAAGACGGTGAAAACGGCTACCAAGCTCATAAAGCTGCTAATAAAATGGCAGAAGAGGCGACATCTGAATCACCAGCCGAAACAGCAGAGGAAAAAGAAATAACGGTTTCCGTCTATCCAAACCCTACGCAAAACCGTTTGTTTGTTAGCACTTCGGCTGACGATGATAAAGAATATAGCTTTGCGGTAATTGATTTAATGGGACGCTCCCTTATTAATGAGACTGTTAGAGGCGCAAACCAACCGCAGTTTGAAATCACCACCGATGCACTGGCAGCAGGCACATACCTGCTAATCATTAAAACGTCAGACGGTGAGGTAAACCAAGCACACCGAATAGTTATTCTGAAATAGCTACTACTCCTGTTTATAAATAGTCCCACTCTGAAGGGATGCACAGTGTTTTACACCATAGCCGCACCAAAATTGGTGCGGCTATATTTAAATGTAAATTTACCAGTCTTATGAAGCAACTAACTAACCGATGGAATGACTTACAAGAACGTGCGAAATCCTTTCTTAATAGCACTGCGCACCAATACTACACAATCGACATCACCACGTTACCTAATCAGGGTGGGGTGTATTTAATCTGTCTTGTGGACGAAACTCTAAATGAAACCCCTCTTTATATCAACTTCACCAACAACCTCCGCAACGAAATCTTTACCAAGCAGCTTGCCTACATCTTAACTACCTCTGAAAGTTCCAACGGTACGGCCACCATTTTAAGAAGTAATTGTTACCTTCGTTATGTGGTCGAACCCGACCCAAAGGAGCAAATGGCTCTCACCGTGGCCGTATCTTTGGAGTTAAAGCCTCTTTACCAAAACAACTAAGGTGCTGTACCTATGTTGTACCTAAGAATAAAATTATAGATTTTAAAGCTGTGTATATGGTTTATTATCAATTATTTGCATTGATTTTTTGAAATAGCAAACGAACTTGTTTCAACACCTCATTACCAATTTACTATGAATACCTATGTGATTCCGAGACAAGTTCGGAATGACTTGGCGGATTATTCAAGCCCGAAAATGCTTTGGGCATTTTGGGTAGTAATTCGTGCAATTTCTTCTACGGGTATATCCTTTATTTCTGACAATTTTTGGGCAATGTGTTGCACATAGGCACTTTCGTTGCGTTTACCGCGAAAAGGCATAGGGGCTAAATAGGGCGAGTCTGTCTCAAATACAAGGTTTTGCAGGTCAATGTCTTTTAAAATGGTTCCTAAATCGGAGTTCTTAAAAGTAAGCACTCCGCCTATACCCAAATGAAAACCTAATACTGTAATTTTTTGTGCTTGTTCTTTTGTTCCTACAAAGCAATGAAAAACACCGCGTGCACCTTTTAATTCAGGCAGGTTAAGAAGTTCAATGGCCTCATCTGTAGCTTCGCGGGTATGAATGGATAAGGGTAGGTTTAACTCTATCGACCATTTTACCTGTTGTATGAAGGCTGTTTTTTGTTCTTCAAAAAAAGTCTTATCCCAGTACAAGTCAAGACCCATTTCGCCAACGCCGTAGTATTTATAATTGCTAAATAGCTCCTTTTCCACTAAGGCTAACTCACTTTTATAATCCTCTTTCACGCTGCAAGGGTGCAAACCCATCATGGGGAAACAGTTTGCAGGGTAATTTTCAACAAGGGTTTTCATTACCGCAAAACTGCCGCTATCGATGTTAGGCAATAGTATCTTTGTTACTCCGGCATCAAACGCCCGCTGTAGCATGGCATCCCTGTCACTATCAAACTCTTTTGCATACAAATGGGTATGCGTATCGCACAATATCATTACCAGCTTAGTTTTTCTTTGTTTAAAAACGATTGTATTCCCCGTTTGCAATCTTCTGTTGCACGGGCGTGGGCATTCATTCGGGCAGCATAATTTAAGCCTTCATCAACGCTTAAATGTTGCACTTCGGCAATCATCTCCTTTACCAAAGCAATCGATTGACCTGAAGCTTCTGTGCACAGTTTAGAGGCAAAGTCAAGCACTTCAGCATCAATAGTCTCTTTAGACGTTACAAAGTTGATTAATCCAAAATCTTTTGCTTCTTGTGCTGAGATAATTTTACCTGTCAGCAGCAATTCACGGGCTTTGCCTTCTCCAATCTTGCGTAGCAAAAACACTTTCACAATGGCAGGTACAAACCCAATTTTTACCTCGGTATAGCCAAACTTGGCTTCGGGTACACTAAAGCTAATGTCGCACACTGTAGCCAGCCCGCAACCACCTGCCAGTGCATGGCCTTGTATTTTGCCTATTACAGCCTTTTTTCCTTTATAAATCATGCTGAACAGTTCCATTAAATGGGTACTGTCGGCAAGATTTTCGTCATACGTATTGTTTTGCAGTTGTTGCAAGTAGGCAAGGTCGGCACCTGCACAAAAGGCTTCGCCGTTGGCTTGCAGTACTATCACTTTACAATGCTCGTCGTTTTCAGCTTGAGTAAAAGCAGCTTTAATGGCTGTTACCATTTCAGCATTCAATGCATTGCGCTTTTCGGGACGGTTTAGGGTAATGTATCCTATCCTGTCCTTCGCTTCATATAATACCAAAGATTCGGTCATAGTTAAAATTGTATTCTATACGCCCCGTCAAGGGCTACGTTGTGTGTTTCTGTTGTTGTGTTTTTGGCAAAAGGCGAAGTAACCACCAACTGTTTATACCTAAGCCAAGATGTTAACTTACCAGTTTTTACTTTCGGGCTAACTATCACCACATCCCATTCTGCGTCTTTTGAGGCTGCAAGGGTGTTTTCATCAGCAACCCAAAACACCTTTAATCCCTGCAAAGCTATGTACCTGCCGCCGTATATGCCAAAATTGTTTGCGAATACGCTATCGCCATACGTAAAATTTACCTTGCAAACATTGGCTGCAATTAAATGGGGCTCAATTTTTTGACGGTAAGTGAGTGAGTGTTGAGTAATGGAACTATCCGCCCAAATCCACGCTTCGTTTTTTTCGATATAGCTGATTGCCTTTTGCCCGTATGGGAGCGCATACACTGTAAACTCTTTGTTTTGGCGGGTGGTATAGTTTCTATACAGGCTTAGTGTTGCCAGCCCAATGCAACAACTTAAACACACTACCAGTGCTGTGTATTTTTTTGAGGCAACGAAGATTCCCAAGGCGATAATGGTAAGATATACCAACATCATGCCGCCAAAACTTAGGTACAGACCGCCTGAGTAGGAGAGAGGCCAATGTTCAATTCCGATGGCGGTTGTATTGCAGGCCAGCAGCAAGTAGTGCAAGCCTTTTCCTATCCAAACACTTATAAACGGGATGGGTGAGGCAATGAACAAAACAATCCCAACGTACACAGCAAGTATGCTGAGGGGTACAATAATCAAATTAGACAGCAAGAAGTAATTAGGAAACTGGTGGAAATAGAAAATGCCCAATGCAAAGGTGGCTATTTGTGCGGCTATAGAAACCGACACCAATTGCCAACAGTAATCGGCAATTTTGTTTTTTAGAGTGATGAGGCGGTATAGTGGTAAGTACAACAAGCCAATACCTGCAACGGCCAAGTAGGAAAGCTGGAAACCGATATTGAACAATGCTTTGGCATCTACACACAAAATAAAAAGGGCAGAAGCGGCCAGTGAGTTAAACAAATTAGTTTTTCGCCCGATGGTATCTCCAATCACAATAAAACTGAACATTACCGTAGCCCGCAGGATAGACGGGGCTAACCCCGTAAGTACGGCATATCCCCAAAGCACTGTTAAAATAATCAGGGTACGGAATATACGCAGGGTTTTCGTGCGGTTAAAGAACAGTAACAGCCAACCCAACAATAAGTAAATGGCTCCTACGTGCAAGCCCGAAACCGCCAAAACGTGGATAGTGCCTGTGTGGGCGTATGCGTTGGTAAGTTCATCGGGGACATCACCCCGCTGACCCAAAATAAGGGCAGCAGCAACGCCATAGGTAACGGTATCGGGTAAAAACTGTTGTAATACTCTGTTAAAATAGGTGCGGGCGGTATTGGCAATTTTGTAAATAGAGTTTGTGAAGTTTACTCCGGTTTTTGAATATTCGCCTTGTTTTAAAAATACTTGGAAATAAATATTTTGGTTGGCCAGCCACCGCGAATAATCAAACTCGTTTGGATTTAAAGGCGGTTGCGGGGATTGCAAATTCCCGTTAATTAGCACATAATCGCCGTAAGCAAGGGTAGAATCGTAGCCCCTTTTAGGAAAATACACCCAAAGTTTTCCTTTTGTAAGAGTGATGCTGTCGTTCGTATTTCCCCATTCTGCTTGGGCAAGCGCACGGTAGGTTTTATTTTTCTCTTCGGGGCTTTCTAATAATCGTACTAATAAATTTTTTTGAGGGGGAGTATTTACTAAATGATTTTTAAAATTATGGGGTGAGTTAAAATAAATATCCAATAGTCCTGCGAATAATAAAGTGCTATTAATTACAATGCCCGGAAATACAGAGAAGGAAAGTTTAGCTTGCCAATTAGGCTTGGCAACCACGAAAAATAATAATGCTGCGGAACAAACTATTAACCCCCCGATAATTAACCCGATAGGGATGGAAAAATAATACCCCGCTAAAATGCCAGCAATAAAGGGGATAATTAACCGAACTATGGGTGCCCTATGCAATTGCATCGGTTGGGATTTTATTTTATTGATAAATAATTAATCCTTCCTCACATTTTTTAAAAAACGCAGAGTCAAAAAATAATTTATGCCGCGTGAAATATTATTAAAAAGGGTGGTAAACAAGCCGTAGTAGTTAATCATTACCCTAAATCGTTCTCGCACACCTGCCCAGCGGTGTTGGGTGCTAACCCCGTCCTGCATAAATTGGGTAATTACCGTATGCACATTTTTAGCGGTTTTGCTGTTTTTTAATAAACGTATGGCCCAATCAATGTCAGCGGCAATTTTATATTCCAAATTATACAAGGGCGTAATTTCCTTTTTACTGATAACCGATTGGTGGCAAACCACCATTCCTTGCTGAAAACTTTTCCAAGTTAAATGTTCAGGCGGTGTAAAATGGCGCATCCCCACAAACTGATAATCGGTATCAATAATTTTGGTATCGCCGTACAACACATCTTCACCGTCGCAGTGGCTAAATGTTGTTTCAAGCGTATCAGGGGCATCCAGTAAGTCGCCCGCGTTCAAAACCATCACATAATCACCCGTAGCCATTTGTAGGCCTTTGTTCATAGCGTCGTACAGGCCGTTATCGCGTTCGCTTACCCATTGGGTTACCACGTTAGGGTACTTTTTTATAATATCTATGGTTCCGTCTTTGCTGCCACCGTCAACAATTACATACTCAATGTTGGGGTACGTTTGGGCTGCAATACTTTGTATGGTAGGTTCTAAAAACCGTTCGGCATTGTAGGTAACCGTAATGATGGAAAGCTTGGGCTGCATACTTGTGCAAAGATACCTTAATTTAGTTTGGCAGTTATAGCTTGGGGGCGAATAATGATTTATTGATTGTTTGAAGTGCTGTAATTTCAGCGAGAGTATTAATTATTTGAGGGATTTGTTTATCCGAAATTTCAAGCATATCAAAGTGTAGTATTTTTAATCTGCTTCCACTTTTCAAACGTATATAAAATGTATGGCTATGACTAATTTCCAATTTCTCGAAGCTTTCAATTTCGGAAATTTTGGTAGTGATCGTTTTAGTTCTAAAAAAGCGATTAAACTTTACTATAATCTCTTCTGATGATATTGTTGTCTCGTAAATTATTCTTTGGAACAAAGCGAATACCCAAGCAATAGTTATTGCAAGAGTTGCAAAATTTAACCATGCATTTTGTGTTGGGTCTTCAGTAGTTTTTTGTGTCACGAAAAAAATAATTGAAGCAATGGGTAGAAGGAAAAATATTCTATACAATAGTATCAATAAAATGCATCTTGTTTTACCTATTGAGAGGTGAATTTTTTTCTCCGATTCTGTAATCAGAGTGTATGGTTTAAAAGGGTTCGTCATTAATTATCGCTTACTACTTCAAGGCCTGTAATACTTCTTACACGCTTTGCAATTTCTTCGTGTCGTTTAGTATCCATGTATAAAATTGGGATGGTAATTATACGGTGCTTACTTGCGTCTTTGTTGATAAGGTCGTAAAACATTCCGCCCCCGCGTCCGCCTCGGTGGCTATAGCGTATATAATCGGCTGAATTAACCGGTAGCTCGCTTATTGTGTTTCTTGCCAAGCGATTATAGGTTACGGTGATTTTATCCCGCTCTATACAAACCTCATACACCACCTTTTGTTTCAATAATAAAACTATCAACACTAATACCAACAGCAGCAATGCACCAATGAGGGGGATGGGTAATTCTTGACCAGCAACAACGGCAACGATGCCAAGAAGAATCAATAAAATGAATGGGTAAATTCTGAAGAAAATATATAGAAATATCCTACGGTTCTTACTTTCTGTCAAGTGTAAGCGTTCAGCAGTATCTTCAACAACTGTATAAGGCTTGAAAATATTCACACAGCTAAAATAAGGGTTTGTTGCCGACATCTTATCACGGTAGGGTAAAACCTTCTGTGTCGACGGGCTTTATGCCCGTCGGAACACCCGTCGGAATCCAGCCGGGGCAGACGGTTATGAAAACCGTCATTATTGAGAACGTCCCCATTGAATTTTACGCCCATGAATATGCGCAAAGATTATCCTGAATATAAAAGTCAGGGCTTTTGGCGATAATGTTCCGGAGGGTTTAAAACCCTTCGGAACGAAACCTCGCAACAGAGACGGGCTTTATGCCCGTCGGAATTCCCGTCGGAACGCTATCAAAATACCCGTCGTAAAGCTCACAAATTTTCAAAGTAGCATATCCGCACATTTCCTAACTTCGCCCCGTGCAATTTAAAGACATAGTAGGCCAGCAGGCAGTAAAAGCCAAACTTATTTCAGGTGTAAAAGAAGGGCGCATACCTCATGCCCAGCTATTTTTAGGCCCCGAAGGAAGCGGTAATTTACCATTGGCTCTTGCTTATGCACAATACATTGCCTGTGCAAATCGTGGCGAGGACGACAGTTGCGGTACTTGCCCCAACTGCATAAAGTACAGCAAGATTATACACCCCGACTTACATTTTACATTCCCTACGGTGGGTTCGAAAGAGATTTCGGACAACTTTATGGAAGAATGGCGTGCTACCTTTTTGGCCAATCTTTACCTGAATGTGTTTGATTGGTTGATGGCTTTAGAGGCCGAAAACAAACAAGGGAATATTACGGTAGACGAGTGCCGTAACATTATCAAAAAGCTATCGCTGAAAAGCTTTGAAGGAAACTTTAAAGTATTGATAATGTGGATGCCCGAATATTTGGGTAAAGAAGGAAATACCTTGCTGAAACTGATTGAGGAACCGCCCCAAAAAACCTTGTTTTTGCTGGTAGCTAATAGCGATGAACAAATACTTACTACCATTAAATCGCGTACGCAGCTGGTAAAAATACCTGCTTTGCAACAAACCGATGTTCAAGATGCCCTTGTGGAGCGTTACGGAGCAGAGGTTGAGGCCGCCCGCGCTTCTGCATTTTTAAGTGAGGGTAATTTGAACCTTGCCGTGCAGATGCTGAGTCAAACCGAGAACAACTTTTTTGACAGTTTCCGCAACTGGATGCTGATGTGCTACAAAAATGATATGAACGGTGTGATAAGTTGGATAGATGATGCAAGCACATTGGGTCGCGAAATGTTGAAGCACTTTTTAGCTTACGGCCTGCATATTTTCCGTGAATGTTTGATATACAAAAACACAGACGGACATTTGGTGAAACTAACCGAGAAGGAACGTGATTTTGTGAGCAAGTTTGCCAATTTTTTAACTCCCGCTACTATCGAAAAAATCTCAAATACCTTTAACGACGGCATTTATCATATTGAGCGGAATGCGAATGCCAAGATTACATTAATTAATATATCTTTGCTAATTAAAAATAACCTGGCGGCCAAGGCGGGGTGAGATAGATAAGAGGCAAAGAATGAACGGTGCAGTTGATATAACAAGCCCGGTATAGTATTTAGTAAACGTAAGCAGGTATAACTGCATGGTGCCCGGCACCCTGATATTTATAAATTTCGACCTCGCACGAGGGTGGAAAAAGAATACCTGCCAAGCAATCCTAAATACATTAATAAACCTCTGTCAATCAAACAACTACCCTATATGCCATCGGCCGCTGCATATAAAATTTTTACTAAACGGAGAAGAAACGTATATGGGATGTGGTTCATGCGGAACGGGCGGCGGATGCTCGCCAAAAGGGTGCAAAAATAACGGCACTTGCAACACCGGAGGGTGTAATAAACTTAATGTGTACGATTGGTTGGGCGATATGGAACAGCCCAGCGGTTATAAACCTTTTGATGTTGTAGAAGTACGATTTAAAGGAAGTAGAAAAGAGTTTTATCGTAACGACAGCAATTTTGAACTTTTTATTGGCGACCCGATTGTTGTGCAGGCCGAAAATGGCTACGACTACGGGCATGTATCACTAAGCGGCGAATTAGTGCGCCTGCAACTTAAAAAACATGGGGTAGATGCTGATAGCCCCAATATGTTCAAAATATACCGTCGTGCCAACGAAAAGGATACCGAAAAATACGACGAACTAAAGGCTAGAGAACCCTATACGCTTGAAAGGGCAAGAACAGTAGCTCTTGAACTGAACTTGCAAATGAAACTGAGTGATATTGAGTTTCATGGCGATGGACGTAAGGTTACCTTCTTTTACACCGCTGAAGAGCGTGTGGATTTCAGGGAGCTGATAAAACGCTACGCCGAAGAGTTTAAAGTGCGTATTGAGATGAAGCAGATTGGCTACCGTCAGGAAGCTGCAAGGCTGGGCGGTATCGGTTCATGTGGCAGGGAGTTGTGTTGCTCAACATGGCTTACCGATTTTAAGTTGGTAAACACATCGGCAGCCCGCTACCAAAACCTGTCCATCAATATGCTAAAACTTTCAGGTCAGTGCGGTAGGTTAAAGTGCTGTTTGAACTACGAGTTAGACACTTACCTTGAAGCCTTGAGCGATTTTCCTAAAGGCGATAACATTACTATTGAAACCGAAGTTGGATATGCCCGTTCACAAAAAACCGATATTCTAAAACGTCAGATGTGGTTTGTGTACGAAAACAGCACTGATTGGTTTCCGTTGGATATTAAAAAAGTGAACGAGATAATAGCTTTGAACCGTGAGGGTAAGAAGGGTGAGATTTTGGTAGATACACCAAAAGGAACTACTGCTCTGCAACGCTCGATGGATGAAGATATTATCAGCGAAAACGACCTAACCCGTTTGGATAAAGGAGGTAACCGTCGTGATAACAATCGTCGCCGCGATAACAGGGGCGGGGGTGATAGGGGTAACCGACCTACCAACAACCGTAACCCAAACAACACACGTAACCCTAATCCGAATCCAAATCCTAACCCTAACAATCAGAACAGAAGTAACGAACCGCGTGAAAACGGTGGTGATAATGCCAACAACGGCGGAAATAATAATAACCGCAGAAGGCGTAAGAAAAAGTAATTTAGCAGTAGTGAAAAAAACCGCAGTTATTTTAATAGCCCTTGTGGCAATGCTGATGCAAAGCTGCAACAGCAATACAGTGTACGACCAAAACTTGTTTTTGCCCGAAGACGGCTGGCATTATAAAAACCGGGCGGCTTTTGATATTGAAATAACAGATACCACACACTACCACAACTTTTTCATTAACCTGCGCATTACCCCTGATTACGAATACAGTAATTTATATGTGCTGGTGTATGCAAAAAGTCCTACTGGTGATAGCACGATGACCCGCGAAGAGTTGAAGCTTGCAGAAGCTGACGGACGCTGGACGGGTAAAGGTTCAGCAAGTATTATCACTTACCGCATACCCATTGCTGAAAAGTTTGTGCCCAAGAAAGCTGGGATCTACCATTTTGAAATTGAACAAAATATGCGTACCAACACCCTTAAAGACGTTGTAAATATTGGTATGGCCGTTGAAAAAGGAGACGTAGTTTTTTAATTCATTACGCTCACTTTTCGTTATCTTGCAGTACACTTCCAATTAACATAAACACGGATGAAAGCAAACATTGGCATATCAGAAGAACACTCAAACAGCATCGCTAAGAAGTTAAATACTTTATTGGCCGATGAGCATATTTTATACGTTAAAACCCGCAACTTTCATTGGAACGTAACAGGACCTAATTTCAGCAGCCTGCACCTGATGTTTGAGGGGCAATACACTGCAACAGCACTAAACATTGATTTGATTGCCGAGCGTATCCGTACGGTGGGCTACCCTGCTGCGGGCAGCATGAAAGAGTTTTTAGCACTTAGCAATTTAAAAGAAGCAGAAGGCAAGCACAAAGCCGACGATATGGTGCGTGGATTGTTAGCTGACCACGAGAGCATTGCAACCATGCTGCGCAGCTTTATTGAAGAATGCGACGGCTTTGGCGACGAAGCTACTGTTGATTTACTTACAGGCTTGTTGGAGCAACACGAGAAAACAGCATGGATGCTGCGTTCGTACCTTGAGTAGTAGTTAACAGAACAAAATAATACACTTTATAAAACAAGGTAGTAACTTTGTTGTGATACGATGGAAATAACACCCTATTTAAGCCTTTTATTATTTCAGCACGATTGTGTAATTGTGCCTGGATTGGGAGGTTTTATAGCCTCGTACAAAAAAACAGAGTTTAATGGACAGGGCACCTACATTAATCCTGCGCGCAAAACAATTGCCTTTAATCAAAACCTAAATAACAACGATGGATTGCTTGCCCACCACATTGCCCAAAAGGCAAGCGTTGGGTTTAATACAGCATTGGATAAAATAAATGCATGGGTTAGCGGTTTACATAGCAAACTACAGCAAGGTGAAACGATTACCATCGAAGGAATAGGCACATTAAAGCTGAACGAAGAAAAGCGAATTGTTTTTTCTCCGAATGCAGATGCAAATTTTTTGCCTGAAACGTATGGATTAGGCAAATTGTCATTAGGTACTACAGTTGCAAAACCAATACCTGCTACTTCTCAATCTGTAAAAAGCGAGGAGCCTGCTCCGTCTAAAGCCATCGTTTCTGAAAAGAACAAACAAACACAGCCTGCTCCAACCATACCGCCACCAAGGCAAAAGCGTAAAACTTCAGTATTGCGCAAGATATTTGTGGCCTTTATCATACTAATAGTTATCTCGGCGTTGGCCATCCTTCAGGATTTTTTCTACCATGCTAAAATAAGCACGGGCAGTATTATTCCTCTCAATGGTAAAAATACATCCCGTTCTTCTTATGATACTGAAACAGGGCAGTCGCAAACTGCTGAAGTACAGAAGGCAAACCCATTGCACGCTGAAAGTTCAGAAAAAAATACAGATGCACAACCTCGTGTAGATACTATTACTCCCAAAACGTCTAAAACCGATTCGGTTTACTATATTATTGCGGGTGCCTTTAAAAGCGAAAGCAATGCCCAAGGCCTTGTAAATGCGTTGGAACAAAAAGGTTATGAGCCAAAAATCATAAACCTTCATGGTTCTTCGTTATACAGAGTAGGGTATAAGCAATACATTTCGCGCAATGAGGCTGAAACCCACCTTGATGCTGTGCGCAGCCAAGAGAACAACAGCGCCGCATGGGTGTTGGCAGTTAAACAATAATATATGCTTTTACAAATAGTACAGGACAGCGCGGCCGGTTTGACCGACGCATCAGCAGCACCCCAACAACAAGCTCAACTTGATTATTTTGAACTTGCGCTAAAGGGCGGTATCATTATGATACCCATTGTTATCCTTTTGGTAATGGCCATTTACATCACCATCGAACGTTGGCTCACCATTGGCAAAGCTGCCAAAGTTGACCCAAATTTTATGGCCAATGTGAAAGACATGGTTGCCAATGGTAATATAGCAGGTGCTAAGAACTTGTGCCAGCGTGCATCAACCCCTATTGCACGTATGCTTGAAAAAGGTATCTCACGCATAGGCAAGCCCATGAAAAACATTGAGGTATCAATAGAAAATACCGGAAAACTTGAAATTTATAAATTAGAGAAAGGTTTGGCCGCCCTTGCAACTGTTTCGGGTGCTGCACCCATGCTTGGGTTCTTAGGTACCGTAACGGGTATGGTTACCGCCTTTTTTGATATGGCAAAATCGGGCAACAACGTTGAAATTAACACTCTTGCAGGTGGGATTTACGAGGCGTTGGTTACCACCATTGCGGGACTTATTGTAGGTATTTTTGCTTACATAGCTTACAATATGCTTACTGCATCTATTGAGCGTGTAGTGCACCGCATGGAAGCTGCTGCCGTTGAATTTTTAGATTTATTACAAGAGCCAGCCTGATGGATTTTAAACGAAGAAGCAAAGTATCAACAGAATTCAGCCTCGCTTCTATGAGCGATATGATATTCTTGTTGCTTATATTTTTCCTTATCACTTCCACGATGGTTAGCCCTAATGGGGTTAAAATTGTACTGCCCAAAGCAGGTGTACAGGCTCCGGTGAAGCAAAACGTGGTAGTGAGTGTGAAGCCTGATTTAACCATTTACATTAATCAGGAACAAACCACTATCGACCGTTTACCTTCACAACTCCAAACGGAATTAAGTGGTCAGCAAGACCCGGTAGTAGCCATAGCGGCTGATAAAACTGTGCCGTATGAACAGGTGATGGAAGTAATAAAAGTGGCTACTAAGCTAAAATACAAGATATTACTTAAAACCGATAAAGAATAATGGATGCGGTAGCAATAAGGCTTGAAGAAGAAAGTAAAGAAGAACAAAGGCGCAAATTGATAAGTGCCTTAGGAACTCTTTTTATCATTACAGGCATGCTGGCCTTATTGTGGTTTTTTGGCTTTAAGTACATGGATCCTCCGCCACCCGAAGAAGGTGCTATGGTAGCCATGGGTGAACCTGATGCAGGTAACTCTGACGATTACGCACAGCAATCACCGGAAGAAACCCCTTCTGCGCCTGAAACTTCTGAGCAAAGTACCGAAACACAAGATTACGAAGAGGCTCCTACAGAGCAAGAAACCCCACCTAAAAAGCAGGCTGAACCTACTCCAGATAAAACAAAACCGAAGGAAGACCCTAAACCCAAAGTTAACCCCAATACCTTGTTTGAATCCAGTAAAAAGGGAGACGGAAGTGGCAAAGGAGATGGCGGTAAACCCGGTAACCAAGGGAAACCTGACGGTACTGGTGATGACCCTTTGGGTACAGGTATCGGCACCAGTGGTGATGGTACTTGGATGATGGGTAACGGCCGCAAACCCGAAACCAAAATTGCTGCATCGTGCAAGTTTCCACGACGTGAAACTGTAGTAGTAAAAATTAAAGTTGACAATAACGGGTATGTATCAAGTGCAGAGTGTGTTTTGAAATACAAAACATTTACAGCAACAACCGTAGAATCAACGTATTGTAATTGTGCTAAAAATGCAGCTAAGGCAGTGAAGTTTACTGCCAAAAGCGATGCCCCTATTCAGGAAGGTGCAATTAAATTCGACTTTAAAGTACAGTAATCAACTGTCCGCTTTTCTTTCCCGTACTATTCCCCCAAATTTGCAACACTAAACCAACGAGTACTGTTTTGTGATGGACTACAAGCAAACGCTTGATTATATGTATGCGCAGTTGCCAATGTTTACCCGCATCGGAGCCGCTGCACTTAAACCTGATTTAACCAATACCCTTGCTTTGTGCGAAGCATTGGGCAATCCCCATAAGAAATTTAGAACCGTACATATAGCCGGAACCAACGGCAAAGGTTCTACCTCACACATGATGGCTTCGATATTGCAGGCTGCTGGGTACAAAACAGGGCTGCATACCTCTCCCCATTTAAAAGACTTTAGGGAGCGAACCCGTGTAAACGGGCAAATGATGCCTGAAGATTTTGTAATCCGCTTTGTAGAAGAAAACAATACACTGTTCGAAACCATTAAACCTTCTTTTTTTGAAATGACGGTAGCCATGTGTTTTGATTACTTTGCTAAACAGCAGGTGGATATCGCCATTATTGAAACAGGCTTGGGAGGCCGGTTAGATTCTACCAACATAATCCGGCCTCAACTTTCTGTGATTACCAACATCGGCTGGGACCATACCGATTTGTTGGGCGATACACTTGCCAAAATTGCCTTTGAAAAGGCAGGGATTATTAAATCCAATACCCCTGTTGTGATTGGGGAGAGCGACGAAGAAACAGCCCCTGTATTTATAAATAAGGCAAAAGACGAAAATGCACCCATCATGTTTGCCGATGCACAACTGCAACTTCAAAATTTTGATAGTAGGGGGGATGTGGCCGTTTTTGATGTGTGGCAAAACAATCAAGCATTGTTTAGCGCGGTTGAGTGTGATTTAACAGGCATTTACCAAAAGAAAAATATTACTACAGTGTTGGCTGCGGTATTGCAGTTGCAGGAACAAGGGTGGGAAATAACAGAGGCACACATACGGCAAGGGCTTCAATCAGTAAAAAGTAGTACAGGATTAATGGGACGCTGGCAAAAACTGTCTGACAATCCACTAACCTATGCCGATACCGGCCATAACCTGAACGGAATTCAGGAGGTATTGAAACAAATATCCCTCACTCCCCATAGTCAACTGCACATTGTTTGGGGCATGGTAAAGGATAAAGACATTACCAAAGTGCTGGGCTTGCTTCCTCCAAAAGCCCATTACTATTTCTGCAATGCGCAATTACCCCGTGCACTTCCAGCCGCTGAAATGCAACAACAGGCAACAGCGTTTGGGTTACAGGGTAATCATTACCCCACAGTGGCAGAAGCCTTAAAGGCAGCGCAAACTACTGCGCAACAAGGTGATTTAGTATTTGTGGGCGGCAGTACCTTTGTGGTGGCTGAGGTGGTATAAGTCACATTGGCTTACAGACTTCAGTAATTGTAAACTTCATATAATCTTTAAAACATGGGGTTTCAACCCCATGTTGTTAAGATTACCTTCCGGAATAGGACTTAAGTCCTATTCCGGAAGGTAATTACAAAGAGCGGCAGGTTTTAACCTGTCGTAAAAGTGCGGCAACAGTTTTATGCATTAATTCTTTGTGTAATCCATCCCACGTGGATATTCCACTAAACAATCCCCGTGCTGCTGTTAACAAATAAACACACTGAAAACCCATTAGCCGTCGTTTTACTAATAAATTCGGGCAGTTTATTTTGGGCTAATTATGTTTAAGAAGGGAATAATTTTAGCAGTAGGGTTAGGTTTGTGGCTGCCGGCAGTACTTTGGGGTCAGAAAACCGCTGCGGTGAGCGACCCCGTGAATTTGTACAACCACGGGATAGAGTTGTATGATAAAGAAAAATACGGCAGTGCCATACAAGAGTTTGAGGAGTTTTTAAAACTGACTCGCGACCGTGAGCTTGCCATTAACGCAAAGTATTACGTGGCGGTTTCATCGTTATTGCTTGAAAACGATGGAGCCGAAGAGCGGTTAGAAGCATTTATAAATGCTTATCCTAATCATATCAAAACACAGCTGGCACATTTTCATTTAGGTCGTCATTACTACAACACCGGCAAATACAACAAAGTAGTACCTGAGTTGAAGAAGACCAACGATGAGGCGCTTACCATTGATGAAAGTTTGGAGTATCACTTTATGCTGGGCTACAGCAATTTTAAACGTGCCAAATGGGAAGAAGCCATTCCGGAGTTTAAAATAACTGCCAACGACCCTACTAAATACTATTATCCCAGCCATTATTACTTAGGTTACATAGCCCTTAAGGAGAACAGGTTTAACGAAGCCCTTACACATTTTGAAAAGGTGCAAGATTCTAAGGTGTATGGGCCTGAAATTCCGCTTTACATTGCTATGATATACTTTGGTGGCGGCCAATACAAGCAAGTGCTTGACATTACCGACACCATGAAGAGCAATGTGAACCAAAGGGAGATTGGCTGGATGCGGGGCCAATGCTATTATCAGCTAGACCAGTTTGACAAAGCTTTGCCATTGTTGGAAGAACACCAGCCTCCGCTTTCAAAGATGACGCCTAACGACCGCTACATTTTGGGCTATGCGTATTACGCTAATAAGAAGTACGATAAGGCGTACCAAGAGTTTACACTGATTAACCGTACAAAAGATACCATTACCCAATATGCGTATTACAATGCTGCCGAGTGTTTCTTGCACCTCGACCGTAAAACCAACGCAAGGGATGCTTTTCTGCAAGCCTCTTTATTACCCTACAATGCAAAACTAAAAGAACGTTCGGCGTTTAATTATGCCAAGCTTAGCTACGATTTGGGCTTTAACAGCGAAGCGTTAACCGCCATTGGTAAATTTATAAAAGACTTCCCCAAATCAGAATTGCTAACCGAAGCAAAAACCTTGCAAGGTGAAGTATTGCTGGTAAACAAAAACTACAAAGAAGCCATTGAGGTATTGGAAACCATTACCAAAATGAACGAGCAAACCCAACGGGTGTATCAGCAAATAACCTTTTACTATGCGTTGCAGTTGCTTGAAGACGGGTGGGAAAACTCAAACAGCGCGGTCGGTTTCTTAGATAAATCAAAGAAATATCCGTTGGATAGCAAGCTAAATGCCCTTGCTGATTTTTGGAAAGGGGAGATAGCCTATAACAATGGCAAGTATTGGGATTGTATTAAATACACCCGCGAGTTTTTAAAATACAGTGCTGCCGATAACACCGATGTGTACGATGCCGCCCACTACAACATGGGGTATTCATACATTAAAATAGCCAACGAGGATAATAATGCCCCCGATTTGTTGACTCACTATGGCAAAGCAGCCGAAAGCTTTAAAACCTTTACACAGTCGGTTAAATACGTAAACCAACAGCAACCCCGCTATTTAGACGGAATGACCCGCTTAGCCGATTGTTATTTTATACAAAAGAAGTACGACGATGCGTTAGAGGCCTATAACTTTATCATCACCAAATCAGCACCTAATAGCGATTACGGATATTTTCAGAAAGGGATGATTTTTGGATTACAGGGTAAAGACGAACTTAAAATATCTACCCTGAAAAAGGTACCCGGCCAGTTCCCTAAATCAGAATTGGTGGATGCTGCCCTGTTTGAAATAGCAATGGTGCACCTGAACATGAACAATTTCGCCGAGGCAGAACGTGGCTTTGGGTATTTATTGGGCGAAAATCCTAACGGAGCCTATGCCGTTAAATGTCGTTTGCGTTTGGGCATATTGCACTATCAGCAAAACCGTAACGATAAGGCCATCGAAGATTTGAAGGTGATTATTGAAAGTTACAGCAGCTATCCTGAGTATAACGAAGCATCGCAAGTGCTGGAAGAAATATACCGCAGCAAAGGCCAAGTAGAGGAGTTTTTTGATTACATGGCTACCAAAGGCAAGAAACGTTATAAAGACAGCTACCGCGACAGCGCGATGTATGAAACTGCTCTTAGCCGTTACCAAGATGATAACTGCCCTGATGCGATAAAAGAATTTGCCAAATACCTGAAAGCGTTTCCACAAGGGCTGTACGCAGTTGAAGCTAACTACTACAAAGCCAATTGTGAGAATAAGCAAAAGAACTTTGATGCAGCGCTTGAAGGTTATTTATATGTGTTGGATAAAAAGCGGTACGAGTTTGCCGAACCCTCTACCCGTTGGGCAGCAACTATCTATTACCTGAAAAAGGATTATGCCAATGCACTGCCATTGTACGAAAAACTGGAAGACCTTGCCCACGAGAAAGACAATATGCTGGTGAGTCTTTTAGGACAAATGCGTTGCAGCTATTACCTGAACCTTGATGATAAAACTCTAACCTACAGCAAAAAACTGCTGGCCTATGAAAAAGTAACCCGCGAGGGAATAATAGAAGCTAACCTGTACCTGTTACGCCTTAACTTAAAGAAATCTGATTGGCAGGCTGTTGAAGATGCCGCGAAGGAAGTGCTGAAACTTACCGACAACCAATACGGTGCTGAAGCAAAGTATAGCATTGCTGTTGTGCAATACAATAAAAACCGTCCTGCCGATGCAGAGAAAACCATTATGGAAGTGGTGAAAAATTTTGCATCGTACGACTACTGGAAAGCAAAAGCACTTTTGTTGCAAGTTGAAATACATGTGGACAGGAAAGAACTTTTCCAAGCAAGGGCGATATTAAAAAGTATTATAGACGGATACGAAGACCAAGAGGACGGTATTATTGAAGAAGCAAAAACCACCCTTGAAGATATAGGCGAAGAATAAGAACAAACATTCGTTTGTTACGATTAAAACAGCGGCTGCTTACAAACTAAGCAGCCGTTTTTTTGTTTTTACTGTAGTAGATGAAATTTAAAACGGTTCTAAACATGAGTAAAAGCCTTGTTAAATAGGCAGTTTGCAAAATCGTAGCGCTTTGTAGTATTTAATTTTTGTCAAATGTTAGTTAAATATTGATTTTGATATAAATTTGCGCAAGCTCCAAAAATCGTGGTTATTACTAAGAAATGTAGTAACAACAAGGGTTTTAGGCAACTTTGGTAATCGCTTATATAAAGTAATGAACCTCAGAACACTCATTAAAAAACTAACCTCGGCACTCACTGTACTATTAGCCGTTGTATTATTTGCCCCCTCAGCCTATGCTGAGCCTAATGTAGAAGCGGGTAAAAAATTGTTTGAAGAAAACTGTACTTCATGCCATTATTTTGGTAAAAATGGTCAAGGCCCTGCCTTGTCAGGCGTTACCGGAAGAAGGCAAGAAGCATGGCTAAAACAATGGATTAAACAGGCCGATAAGATGATTGCCGCGGGCGACCCTATTGCTACCCAATTAGCAAAAGATTACGCCCCTAATGTGATGACCAACTTTGAGTCGTTAACCGATGTTCAAATTGGTGATATCATTGCTTACTTAAAGACTAATCCTACTGATGCCGGTGCAGAACCAACCCCTGTTGTTGGAGAAAAGAAAGTAGTTTCACCCGAATCAGGTGATGCAGAAGCCACCAGTAGTGTTAAAAGCCTTATCAACTTTCTGATAGTGCTAATACTTATTGCGGTACTTATAATAATGGGTGCTGTATTTAATGTATTAGGTCTTATCAGCCGTTATACAGGCATACCTTTCTCAAACCCTCACAAAGTAAATGCATGGTTGATGATTGTGTTTATGGTAGTAGGGTTGGGTGCTACCTTCTGGGAGTTTAAAGTGCACGGTAAATATGCATTGATTGACAATGCAGCTTCTGAGCACGGTGCTTCGGTTGATAGTATGTTGATGACCACCTTATACATAACAGGTTTTGTGTTTGTAGTAACCCAAATTGCTCTGTTTGTATTTGCGTTTTTATACCGTCACAAACCCGGCCGTAAGGCATTGTTCTATCCACACAACAACATGTTGGAGTATATCTGGACAATCATTCCGGCGATTGCACTTACCGTATTGGTAATAAACGGATTCACCAAGTGGTCTGCTATTACCAAAAAAGCTCCTGAAAATGCTGAAACCGTAGAAGTATTTGCTTACCAATTCGGATGGAATGTTCGTTATGCAGGTGCCGATAATAAATTGGGTGAGTTCAGTTTCAACCTTATCTCAGGTACTAATCCCCTTGGTTTAGGTGTTGAAGACCAATATACTAAACTTAAAGCCGAGGTTGATACTAACCTTAGAAAGAACGAAGACCTTTATAAACGTATGCAAACCATACCCGACCCAACTTCAGAAGAAAAAGAAGAGATGGCTGGTTTGGTACAAAAAATACGTTTGCAAAAAGCACACCTATCACGTTTGGCCGCTTTAGAAGGCGACAAAAGGATGTTTAACAAAACAGCTGATGATGATTTGGTGTTGAAAGAAATTGTACTTGTTAAAAACAAACCTATCCACTTTGTATTCCGTGCCCGCGATGTAATACACAGTGCTTACTCACCACACTTCCGTATGCAAATGAACTGCGTACCCGGTATGCCAACTACTTTCTGGTTTACCCCTACTAAAACTACTGCCGAAATGCGTGGTATTTTGGAAGACCCTAAATTTGATTACTACTTGTATTGTGCCAAAATATGCGGTGCTGCCCACTATAACATGAAGATTAAAATACGTGTGGTTGAAACCGAGGCAGAATACCAAAAATGGATAGCAGAACAAAAGCCTGCTTTTGCTCCGGCTACTGAGGCTGTGCCTGCAAGCACACCCGCACCGGCTGATACCGATACTACCAAAACACAGGTAATGGCTCAGGTGACCAAGTAATTTTAGTAAAGTAATTTTTAAACGATATTAACTGTAATTAGATAATGGCCCACTCGCAAACACATACAGCACATGCCGGGCATCATGATGCCGAGCACCATCACAAAGAGACCTTCATTTCGAAGTATGTCTTTAGTATGGACCATAAAATGATCTCAAAACAATTCCTTGTAACAGGGATTATTATGGGTTTCATTGGTATGTTCATGTCCGTATTGTTCAGGCTTCAACTTGCTTGGCCTGATGAAACCTTCCCTTTCCTTGAAACTCTTTTGGGTAAATGGGGTAAAGGCGGTCGTATCGATGCAGGCTTTTACATGGGCTTGGTTACGATACACGGTACCATCATGGTATTTTACGTACTTACAGCCGGTCTGAGCGGTACTTTTAGTAACCTGCTTATTCCGTTGCAAGTAGGTGCCCGTGATATGGCATCCCCCTTTATGAATATGCTATCATACTGGTTCTTCTTCATGTCGAGCGTAGTATTGGTAATATCAGTATTCGTAGGTTCAGGCCCTGCTTCAGGTGGTTGGACAATCTACCCCCCATTGAGCGCGCATGAAATATTTATGTCTGGCTCGGGTTTGGGTATGACGTTGTGGCTGGTAGCTATTGTATTGTTTATCGTATCATCACTATTGGGTGGTATTAACTACATCGCTACTGTGCTAAACATGCGTACCAAAGGTATGAGCATGAATCGCCTGCCGCTTACTATTTGGGCATTTTTCTTAACTGCTGTACTTGGTTTGCTTTCATTCCCTGTACTACTTAGCGCAGGTTTGTTATTAATATTCGACCGTAGCTTCGGTACAAGTTTCTACCTATCTGATATTTGGGCAAACGGTTTAGGAGCTTTGGATAACATTGGCGGTAGCCCCATTTTGTTCCAGCACTTGTTCTGGTTCTTGGGTCACCCTGAGGTATATATCATTTTGATGCCTGCTTTGGGTATCACTTCTGAGGTAATTGCAACCAATGCCCGCAAGCCAATCTTTGGTTACACCGCGATGATTATATCATTGTTGGGTATTGCGTTCCTTTCATTCCTTGTATGGGGTCACCACATGTTTATCACAGGTATGAATCCGTTCTTGGGCGAAGTATTTATGATATTAACGTTGATTATCGCAGTTCCTTCGGCTGTTAAAACCTTTAACTACTTAGCTACATTGTGGCGCGGTAATATCCACTTCACCCCCGGTATGTTGTTTGGTATCGGTTTAGTGTCGTTGTTTATCACCGGTGGTTTAACAGGTATCTGGTTGGGTAACGCTACCCTTGATATCAACCTTCACGATACTTATTTCGTAGTTGCCCACTTCCACTTGGTAATGGGTAGCGCTGCTATATTTGGTATGTTGGCCGGTATTTACCACTGGTTCCCACGTATGTACGGCCGTATGATGAACAACACCCTTGGTTATGTTCACTTCTGGCTGACATTTGCAGCAGCATACATGGTATTCTTCCCCATGCACTTTATGGGTATGGCCGGTGTGCCTCGTCGTTATGCATTCTTTAACCTAATGCCTGAGTTTGCACAATGGCAAAACGTCAACGAGTTTATAACCATCGCTGCTATATTGGCTTCTATCGCTCAGGTGATTTTCTTGTACAACTTTGTACGTTCAATCTTCTGGGGTAAGAAAGCAGAACAAAACCCATGGAAATCAAACACACTTGAGTGGACTGCACCTGTTAAACATGTACACGGTAACTGGCCCGGTGAAATACCAACTGTTTACCGTTGGCCTTATGATTACAGCAGGCCTGATGCTGAGCAGGATTTTATCCCTCAAAATGTGCCTGATGAAGGTCAGCTTGAGCCGATTGAGCATACTGAAGCAGCTCCGATACACAACGCGAATGTTCCTGAAGAAACAACCGAAAGTACAGAATCAAAAGTATTTTTTGCTGTGCTAAGAAGATGGTTCAGCTTCAGATAAAATAAACAGAGGCAATAGTGAAGAGGATTTTATCAGAAACGTTTTTCAGAAAAATCGGACTTCTTTCTGTTGCCTCTATTCTCTTTTTGATTTTTGTTGGAGGGTTAGTACGTATCACAGGTTCAGGAATGGGTTGCCCCGACTGGCCTAAATGTTTCGGGTACTACATTCCACCGGCCAACGAAAGCGAATTAGTATGGAAGCCCAACCACGAGTATAAAAAAGGGCAAATGATAATAAAAGACGAAAGATTGTGGGTGGCGCAAAGCAATTTCACTACTTCACAAAATTTCGATTCCGCACAGTGGGCGGTATATACCAAGCACGATTACGCTCTTTACAATCCAATCCACACATACATTGAGTGGATAAACCGTATGGTGAGCGTATTAGTGGGTATTTTTATGGTGCTTACGTTGGTTTCTTCTTTCCAGTATTGGAAAACAAAAAAGTCGATAACCTTACTAAGCATCGCATCGTTCTTATTCACATTGTTTCAGGCATGGCTCGGAGCCAAAGTAGTGGAAAGTAATTTAAAAGGAGATACCATTAGCATACACATGCTGGCTTCTTTAGTTACTGTGGGATTGATGATGGCCGCCGTTTTTAGAAACCATGCCGCCGAAGGACTTGACCGCATAAAACACCTTGGATGGATTAAAGTGCTGGTGTATGGTGTGATTGTACTTACCTTAGTTCAGATTTATTACGGAACAAAGGTTAGGGAAGCGGTTGACGAGTGGGTGCCGAAAGCACAAGGTAGTGGACACAGTTGGACACAACTTGTAGATTATGTTTTGGCATCGCACAAAAGCCTTTCGGTATTTGTAATGGCCGCCATGATGATATTGTACATGATGGTTGCTAACCGGTTAGAAAAAAGTAATATGCTGGTGCGTTCCTTAACATGGGGATTAGGCATCGCTGCTTTGCAGATTGTGCTGGGTACGGCTAACATCTTTTTCGACCTTCCGGCGGTTGCACGCTTACTGCATGTTACACTTGCAGGTATGCTCATCGCCGCACAATTTTATGTTGCCATACTTGTATACAATTACAAGGACAGTATTATAGAAGAAAAAAGTACTTAATGATTAGCAAAACTATAGATAATGTAACCCCGGTTTCGTTTTCATTGAAAAGCAAACTGCGTGATTACAGCCAACTACTAAAACTCAGGCTGACACTAACAGTTGTGTTTTCTGCCGCTATGGGTTTTATATTGGCTCCCGCTGCAACAATTGATTGGCCATTGTTTTGGTTGTTGATTTTGGGTGGTACTATGGTTGTTGGTGCCGCTAACGGCATTAATCAAGTAATAGAGCGCGATTACGATAAAATGATGGTGCGCACAGCCAACCGCCCCGTTGCAACGCAACGTATGGGTATCAATGAGGCGATAGTTTTCAGCCTTGTTACCGGTTTAGGAGGTGTGTTCTTACTTGGATATTACTTTAATGATGTTACGGGTTATTTGGCCTTATTCTCATTAATATCATACGCTTTTATATACACCCCGCTTAAGCGTGTATCACCTATTGCAGTATTTGTGGGTGCATTTCCGGGCGCCGTAGCCCCCATGTTGGGTTGGACGGCTGTAACGGGTAGCATTGATGCAGGTGCGGTAGCTTTGTTTGTAATCCAATTCTTTTGGCAGTTCCCCCATTTTTGGGCAGTAGCATGGATATTGGATGATGATTATCGCCGTGCTGGTTTTTACCTGTTGCCTTCGTTTGAAGGACGCGGTAAGAAAAGTGCCTTCCAGGTATTGATTTGGACAACTGTTTTGATACCCTCTGTACTATTGCCTTTGCAAATTGGCATTGTGGGAATGGTATCAACCATTATTGCTTTGATAGCTTCAGCAGCTATGGTGTGGCTTGCAGCCCGCTTGTATAAAGATTGTAGTATAAAAAATGCCCGCACACTTATGTTTGCAGCATTCATATACTTGCCCGTGGTATTGCTGGCTTTTGTATTTGATAAAGTGTGAGGGAAATAAACAATGAACACAGTGGTAACTAAACAATCGACAGAAAACTACGCCGTGCACCCCAAAAAGTTCTCTTTGTGGGTAATGATTGTGGCTATGATAATGTTGTTTGCCGCTTTCACAAGTGCATACATTGTACGCAGAGCCGAAGGGAATTGGGATATTTTTCCATTGCCCATGCAGTTTATGTATAGCGTGGTAATAGCCATACTTGGCAGTATTGCCATGCAATGGAGTTATTATGCAGCTAAACGCGATGAGCTTGGACAAGTTAAAATTGGTTTAGTAATAACCTTAGCGTTAGGTATAGCATTTTGCGCATCACAATACCTTGGCTGGGCTGAAATGACCCAAAACGGATTTACCCTTACAGGTGATAACTCACCCAGCAAAGAATATATAGACCAATACGGAGTTACCCACGTTGGTAGTCAAAACCCCGCCAGCAGTTTTGTTTATATTATATCAGCAACACACGTATTGCACGTGTTGGGCGGTATTATATTTCTGCTGGTTATGACTGTGCAAAGTTTTAAATTAAACATTCATAAAAAGAACCTGCTTAGCATCAGTATGTGCAAAACATATTGGCATTTTGTAGGCTTGCTATGGATATATCTTTATTTGTTTTTATTTTTGAACCGCTAAGAAAAAACAGAAATGTCAGGACACTCAGTAGCAACAGCCAATCCCGCAAATGTATGGTCGGGCGGGCGTTCACCCTTCAATGTAAGCTATGGCAAATTGATGATGTGGTTTTTCCTGTTATCAGATGCCTTCACCTTTTCAGGTTTGCTGATAACCTATGGTGTACACCGCTTTAGTGCCGCAGGCGATACCAGTTTGCCTTGGCCTTTGCCTGATATGGTGTTTAATCACTTCCCATTTTTACACGGCATACACTTGCCCTTGTTCTTTGTTAGTTTAATGACGTTCATACTTATCTTCAGTTCGGTAACCATGGTGTTAGCGGTTGAAGCTGGACATCGTAATTCTAAAAAAGAAGTAGCTCGTTATATGTTAATGACCATTGTTGGCGGTGCTGCATTCTTGGGATGTCAGGCGTGGGAGTGGGCTCAGTTTATTGGTGATGGAGCTACCTTAAACGGTAACCACTTTGCACTTAGTGCTGAGGGTATAAAGAAAACGGAACATTTAGGATTATTCGGACATATACATTGGGAGCTTGCCGACCGTATCAACGGTGCTCCTACCTTCTCTGCACTGTTTTTCATTGTAACAGGGTTTCACGGTTTCCACGTATTTAGTGGGGTGGTACTAAATGTTATTACTTATATCAATGTGTTGAGGGGAACTTACGAAAAACGCGGCCATTACGAAATGGTTGAAAAGGTAGGGCTTTACTGGCACTTTGTGGATTTGGTTTGGGTATTCGTATTCACCTTCTTCTACCTGATATAATTTTAAATAGTAAACATTCACCGTAACATTTAAACCAATAGCAACTAATGTCACACGTAGAATATAAAGACAAAGAAACATACCTGTACGAAAACGCACAGGAGAAACTATACCACGTAGAAAGCCATGGTACCAGCGAAATTTGGAGGACTTTCTGGATTTTGACAGCCATCACCGTAGTGGATATATTACTGTATTTCGTAATGCCAGCCAGTATGGGCCGTAACATTTTGTTTATCGCTTTAGGTTTGGTGAAGGCAGTACTTATCGTTGGTTTTTTCATGCACTTAAAACACGAACGGGTAAACCTTATCCTTAGTGTTGTGGTTCCTACAATGTTTATTGTGTTTTTTGTGGTGTGGATGTTGTACGAAGGCAATTTTTGGAGCACATTTAACAACTAATGAGCAACCCCGCACGGAAAAAAATTTATCTGGTATTACTTTTTATATTGCCCATAGGTTTTGTAGCCCTTTTAAAACAAGGAACCTTTAAAGCCGGAGCAATATTACCCATATACGGCGACCGTTATTTAGCAGCGGGAGCAAAAGACACAACATATCATACTGTTGGCCCTTTTAGTTTCACAGACCAAAAGGGCTTTTTACTTACTGATGATAGTGTAAAAGGTAAAATACGCGTTGTTAACTTCTTTTTTGCACGCTGTAAGGGTGTTTGTCCAAAGATGAACAATAACCTTACTTTGGTGTATGATAAATACAAACAAAGCCCCGATATAGTTTTTATATCTCATACTGTTGACCCTGAGAATGACAGTGTTGAAGTGCTGGCAGAGTACGCAAGGTTAAGGGATATTAAGTACGGAAACTGGTTTTTTGTTACAGGTAAGTACGATCAGATTGCCTTTATACAAAACCAATATTTGCTGCCCAAAGCTGATGGTGCAAGTGCTGATCAAATAGCACACTCGCAACACCTTATTTTAGTTGATAAAGAAGAACGCATACGCGGCGCATACGACGGCTTAAAAATGAACGAGGTTTTGCAACTGAAAGAAGATATTAAACTGCTATTAGCCGAATATAAGAATCCTTTATGAACACGTTTGCAACCAACGATAAACTATACTTCCGTATAATACTGGGGATATCTATTGCCATCCCTTTGGTGGTGGCTCTTTTGCTTTTTATACCCGGCAAAGATGGGTTGCAAGGTAGTTTTGATGTTACCTTTCTGCCCAAGCTTAATGCGTTCATAAACTCTGCAGTTTCAATACTTTTAATAGCCGGTTACATAGCCATCCGTAACCAAAAAAAGGGTACTCATAAAGCATTGATGCTTTCGGCATTTTTTCTTTCAGGCTTGTTTTTGATTTCTTATGTTACCTATCACTATTTAGCTGCCGAAACAAAATTTGGTGATATTAACCATGATGGGCTTTTAAGTGCCGAAGAAACAACTGCAGCGGGTAGTTTACGGTATATTTATTATTTTATATTGCTTACTCACATCTTGTTGGCTACGGCTATTGTGCCTATGGTATTGTTTACCATTTACCGCTCATTTGCCGGGCAATTTGATAAACATAAGAAACTTGCAAGATGGACATTTCCGCTATGGTTATACGTTTCAGTAACCGGCGTTGTTGTATATTTGCTCATTGTTCCATATTACCTTACATAATATGAAAAGCCTGACCAAAATCATTGTATTAGTAGTGCTTGTATGCTTATTTGCTACCGTAAACGAAGCAGCAGCGCAATGCCCAATGTGTAAAACCTCAGTTGAGTCAGGTTTAAAAGAGGGCAATACTGTGGGTATGGGCTTAAACGACGGTATTTTATACCTATTGGCAATGCCATACCTACTGGTAGGTTCTGTGGCCTTTTTTTGGTACCGCAGCTACCGTAAGCGCAAAGCAACGGCCTAATATTTCATATTCATGTGTAACAAACACGAAAACAGTTCGCTCATGGCATTTATTAAATGTAAATGCCCACAATGTCGTAGCGGAAAGTTTTTCACCCATTCTTTCTACCATCCCACTAAATTTCTGCACTTTAATGAGCATTGTCCCGTTTGCGGATTAAAGTTTGAAAAAGAAACTGGTTTCTTTTGGAGTGCCATGTATATAAGCTACGGAATAAATGTAGCTATTGGTGTAATAGTTGGGGTATTGTTAAACCTCTTTTTAGATAATCCGAGCGTTAATACCTATTTATTTTGGATATTGGGTATAGTTATCTTAGGCTCTACACTAATATTCAGGTACTCACGTATGATTGCCCTGCATTTTGTGAGCGGCTATAAATACGATAAGAATGCAGTGAAGAAACAGTAATGCATGGTAGAAAAGAAACCAATTATTGTTTCTAAGTTTAGTACAAGGCTTTATTTATTTTGGTTCCTTCCATTGGCCATTTTATGGCTGATAATAGATCTAACAACTCAAATGATAGGTAACGGAAATCTATCATTTTCTGCTGCAATATTCATCTTGATTTTGATAGTTATATTTTTGATTTTACTGAGCTTAGCGATTCTTTTTAGCAAAAAAATTGAAGTGTATAATGATTATATATTGTATAAAGGACTTTTTGGATACAAAAGAAGAATACAGCGTACAGATATAACACATTATGAACAAACATCATTTATTAATAGAATAGGAGAAAATGTGCTTAATGTGAAGATTTACTATTCAGATAAATCTATTTCGATTGGGAACAAGCAATATTCTAATTATTCGGAATTAAGAGAAACACTAACAAAAAAAATCTCAAACAAATCCGGAAACAAATATCAGAAAATCGAAGAACAAAGCCGAAAAGGTGTTTCAATCGTATTACTTCTTTTTATGATAGGCAGTTGGGGTTGGTGTGGGTATGAATTAGTATCAAATATAAGCAGCCTAAATAGGGTTAGTATTATTGTGCCAATATTTGCTACAGTGTTATTTCTATTTCGTAAAAGAAGATTTATTTAACAGTAGTTAATCATATTGCATTTTGCTCCTATAAAAATCTGTTACTTTAAATAACTAAAATACCGTGAAAAAACGGTAACACTGTTAGTTAGCTTCTATTATATTTGCACCCCATTTTTTTACAAACTATGAAAACATCAAAGCCTAAACCCGGGCGCAGCTTGGGCTGTTTTATTATTTCGCAAACAACTTCAATTCAGTAAATTACAACTTTAAAACAGAAAACAAACATTTATCTTAGTAGTACAAACTAAAAAAGCCAATGAAAAAATTCCTGAAAATACTGGGCATTTTGCTCGGATCATTAATTATTATTGTCGCTTCTGTTGCGGCTTATGTTCATTTTAAAGGCATACCTACTTACGATGCTCCAAAAATACCCGAAGTAAAAGTTGAATCAACCCCTGAACGAATTGCTAAGGGCGAGAAAATTGCATCAATGTTATGTATTCATTGCCATAGCGATGCCAACAATGAATTGGTGGGTAAGCGTATCATTGATTTACCTCCCGCATTTGGAGAAATATATTCAATGAATATTACCCATGATGCAACTAAAGGTATTGGTAATTGGACCGACGGTGAACTTATTTATTTCTTGCGCACAGGTTTACGTAAAGACGGAAGCTATGCGCCTCCTTATATGCCTAAATTCCCTTTGTTGAGTGATGAAGATATGAATAGCATCATATCTTGGTTGCGCAGTGATGCATACGGGTTGAAGGCCAGCAGCGAAGAACCTCCTGCCAGCAAGCCCGGCTTTTTAATGAAAGCACTTAGTAATTTTGTTGATGGTGCAAAACCATTGCCATTTCCAGCTTCAGCAACTCCGGTACCCGATACCACTAATAAAGAAGTTTGGGGCAAATATTTAGCTAATAATCTGTATGCCTGTTTTGCCTGTCACAGTGCTGATTTTGCTACTAATAGCGACCTTGCTCCTGAACAGTCAAAAGGATTTTATGGGGGTGGTAATAAACTACTGGATTTACAGGGTAAATTAATCCTGTCTAAAAATATTACCCCTGATGGAACCGGTATAGGTACTTGGACAGAACAGGATTTTGTGAATGCCATGCGTTACGGTAAACGCAAAAACGGCAAACAATTGCGCTACCCCATGTTGCCCTACAATCAATTAACAGATGGTGAAATAAGTGCTATCTATGCATACTTGCGTACAATACCTGCAATAAATAATACCATTGCTGATTAATTTAATAATAGCTATAAATAAAAAAGGTTGGGTAAATGCCCAACCTTTTTTATTTACCGAATTAGATAAACGATTAATAATAATTATCCCTGCGAAGTTCTTGTAGTTTTTGGCGGGCAACACTGTTATTTTTTGGATATTTAAGTGTGAACCCGAATCGTAGTTTAATAGTTTCGCCCGGTTGTAAAGTTTTATTCCAGGTTAATAAACCGGTTTCAGCATTTAGTTCAGCACCGCCTAAATCATCTTTTATTACTTCCAAATCATCGTTTTTAGATACAGGTATTTGGTCTTGTACCTCAACAGTAATTGCTTCTTTTTTGGTGTTGCGTAATTCAATTTCCCAAACCACACTTTGCACTATTTTGTTTCCAAAGAAGTTTTTACCGTTTTTCTCAGCCGCTTTTGTGCGTTTTACTACCAAACGACGGTCTTTGCCCATGTATAGTGATAGTGTATCTTCAATCTGATTAGGATTTATACCCGTTTTGCCTAAAAATGTACCTTCAAGGTACAAATTAGCATCACCTTCTAATAGGTTAAGGTCTTCCCACCCTGTTATCTGGGCTTTTAAGAATGACGTGCATTCAGCCTTAGGTACGGTAAAGTATTTATAAGAAACCGGAAGCTGATTTTTCTTCACTTCTGTTACCATTGGGCGGTTATCGCTGGCAAGGCGCACCGCAAAAGGAACTTCAAAAGAAATGTCGGTATTTACCTCTGCATTAGAATACTGACTTGTGAATGCGTTGGTCTTACCTTTATCAAAGTTGTATTGATAATTATTGTCAGCTTCGTTAGGCATGGCTTGGCGGTTTTGCATATACCATCCGTTCAAATCAACAAAATTGGTAAACAACTGCGGAAGGGCAGGGGTGTACATGGGGTTATTAGTAGAAAGTATCATTTTCACCCCGTCCCAGTTTTCGCCTGTATTTTGACGCATCTCAGCTTTGTAGGCAAGTGTAATGGGGTCGGTTATTTTTACACTGCGTATGTCATACTTCGGAGTCCAACTTGCATCGGCAACATAATATTGCAAGCTTAGCGTTACTTTCACTTTTTTATCGGCATTAACCGTCAAATGCACTTCGCGTGAGGTTTTTTCATTATTACGCTTAAACTCATTAAAGCGATTATTCAACGTATCTAACTGGGTTTGCAGCTTACGCTGACGAATGGACGACAACAGCATTTTGCGTTTAATTTCAGGCAATTCGCGACGGTATAAAGCAAGAGCGTCTTCAAGTTCGGGTACCACAACACCCTTTTCACCGGCAATTTTCATATTAGCCAACAGCAGGTTTTGTTCTTGAGTTAGCACATCGGCATTATTACGTTCAGTTTCCAATTCAAACTTTACAGCATCAATAGAGTCGCGCAGAAAATTAAGAATAGGCATTTTTTTGGGGTCGATAGTTGTTGAAGAGTTATCACTTACTGATAGGATATTCACGTCTGTACCCATTCCCACTTGTACACTTCTACTGTCTAGGTAAGGACTCAAGCCTGATAAAATCAAATGATTTGTGCCTTGTTCTACATCCACTTGGCCTGTTCTTGAAACTGTAACTCCTGATAGGTACAGGGTAACCTCGCTGATAGTTGTTGGTACTTCTTTTAGTTTGTCTTGTCCGAAACAACTTGCCGCAACCAACAGCAACAAGCAAAAGACCTGTATTTTTTTCATAGGCAGTAGTATAAGTGATTTGTTTTGTATTTAGCTCAAACGCTGTGCCACAGCAAGTAACGTTTGTCGAAACACTTTGCAGCCGCTATAAACAATAGATTATTAACGTACACAGAGCAATAATAAGGTTTTTGGGTGAACTAAAGCTTGGGTTACCGCCATTTATTGATGCGTTCAGCAGGCGTATCAAATTGTGCTGATAATGATTTCATGCGGGCAGTTAATAATAATTTTCTGCCTTCGGCCGAGCGGGTAAATATTAGCTCACAATTTCCTACGTGCTGTATCCATTGATATTTAAAATATTCAGCCGTTGCCTTTCTTTTAGCTAACTCTTCAGGAACTGCATGATAATCGGTTTGATTAATAAGTGATTTAAATTTACTTTTCCTGATGATAATATACCTTGGATTTTCAATCCTATTTAAGATTTCTTGCAAGCAGTAAATAAAGGTAGACCTTTCATAGGTAGAACCGCCTTCGATATGACAATATACTGCACCCTGTTTATCAACCATTGTTATCAGACCAATATCTTTTTCAGCATCAATTATTCCTGTTTGTTTGAGTGATATCAAAAGCGCATTGCCTATTTGCTCAACATCTTTGTAAATATCTCTGTAATTTATATAAGCTTTTGCAGTTAAATAAGTTTTTCTGCCAAATAACAGAACCCCTAACCCCCCAAATATGCTTACTATGGTTACAAAGTTTTCTAGAGTATAAATATGTTTTGACAACTTTGAGACACTTTGAAGGGAATACCAGCTAAAGGACATTATGCCACTTATAAGTTGTGCAATAACATTGCGTATTGTTCGATTAAAATAGAATGACTTAGCCCCGGAATAACTTTGTTCTTGTGTAGGATATGGTATTTTTATTTCTTCAATAAGAGAGGTTCCGTTTTGTATAGCTACAGTCCAACTAGTATTGAGAGATTCTCTATTAGCAGCTAATGTAAGAGTCTTAGCGTTAGTTTCGTTATAGGTTTCACCATAAGTAATATCTGCAGGAATCATTAAACGCTCAAATCCGTTGGTAATTCCTTCACCCTCAGCAACTGATACCCCTACAAAGCTTTTAAAGCGCCGTTTTAACAAGTCCAAGTCAGTTCCACCATCTTTGGTGGTTGGGTCTAAGCAGACTAAATGCCAAATGTTACCGGTTTTTGAAGCATTATTCTTTTGGGTTCTGATTGCACGTCCGCGCATTTGATTTGACAATACAAATGAACCAACAAAACTTGCCAGTATTAACGCATTTATGGCAGGCGCATCCCAGCCCTCACCCAGTAAAGCTTTTGTTCCGATAAGAACCTCAATTGCTCCCTCCTGAAAAACCTCAGTGATTACATGTACAATGTCATGTTTAATTCGTTCTGATAAAATTAATTGATGGTAATGCTCATCGTAAGGTAACGGAATTGTCTGAATATCATGAATATTGAACTGTAATAGTTTGAGTTTAAGTAATTCAATTACAGATTCGGGTACTATTATTAGTGAGCCGGTGAGTACACCAATTTTTTTACCATTGGTATTGGTACGCCGTAATTGTTCAAATATTGGTACAGCACCAAGTTTGGTTAATGGAATATTGTTTTGAACCGCGGCGATTAAAAAATCTTTGTGAATAAAATCAGTTAGGATTACCATTCTCAAAGCGTTTCCTAATTGACCATATTCGAAGTCAGTAATTTTCTGTATTGTGTATAGTTTGCTAATGCTAGAGGTTAGGGATTTTGTAATGTTTTTATTTACTACAAAGCTAATTTGTTGCTTATCTAATATCCCCGCGAGCCTGAGTTTCTTTTCAAGGGCAAGTTTTTCAGTTTTTTGGGCTTCAAAAAATTCAGCACTATTAAATAAATAAAACTCTAATAATGTTTCAAGCCACTCAAAGTTTAAAGGTGGTAAAATCTGCTCCTCCGCTTCAATTATATCAATATGTTCTTGCGGTATTTTTGCTCCATGACTAGCTAAGAAAATTAAACCTGCTGAGTAGTAAGCCATGTTTGAGTATATCCAGTCAAGATTTTCTTCAGGTGCAGTAAATACAGTGCAGTTTGAAATATTGGCAAGAAGTTTATCGTCTGCCGAGATCTCCTTGTAAAGAGCTTCAGCAGTGGTTCTGAACTCTTCAATTCTCTCACTCTCGTTTTTTGATGGGACAGAAAAATAAATATAATCTTGGTGGGGGCACAAATCCCCTTCAGCAACTAATTCGGGAACGGATATTTCAGCATCTACCAGCCCGTTCAATTCAATGTATTTCTCCCATTCAGCATACGTAACATCGTAAGGGGGTGTTGCAGTAAGACCGATAATTGTGGGGTTTAATCGCTCCTTAATTTTTGTTAATGTGGCCCACCATTCGTTTTTTAGGTGATGTGCCTCATCAAGTACTATGGTTTTTATGTTTTGGTTGATGAGTATTTCAGCAATTTCATTTAACTTTTTGCTCGTTGTTTTAGGGGTGGCCTCTTCATTTTCATCATCAATATTTTCTTCTTCTTCAAATATGTATTCAGGTGTTTTATCATTGCTGCACGCGGCATGCAATCCCTGATAGGTAGCAACAGTTAGAAATTTTGGATTTCTTATGTCTTTCGAAATCCATGCAGGTACGGAATCAGTTTGTAAAAACAAACTGCAAAAACGCTGTATCCATTGATTTCTTATTGCAACCGTTGGCGCAAGTATGAGTGTTGGGGCATTTAATTTTCGGGCAACTTCTAATCCTAAAATGGTTTTTCCTGAACCGGGGGGCGCTACAACGTGCAGATGTTTGTCTTGTAAGTGTGTTTCCAATTCATCAAGCACCCTTTTTTGATATTTTCTCCAAGGATATTTGAAACATGCATCAGCTGGGAATTCGAATGGCTGTTCAATAGTCATTTAGAACAAGTATAGCAGTTTGTTTTAGGATTTATATGGTGGAGTTGAATTTTATCATAACTACCCCGTAAAAATACCTGTTTTTGAAATAGCGTATTTTACCTGTATCCGTCAAACCCTTGGTAAATCTAACTTGCCCTCAGTAATTATTCCATAAAAGAAATACCGAATAAAAAGCAGTTTCTATAACTGAAAAACCTGATTACTAAATTAAATGGCTAAACAAACTACAGCAAAAAAAGGTACACCCACAGCATCAAAAAAGGTGGATGTAGCCGTAATAGGTGGCGGTGTTGCAGGCGCATACAGCGCATGGCGATTACAAAAGGCTAACGGGAAAAAAAGCAAAGTGGCTTTGTATGAATATAGCGACCGCATTGGCGGACGTTTATTCTCTCGCACATTACCCGGAATGCCCAATGTAGTGGCTGAATTGGGCGGAATGCGCTACATACCTGAAACGCAGCCATTGGTTACAGGATTGATTAACTATCTGAAACTTCCTACAAAGGATTTTCCGATGGGTAACCCTGATCCTGAAATCGGCGCATCGCAAAATTATTATTACCTGCGCGGTGAGCACCTTACGCTGGAAGAGTTAAGCATTAAAGGCGCAGTGCCTTATAACCTGAGCTGGAGCGAACAAGGGATGAACCCCGACCAGTTGCAGGCATACGTGATGAATGTATTAGTTCCTAATGCTAAAAACCTTACGCTTGAAGACTGGTTTAAGGTGGAGGTATTTGGTACCCCTTTGTATAAAATGGGGTATTGGAACTTGCTAAATGTGTTTCTAACCAATGAAGCATTTAGCTATATGCGTGATGCCGGCGGTTATGATGCCAATGTTGCCAACGCCAGTGCAGTAGCACAATTACCTGTAAGTGATTTTGGCCCTACTACCAGCTTCCGTACCCTTACCAAAGGGTATCAGGATTTGCCGCTAACCCTTGCCGAACAGTTTGAAGCGGATGGCGGTGAAATAAATATGAACCACAAGCTGCTGTCTATTAAGCGACTTAAAAGCGGTGAGTATGAGTTGGTGTTTACCCGCACTAAAACCCAAGATTTTAAAACCCATTACGATAACAACAACGATGAGCGCATAGTGGTGCATGCAGATAAAATAATACTTGCAATGCCACGCCGCTCACTTGAACTGATTGAATGGGATCAATGGCAAGAGAACGAGTTTTTAAGGAACAACGTGGGTAGCGTTTTGATACAGCACGCCTTTAAACTGTTTATGGGGTATGATTATCCATGGTGGCGTGCCCTTAACCTTTGGGCAGGACGTTCGATTACTGATATGCCCATAAGGCAAGTATACTATTTTGGTTGTGAAGGCGACCAACCCGGTGCAGACCCTAACAATACAAAATCGCTACTGATGGCTTCGTACAACGATATAAGCACAGTGCCATTTTGGAAAGCATTGCAAAACGACGAGCCATACGGTGGTAACGACAAACCCGAAAACAAAAGCATTGACCCCGTACCCCCAGCGCAATTTGTAGCTACCCAAAGCATGGTTGAGATTGCACACAAACAGGTGGAAACCATGCACGGCCAGCAAAAACTGGATATGCCCTATGCAGCTATTTTCCACGATTGGAGCGAAGACCCATACGGTGGTGGCTGGCATGAGTGGAAAGCAGGCTACCGTTACGATGAAATTATTAAAAAGATGGTGAAACCCGTTGAAGACCAAGACGTGTTCATCATCGGGGAGGCTTACAGCAACAACCAAGGTTGGGTGGAAGGCTCTCTGGAAACCGCTGATGACATGATGAAGCGGTACTTTAAACTCGACTATCTTCCGCGTAAATAAATCCATACACACAGGCTATCAACGCAGGTTCCCCTTAGCAAACGCTTTGGGGAACTTTTTTAAACAATACTCTGAAAATGACAACTAAACCAGTTACCTATACCATATCGGATTATATAGCCGAGCGACTTAAAGAAATGGGACTTACCCATTTGTTTGTTGTTCCCGGCGATTTTATGACTCCGTTTTTGGATATTCTTGAGGAAAAGCACCCCGATATTCAACTGATAAATGCGCCCAACGAATTGTGCGGAGGATATGCCGCCGATGCGTATGCCCGATTAAAAGGGTTTGGAGCCATTAGCGTAACCTACGGTGTAGGAGCTTTCAGTTTGATTAACGGTATAGCAAGTTCGTGGGTAGAGCGTAACCCTGTGGTGTTTTTAAACGGGCATCCGTCGCACAGCGATATGTTTTACGAAAACGAGTTGGGGGTGCTAATACATCACTCAACGGGCAATTTTACTTCAAACAAAAAAGCCTACGAAAACATCACCGCGGCTGCTGTTACCATTGGAGATATTCCTAACGCGCCTGCCTTGATAGACGAAGCTATTGTGAAATGCTATATCCACAAGAAACCCGTATATATTGAGTGCTACAAGGATATGTGGCAAGCCCCTTGCCCCAGACCTTTGAAAAAGCTGGATTTAGAGTTACCGCAAAGCGACCCTGAACAGTTAGATGCGGTATTGAGTGTGATAACCGCAGCACTTCAAAATGCTGAACAGCCCATTATTTGGGGTGGTATAGAGCTACAACGGTATGGTTTGCAAAACACATTTGAGAATCTGCTAAAAACCACAGGGTTGGGCTATATAACAACATTGCTTGCCAAAACCTTACTGGCTGAGGATAATCCGTACTTTATCGGGACTTACACAGGAGCAGCGAGCAGTGCTGATTTAAGAGCAAAGGTGGATAACAGCGACTTTTTACTTTGCTTAGGCACCATCATTACGGATGATTATCTGGATATCATTAACAGCAGCTACAAATACATGGCTGTTGCATACGACGGCGGTGTAAGAGTTGGGTATCAGAAATTCCCCGGAGTTTATACGTACGATTTATTGCCGGCGTTAGTAAAACGACTACAAGCCGCAAAATATAAAAGCCCCACAGGAAAGCCCGTTAGAGCACAAGGTTTATTGGATGTGCCCGATAAAGGCAACGAGATAACCTTTAACGGATTTTTCAGAAGGATACAGGATTTTATTACCGACGATATGATTGTGTTGGTAGATGAAAGCGACTCGATGTATGTGGTAAGCGATTTAGTGATTAAAAAGCAAAACGGCTTCGTGTCAGAGGCTGCTTGGGGCTCAATAGGTGCTGCCGCACCCATGGCAGCAGGCGTTGCGCTGGCATCGGGCAAACGTGCCGTATCGTTTAGCGGGGATGGCGGTTTCCAAATGGTCGATCAAGCCCTATCCATGTTATCCAACCATTGCCCCGGCAGTATTGTGTTTGTAATGAACAACGGTATTTACGGCATTGAGCAAGCATTGGTTGATTTAGCTCCCTTTGAAGGTCAAGGTGAATTCAGACCGTATAATATCTTGCCGGTTTGGCAATATTACAAGCTGGCCGAAGTGATGGGCGGCAAAGGATATTTGGTAAAAACCAATAATGAACTTGATAAAGTGCTGGCCGAAGTGAAGAAGAATACCAAAACGTTATCGGTGGTGCAGGTAGATATTCCTTCAACTGATTTACCGCCACAGATTAAACGGTTAGCAACTATGTAAACGTAGGTTATAATATTCTGTCCGTAGTTTTAGCAAACTCTCTCTCCCGATTCATATTCCCCTTGGTACGTGTACTAAGGGGATTTCTTTTGTACGGCATACCTAAGCCTACAATACTATACACCCTTTAGTGTTGGGTTTATAATTATACACTGGCTTTTAGTACTTTTGCTTCGCCAAAATATACACTCACACAAACAAAATGACTTCCGAAGAGATAAAAGAGCAAACTACCGCTGTTTTCCGCAAGGTATTTGCAGATACTAACTTAGAAATTCACGATGCAATGACTGCCAAAGATGTTGAGCGTTGGGATTCATTGAACCACCACACGCTTATTTCAACCGTTGAAGAGCAGTTTGGCATTAAATTTAAACTGAAAGAAGTTATAGGCATGAAAAACGTGGGCGATTTACTGCGTCTTATCGAAGCCAAAAAGAACTGATGAATAAAATATGGAAAGCCGTTGCCATTTTGTTTGTCCTTAATGGGGCACTGGTACTGTTTTCTTTTGTGTACGAGAATACGTTTGCTGCCTGGGATAGTAAAGTAACCGGCGATAAAAGCGGCAGACTGCAATTCATTACTCTTTCAGACATACTTACCCCCGATACGGCCACGGTGAACGAAAACGCCGAACAACTGGCCGATAAGCTGATGACACAAGATACCATCAGCATACAAAAAATTAAAAAGAAGGGGAGGGTTGATTCAGCATTTTTAGTAAAACCGGGCGATACCTCTTCGCGCGATAATAAAATTTACAACGCAACCGCGTTGGATGCCTTTTTTGCTTCACTGATTGACGAGAAAGACAATACAGTGGTGCGAGTGGCCCACTACGGCGATTCGCAATTAGAAGGCGACCGTGTTACCGAACACATCCGCAGCAACTTGCAGGCAAAATTCGGGGGTAAAGGACTTGGATTTGTGCCCTTGGACGATGTGGCAAGCTGTGCGTCTTATACTCGAACAAACACAGGTACATGGACACGCTACAATGTATTTAACAACAAGATCAAAGGCAGTTACTACGGATTGAGCGGTTCGGTATTCCGTTTTGCAAAAGGCGAAGTGCTGCCCGAAGTTCCCAAACCTGTCATTGATTCATTGGGCAATACTGATAGCTCACAACCCAAAACCGATAGCCAGCCGGTACCTGCTGCAAAGCAGAAGTTGGTAAAATATACCCGAAATGCAGGAGTTACCTACCGCTTTTCAAGTGGGGTGAAGTACAACGATGTATCGTTAATGTACGGGCGCAGCAGCGAAGGTTTCGGTGTACGTTGTTACACATTAGGCAATGAATTGTTAAGTGCCGATACCATAAAACCCCAATTAGGTTTTGCCAAAACAAAACTTAAAATACCAGCGGGATTAAGCGGTTTTAGGGTAGAGTTTTTGGGTAATAACAGCCCTGATATTTATGGATTGCTGGTGGATGACTCAACAGGTATCACCGTTGATAATTATGCCATTCGCGGGCATAGCGGCGACGGCTTAATGCGTATCGACGATAATTATCTGGCTACACAGGCAAAACTTACCAATACCCGCCTTATTGTGTTTCAATACGGTGCCAATATGATACCGTATTTAGAAAGTGAAAAGGAATGTAAGTATTACGAAGATGCCTTTTACCGCCTGTTTATGAAGTTTAAAAAAGCAGCTCCCAATGCCAGTATTTTGGTAATTGGTAACGGCGATATGGGCTATAAACAAGGCAGCGATGCCCAATCATACCAGCAAGTGCGCTGCCTGAGCGATGTGCAGAAAGCGGCTGCCTTGCGCGCCAACTGTGCTTTTTGGAGTTTGCTGGATGCAATGGGCGGTGATAACTCGATACTTACGTGGAATAGGAAGGGTTTGTGTGCACTTGACGGGCATTTATCACCCAAAGGACAAAAGATAATGGCAAACCTTATATTTACGGCGTTGATGCGTGAGTACAACAACTACGTAATTAAACAACAAAACTTATAAGATAGCGTTAACTTACAAACGGTTGGAAGTAGTTAAATATATATTAGTCAGTATTTTCGGAGTGGTTAGCTTCCTGACTGTTAGTGCCCAGAATACGGGCATGAAGGGGCTGAAACTGAACGATACTTTCACCGATGAAAGATACCTTTCACAATTTGCCCGTTACCAGCGCTATTTACCTTTTATAAAGTACAGCAGCAACTTTGTTGAATGGGACAATGCAACCGCAGTAGATAACTTCTTTAGTAAGCTGGCAAATGCCAACAGCAAAAAAGTGAACATATTGCACATTGGCGACTCGCACATACAAGCCGACTTTTTTACAGGGTATATCCGTGAGAATATCCAGCAGATATTCGGGTACGGCGGACGTGGTTTCATATTCCCGTACGCTTGTGCCGGCACACATTCAACCTACGATTACCGCACGTGGAAGTACGGCGATTGGGAAGGTGCGCGCAACGTTAAGAATCCAAACTTTATGGATATTGGTTTGGCGGGAGCAGTGGCCAAAACCAAAGATAACGAAGCAGGTTTTAAGTTTGGGTTTAAGGGTGGAATACTGATGCCCGATTTTACGGTGCTTAAAATCTATTGCAAGAAAGACAGCGCCAGCTTTGACCTTAAAATTAAGCTGAACAACCTTGATGATACTATTTACCTAAAAACCAATACCCAACTTCACCTGCCCTACGTTACCGTTGATTTGCCAATGGTGAGTGATACGTTTGCTGTTTTTATGAACCAAACCGATAGCCTTCAAAATCATTTTGAGTGTTATGGTTTGATGATTGAAACCCCGCACAACAAAGGGGTGGTGTATAATAGTGTAGGGATAAACGGTGCAGGGTATAACAGCATTTTAGGCCAAACTCTTATGAACAGCCATTTGCAGGAAATGCAGCCTGATATGGTGGTGATAGATTTGGGAGCCAACGACTTTTACGGTTTCACATTTAAAGAGGATGAGTTGGGCAATAACCTTACACTGGTGATACAAGCCATTAAACAGGCTGCTCCCAACGCCTCTATCATTGTATCTTGTTCACAGGATATTTACCGCAAACGTAAGAATGTATTTGCCACCTTGCAGTTTTCGCAGCTTACCCAAAAAATTGCCCAGCAAAACGGTGTTTCTTGGTACAATTACTTTTCGGTATCGGGCGGGCGGTACTCTATGCTTAAATGGCGCAGGCACCAACTGGCTAAAAAAGACAAAGTGCATTTAACCACGGCAGGGTATCACCTAAAAGGCGATTTATACCTGAATGCCTTTTTAAACTCCTACATGCACTACCTAAAAGGCCGGCCTGAACGTTTAGTAGTGGCCGACGGAAACTTAGCAACGGTTAACGACGGGTTGTTTGTTACTAAAGATAACTTGGTTGACCCTGAAAACGACAGTACCAAAACCAAGGTGGTACACACCGTGAAGAAGGGAGAGAAACTTACCGCCATTGCCAAAAAATACAAGGTGGATGTAGACGATATAATGGATTGGAACGGCTTAGAAACCGTAGTAGTGCGCAGGGGGCAAAAGCTGGATATATACATTGATAAGCCTGCACCCAAAACTGCTTCGGTGACTGAGAATACGGAAACAGTGGTGGAAGAAACTGTTACTCCGACCCCTAAGAAAGAAACTGCCAAGCCAAAGAAAACGCCTGCCAAGAAGAAAGAGACTGATGGAATAGTTCGCTATAAAGTGAGGAACGGAGACACATTGTGGTCGATAGCCAAGAAACACGGAGTAACCGTGGCTCAAATTAAAAAGTTGAACAACCTGCGTGGCGATGCAATACGCATAGGGCAAACATTAATTATAAGCAGGTAAGCAGGGAAGATGGATAAGGCGTTGGCATTTTTTAAGCAGTTTGAGTACAGCAAATTCAATCCCCTGCAATTCAATTCGGTATTCTTTTTCGCACTGTTTTCGGTCTTTTACCTCGTTTATGCCGGGGTATTTAATAAAGTAAAAACGCGCAACACAGTGCTGTTGCTGTTTAGCTTGTTTATCTATTACAAACTTAGCGGCTTGTATGTGTTGCTAATGATGGCCGTTGCGGCAAGCGACTTTCTTATCGGCAAACAAATTCTTAAAACTCACAGCGAAGGAAAGAAGAAAGCGTGGCTGCTGCTTTCGTTGGTGGTAAGTTTGGGCTCGTTGCTGTATTTTAAATACTCTCCTTTTATTCTTGAAAACGTAGATGTGTTACTGGGTACAAAACTAACACCGCCCCAAGGCAGCTTTTTAATGCCCATCGGTATATCGTTTTATATTTTTAAAACCATCAGCTATGTAATTGATTGCTATAACGAGATGATTGATGAGCCCGAAGAAAGCTACATCAATTACCTGTTGTATGTATCATTGTTTACCACCATCATAGCCGGGCCCATTGCACGTGCCCGCGATATTTTGCCTCGTTTGCAGGCCAAACTAACCGTAACCGAAGAGTTTATCGGCAAAGGGTTCTTTTTGATATTGATTGGTGCTATAAAGAAATACCTGATTGCCGATTTCTTATGGGTGAATTTTATCGAGCGGGTATTTATATCGCCTACACTGTTTTCAGGCTTTGACAACCTGATGGCGGTGTTAATGGGCACGATACAGTTTTACTATGATTTTGCCGGATATACCGATATGATGCTGGGTATATCATTACTGTTGGGATTGGAGTTACAAGGCAATTTTAACCGCCCGTTTATGGCGCAAAACATCAGCGATTTTTGGCGACGCTGGCACATAACACTTTCAAGCTGGCTAAACGAATACGTGTTTATGCCGATGTCGTTTGCATGGCGGGGTATGAAGAAGACAGGTATTGTAATTGCCAGTCTTTTCACGTTTGTAATATCGGGCGTGTGGCACGGTCCTAAGTTTACCTACATACTTTGGGGTACGTTGCACGGTGCCGCCATAGCGTGGGACGTGGCCAGTCAAAACTGGCGGGCATCGCTAAAGAAGAGTATCAACGGTAATGTATATTCAGTAGTAAGTATAGTGCTTACGTTTGCCTTCATAAGCCTTACCATGGTGATATTTAACGTGCGCGAAGTACCCGTGGCTTGGGATATGTACGAAATGATGTTCGTGAAAATGGATTGGAGCATTGCCTTGCAATGGTTCCCGATTTATTACCGCGAGTTTATAGTGTTTGCATTGGCTGCATTGATACATTTCTTGCCCTTGCATCTTAAAGATACGATGGTGCAGTATTTTACCCAGTTGTATTGGCCTTTAAAGGCAGTAGTCGGGCTTGTGGTGATACTGTTTATCTACCAATTCTATTCTTCAGAAACGCAGCCGTTTATTTACCTACAATTCTGAGCATGCCGAAGAATGAGCATGCCGAAGAATGAGCATGTCGAAGAATGAGCTTGTCGAAGAATGAGCTTGGCGGGATTGGTTCCAGAGCCTGTCGAAGGGCTTAAAACCTCATCAACACAGTTAAGTTAATACGGCGACTGGTTAGGTAGTTAGGAACGCCAAAAGTAGTGCCTTCAACATCGCGTACCCAAATGTATGAAATGGTATTGTTGGCCTGTGTTAGATTGAACACCTGTAAGCTAAGGGCCAATCCTTTGAAACATTTACCCACTTTTGAAGTAATGCTATCACCTTCGGTAATAATATCGCGAGAGAAACCGATGTCGATACGGCGGTAAGCAGGAAGTTTAAAACCTTCCTTATAGCGGTTATCGGCACCCAAATAAAAGGGTAGATTAGAGCCGTAAACAAGGTTTAGCTGCATTTTATAACGTGGCCATCTATCCAACTCATCCTGAAAAAATATACCCAAATTAAAGCGTTGGTCGGTGGGGCGGCGTATATAACCCGATTCACGTTGTACGCCCTTCACATCAGTGTAGGTAATATTTTCTTTGATGCTCATGATAGAGAGGCTGAACCACGATTCCAAATCTTCAATAAACTCGCCGTTGATACGGGCATCCCAACCAAAGGCACGGCCTTTTGAGTTGTTATTGGCATAATAGCGGATACGGACGTTCTCAATTTGGTAGGGCACAAGGTTATCCAGTTGTTTGTAGTACACTTCTGAATAAAACTTGAACGGCCTGCCCCAAGCCGTAAAGTTCATATCGCCCCCAAAAACATAATGGATACTGCGTTGGGCTTTTACGTTGGTATTTACCTTGCCGTCAAGTCCGCGCAATTCGCGGTAAAACGGGGGTTGGTAGTAATAGCCGAACGCAAAGTGGAAGTTCCAATCTAACTTTTTAAGGCTATCGTGTTTTACGCGGCGGTTGTAGGCGCGGTAAGGCTCAAACGAAATTTGTACGCGAGGGCTGATAACGTTTTGTTGGTTTAGCGACCAATAGTTAGTTCTGATACCATAAGTAACCTGCAAGCGAATAGAATCTATCAGCATGGTAGTGTTTTGTATATAGCCCGATATACGTTGCGATTGCAAGGCATTAGAACCTTTTACAAAACTGTTAATGTTTAATGTGTCGCCGCTGTTAAACGGAACAGAGTAACCTGCTGAATCAACATAATACCATTCGCGCACCCTGTCTTTTACCGATTCGGTTTGGAAGGTAGCACCCCAATACAGCTGTGTTTTTTTAGTAATATGATTGCCCTTGTGGCTGATAGAGGCTACTTGGGCATCCAGCTTGTTGCGGGCATGGTTGATGAAGTACCCCACACCGCGGTTAAATTTTGCCTGCCCGAAATCATCGCTACCCAGTTCGTTGTCCAACTGGTCTAAGCGGTAAGCACCTTCGGTGGTAAAGTACTCTGTTTCGCTGCTGGTATAGTATGAGCCTAATAGTTTAAGGTTGGTGTTTTTGCTTGCATCCCAATCAAACGTAAGGCCGTTCATAAAGGTGTTGTAGCGCATCAACTCGCTGCCGTCAAAAAATACGGTCAGTTGCAGCGCATTGGTAACCGTACCAAACGATGTGCGTTGGGTTTCAGGTACCAACAAAAAGCGGTTTAAGGCATAGTTACCCAAATAACTCAGGCGCATTTTTTTGCTGATATCGTAGGTAAAAAGCCCCTGCACATCCACAAACAAAGGCTTGTAGCTGCCTTGTACGTCTAAACTGTTTAGTATGTATTGGTTGCTACGTATGCGACTGCCCAGCATCCAGCTTAGGCGGCGTTTGCTGCGCCCGCCTGCAAACAGGCTGGCACCCATAAAATTTAGGTTAGCGCCTGCTTCCAGCTTTTCGGGTTTACGGTATTTTACATCCAGCACACTCGAAAGTTTATCGCCGTATTTTGCTTCAAAACCACCTGCCGAAAAGCGCACACTCTCTACCATATCAGGATTAATAAAACTTAATCCTTCTTGCTGGCCGCTGCGCACAATCTGCGGGCGATAAATCTCAATATCATTTACATACACAAGGTTCTCATCAAAATTACCCCCGCGAACGTTGTAGGCTGAACTTAGCTCGTTGTTAGATGTAACACCGGGCAAGGTGCGTAAAATGCTTTCAAAATTACCCGATACGTTGGGGTTGAGACCTGATACTTTGGGGTTAAGCGTGATAATGGGTAAACCCCTGTCGCGCTCGTATTCAAACTCGGTTTCAGCAAGTTCAAAGTATTTAAACCCAAGCGATACGTTTAGCTTGTTTTTACTGTCTGGGGCAAACGGCCCTACGGTTTTAACCACTGATTTAGCACTAATATGGCTAAATATCAGCGTAACTTCTGCGTTTGCAGGTATGTATAGCGTGTAACTGCCGTTTTTTGTTGTAAAAGTGCCTTTATCACTACCCTTAATGTTTACGCCTGCGTCTTCAACACTACGCCCCAGTGAATCGGTAACAATGCCCGTGATAACGGCATTTTTTTGCCCAAACAAGGCAATACTGCCCAGCAACGTAAATAGTAATATGGTATAGCGCAGCATTAGCAATGTTGTAAACGGCAATATGGGGTATTAAATTGTTATATTTTTAAATTGTTCTATTGTTTGCAATGGGTCGGGAGTAGCAAAAACTGCATTACCTGCAACCAATACATCAGCACCGGCTTTTACCAGTGCGGCAGTATTGTCCAAGTTCACTCCGCCATCTATCTCAATTACAGCCTGTGAGTTTTTACGCAGTATCATTTCTTTCAAGGTGCTTATTTTAGCGTACGTGTTTTCAATAAATTTTTGACCGCCGAAACCGGGGTTCACGCTCATCAGCAACACTAAATCAACGTCGGCAACAATATCTTCCAATACGTTTACAGGCGTATGTGGGTTAAGCACAATCCCTGCCTTCATTCCTTCGCCTTTTATAGAGTAAACAGTGCGGTGCAAATGCACAGCCTCTTCATAATGCACGCTAAGTATATCAGCTCCGGCTTCTTTAAACTCTTTTACATAACGTTCGGCTTTGGTAATCATCAAGTGAACATCCAACGGTTTTTGGGCATATTTTTTTATCACTTTAACGACGGGAAACCCAAACGAAATGTTGGGTACAAAAACACCGTCCATAATATCCACATGAAACCAATCCGCCTTGCTGCGGTTTATCATCTCTATATCACGTTGCAAATTGCCAAAATCGGCTGAAAGTACAGAAGGGGCCAATAAAAAACTCATGCGGACAAAGGTAGTTTTTTTGGGCAAAAATTATTGACCGTTGGCTTTCGGGTTTAATTTGATATACCCTAAATTTAGTATTTATCTAAATTATGCATTGCAATACTACGCTTTACATATATTCGTTGTTTTGAATATCTTAGGTAAGCTATGAATAAAAAAACTGTACTATATATTGTTGTTGCGTTGCTGGCTGCATTAGCTGTTTGGTGGCTGTTTTTCTCAGGTAACGAAGGTCCCGAGTCTAATGTTACTGCCAAAGTTACCAAAGGCCGTTTTGATGTGGTGATAACCGTTACCGGTGAATTGCGCGCTAAAACACAAACCGATATTACTGCCCCCACAGGGCTGCGTAATGCCGGTATTTATCAAATTAAAATAAATGACATTATTGCTGAAGGCTCCGTAGTACAGCCTGGTGATTATGTGGCTTCGCTGGATAGGACTGAGGTAATGAGCAAGCTGAATGAAGAATTGCTAAACGTACAGAAAAAAGAATCGGAATATAATCAAACCCAGTTGGATACAGCCATATCGCTGCGTGAAGCCCGCGATGAACTGGTGAATTATGATTATGAGTTGAAGCAGAAAAAGCTGGAGTTGGAACAATCGGAGTATGAAGCCCCCGCTATCAAACAGCAAGTGCAAATTTCTTACGAAAAAGCTGAGCGGGCTTTAAATCAAAAGAAGGATACGTATAAAAACAAAGTGGCGCAAGCAAAGGCTAAGATGAGCATTGTATCGTCAGACCTTACCAAAGCCCAAAATAAGCTGAAAGTATTTCAGGATTTGTTGTCAGAGCTTACCGTTACGGCCCCCAAAGGGGGTATGATTATTTATGCCAAAGAGTGGAACGGGCGTAAAAGGGTAGTGGGAAGCACTATAAACGTATGGGACCCAGAAGTAGCCAACCTGCCCGACTTAAGGGAAATGGAAGTGGTGTCGTATGTGAACGAGGTAGACATACAAAAAGTTAAAACAGGTCAAAAGGTAGAAATAGGTTTGGATGCCGACCCTTCAAAGAAATTGGAAGGAAAAGTAAAAGCAGTAGCCAGTATTGGTGAACAACGTCCCAACCAAAACAGCAAAGTGTTTGAAGTGGTGATTGATGTGCTTTCAAAAGACAGTACCCTGCGCCCCTCAATGACTACCAGCTGCAACATACAATACAGTGGCTTTGATAATGTACTTACCGTTCCCGTTGAGGCGGTGAATGTATCGGGAAATAAATCGTTTGTGTTTAAAAAAGACGGATCAAGTGTGGTGCGCCAGCAGGTAATTATTGAGGCTACCAACAGCAAAGATGCGTATGTGAAATACGGTCTGGAAGAAGGCCAAACAGTGTTTTTGAAAGATATGGCCGATACTGCCAGTATGAAGTGGGCATTGTTGCACGATAGCCTTACCAGAGTAAAAGTAAACCCTGCTGATACGGCTAAAAAAGATACCTCACCCCCAAAACAAGGTGCCGGCGGGGGAGACTTTATAATTATTGAAGACTAAACACCGACAGGAGTTATATGAATTTTAAACGCCTGTTATTTAACTTTCAAATAGGGATAGATGCCATCGGGTATAACCGGTTTAGGGCATTGCTTACCTCTTTGGGTATTATTTTTGGGGTAGCGGCAGTAATTGCCATGCTTGCTATAGGTAAGGGTACCGAAAAAGAAATTGCCGAACAGCTAAAACAAGTAGGTTCAAACAATATTACCATCAATGCTCTTTGGAAGGAAGAAAAAGAGAAATCGAAAGAAGAAAAGGAGCAAGCCAATGCCAACGAGGGTGATGAGAAGGTGAAACGTTTTACACCCGGACTTACGCTTGCTGATGGTGAAAACATTGTGCAAACATTGGGTGAGTACGTTGATTTTTACAGCCCTGAGATAGAGGTAGAAACTCCCGTGATGCGGGGCGGTAAAAGGTATCAAGGCAAAGTAATCGGGGTAAATAATAACTTTTTTGATGTTGCAGTGCTAAGCGTGGGTGATGGCCAATTGTTTTCTGATGTTAATTTCAGTTTGGCTCAACCTGTATGCATCATTGGTAAATCGTTGCGAGCAAAACTCTTTACTGATATAGAACCTGTTGGGCAACAAATAAAATGCGGGGATGTATGGCTAAAAGTAGTGGGTGTGCTGGGCGAAAAAAATGTGTCTGATCAAACCATTTCATCTTATTCAGTGCGGAACGCTAATGAAGAAGTGTATGTGCCCGTTACCACTATGTTGGTACGGTTTAAAAACCGTGCAAAAATTACCCCCAGCGATATGCGCCGGAATATGTGGGACGATGACGACGGGGAGAAGAAACCTGAAAACTACCACCAGATTGATAAGCTGGTGATAAAGGTAAAAAATACCGAGATGATGAAAGAAGTATCAGAAGTAGTAAAGAAACTATTGATGCGCCGTCACAATCTGGTGGAAGATTTTGAAGTGCAAATACCCGAACTTTTGCTGAAGCAACAACAAAAAAACAAACGTCAATTTAATAATATGCTGGCCTTTATTGCCGGAATATCGCTTATTGTGGGTGGTATAGGTATTATGAATATTATGCTTGCCAGCGTAATGGAGCGGATAAAAGAAATTGGCTTGCGGCAATCGTTAGGGGCTACTCGTTTGGATATTTCGATGCAGTTTATCAGTGAGGCTGTAGTAATAAGTATTTCAGGCGGAATTATCGGAGTATTACTGGGTGTGGCATTTTGTTACATTATCGATTCGAGCATGGAGACCAAAACCATTATCACCCCTTTTTCAATCATATTATCATTCACCATTTCTATTGTAGTGGGCTTAATTTCTGGCATTGTTCCTGCACGCAGAGCCGCCCGTCAAGACCCTGTAGAATCATTAAGGCATGAATAAAAAATACAGTTTACTGCTACTTATTACAGTATTTGTTTTGCCGCTTTTGGGGCAAATGAGATTTAACCTAAAGCAGGCTATCACTTACGGTCAAGAGCATAGTCCCAGTGCGCGCAGTATAAAGGCAGCCTATAGCAGTGCCGAGTGGAATTATATCGCCTCGCGTTCGGCATTGTTACCCAGTCTTTCATTGCAGGGCAATGTGCCGGGTTTTGTTCGCAGTATATCGCAAATACAGCAGCCCAACGGCGATATAAGTTTCCGTGAGCAACGCCTTGCCAGTTCATCGCTTTCAATGATGCTTTCGCAAAACGTAACCCCTACGGGTGGTAGCATCTTTATGTCGTCAGACCTTTCCCGCATTGATTTGTTGGGCACAAACCCCACAACCACTTGGCAGGCATCGCCTTTACAAGTTGGTTTCACACAGCCATTGTTCAGGGTAAATAATCTTCGCTGGGACTGGAAGCAGGCTAAGCTGCAATATGAGTTCGCTAAAAAGCAAGCTACAGAGTCGTTAGAGGATTTATCAATAGCCATTACCACCGCGTTTTTTGATTATTACATTGTACGCAAGCAAATGATAAATGCCGAGTACAACGTAGCCATGAACGATACTTTTTACCGCATAGCCGAAGGCCGTTACAGTGTGGGCAAAATTGCAGAAAACGAAAAATTGCAAGCTGAATTGAGTTTAATGAATGCCCAAAACATGCGCGACCAAATACAGATACAAATATTAACCACCGAAAAACGCCTTAAAAACTTGCTGGGGGTACCCGATAACCAGCGTGTGGATGTGGAGTATGAAGAGAGTCTGCCTTTATACACCGTAAGTTTGGAAAAAGCATTGGCCGAAGCAAGGGAAAATCGTAGTAATTATGTTGGGTTTAAAATACAAGAAACCGATGCAGAACTGAACGTTCGCAGGGCTACGGCAAATAGACGCTTTAACGGTGATTTGACAATGAGTTTCGGCTTAACAAATACTTCGGCGCAGTTTAACGAGGCTTATAACAATTTGCAGGATGCCCAACGGTTAACGGTTGGATTTTCGATGCCGCTAATCAACTTTGGTCGTAACAAGGCTGCCTATATGGTGGCTAAAAACGACAAGGAAAGCCGTATGGCACAAATTGAGAACAACCGCAACAGCCTTGAGTTGGAGATAATGAACAACGTATTGCAGTTTAACCAATTGAAGCAAATACTCGCTATTTCTGCAAAATCGGATACCATTGCCCGCCAGCGATATGATATTAGCACCAAGCGGTTTGTGCTGGGTAAAATTGACCTTACCAACCTTACCATCGCCCAAAACGAGAAAGACCAGGCATTAATAAACTACATACGCAACCTGCAAAACTTTTGGGTATCGTACTACCAGCTTCGTCGCCTTACCCTTTTTGATTTTGAAACCGGCAATAAGATATTGGTGCAATAGGGTAATGAAATTATTGACTTTTAACAGGATATAAAATCCTGTTCTAATAATAATAAGCTCGGGAGGGTTTTAAACCCTCCCGAGCTTATTATTTAATAGCGATGGGTTTCAAACCCATCGCAAAAATTTACCATAAAAAATTTCCTTTGCAGTTGTGAGTATACAACTGCACGATAAAACCTTTGTCCCTTTTATTTCGGCCAACGATGTACAGCAGGCTGTTGTACGTGTTGCTGGGGAAATAAATACTCATTACGCAGCTAAATCACCCGTCTTGCTTCCCGTGCTTGATGGCGCATTTATGCTCGCCGCTGATTTGGCAAAGCACCTTAACGTAAATGCCCATTTTTCGTTTATCAAATACAAATCATACCATAACACCCAAAGCACAGGGAAAGTGGCTTCATTACTGGGGTTAGATATTGACATTGCGGGTAAAGACGTAGTTATAGTTGAAGATATTATTGATACCGGTCTCACGGTAAGCTATTTGTTGCAAGAACTGGCTAAACACAACCCTGCAAGTGTAAAAGTTGCCGCACTGCTTACCAAGCCCGATGCCATCCAAGTGCCCCTTACTATCGACTTTAAGGGGATTGAAATAGAGAACCGTTTTGTAGTTGGCTACGGAATGGACTATAACGGTTTAGGCCGTAACTTGGATTGTGTTTATGTGTTGGCAGGCAATTAGTCAACCGCTTGCTAATAAAGGCATTTAAGCCACTCTGGAATTCCTGTTTTTTAATCCGCAATCATTCAACCAATAAATCCCTATCTTCGCACCCCTAAACAAAAAAATTTTAGAACGCTGATGCTCAATATAGTTCTTTTCGGCCCTCCCGGTTCGGGCAAGGGTACCCAATCAGCCAAATTGGTTGAGAAATATGGGGTGATACAATTATCTACCGGCGATTTGTTGCGTGCCGAAATTTCGGCAGGTACACAATTGGGCTTAGAAGCTAAACAGCTGATGGATAAAGGTATTTTGGTTTCAGATGAGATTGTGATAGGTATGATAAGCAACAAGTTAGATGCAAACCCACAGGCCAAGGGCTTTATTTTTGATGGGTTTCCTCGCACAGTTGCACAGGCCGAAGCGTTGGATAATTTATTAAACGACAGGAATTTAAGTATAACACGTATGCTTGCTTTGGGCGTGCCCAACGATGAACTGAAATCGCGTTTGTTGTTGAGGGGTAAAGACAGCGGCCGTGCAGACGACCAAAACCCTGAAGTGATACAAAACCGTATTAATATATACAACGAGCAAACCTTGCCCGTAGCTAATTATTACCAAGCACAAGGTAAATATGTTGAGTTGAATGGTGTGGGTGGAATTGATGATATTTTTGGTGTGATTTGTTCACACATTGATGCTGCAAAAGCAAATTAATGGCTGATAGTAACTTTATAGATTACGTTAAGATATGTTGCCGTAGTGGTAAGGGCGGACAAGGTAGTACACACTTGCACCGTGATAAACTTACTGCTAAAGGCGGACCTGACGGCGGAGACGGCGGACGTGGCGGACATATTATTGTGCAGGGTAACGACCAGCTTTGGACGTTGCTACATTTAAAATACCGCAAGCATGTTATTGCTGAATCGGGGCAACCCGGTAGCAGCGGATTGAAAACAGGTGCCAGCGGTAAGGATGAGATTTTGGAGGTGCCTTTGGGTACCGTTGCCAAAGACGAAGAGACCGGTGAAATATTGTTTGAAATTACCGAACACGGCCAAACCGAGGTTTTGCTGAAAGGCGGTCGCGGCGGACAAGGTAACCATCACTACAAAAGCCCTACCAACCAAACCCCTCGCTTTGCCCAACCCGGAGAACCGGGTGATGAGAAGTGGCGTATTTTGGAATTGAAGGTGTTGGCCGATGTGGGCTTGGTGGGTTTCCCCAATGCGGGTAAATCAACCTTGTTGTCTGTTGTAACGGCTGCAAAACCTGAAATTGCCGATTATCCGTTTACCACTCTTGTGCCCAATTTGGGTATTGTGAAATACCGCGATTACAAATCGTTTGTAATGGCGGATATTCCCGGTATTATCGAAGGTGCACACGAAGGTCGCGGATTAGGTCATCGCTTTTTGCGCCATATAGAGCGTAATGCTTTGCTGTTGTTTATGATTCCTGCTGATAGCAAGGATATTAAAGCAGAATTTGCCATATTGAACAATGAGTTGGAGCAATTTAACACTGAATTGTTGCACAAAAAACGTTTGTTGGCCATTACCAAAACCGATATGTTGGATGATGAACTGATGGAAGAAATGAAAAAAGAACTGCCAAAAGACGTGCAAACGATTTTCATCTCATCGGTAACAGGTAAGAACATTCAAGAACTAAAAGACATTATCTGGCGTGAATTAAATGATTAACAA